>Ga0308157_10003085_pt1 | contig 25213 bp, 25 predicted proteins | sample PhyBR1_FD_201035 | JGI IMG/M metagenome (GOLD analysis project Ga0308157, IMG submission 201035) | Phyllosphere microbial communities from UC Gill Tract Community Farm, Albany, California, United States - DLSLB.R1 | ecosystem: Host-associated > Plants > Phyllosphere > Unclassified | place: USA...
ATGTTGAGTCGCTTGTCCATATTCTGGGATTCAGCAGATCCAATTTTCAAAGGAAACTAAAAGCTGTCTCAGGATACTCCCCCGGGGATTATGTTCGAACCTATAGACTTAAGAAGGCTTGTAATTTATTAGTAGACGCAGACTATAGGATTAATGAAGTTTGTTATCTGGTAGGTTTCAGTTCCCCATCCTATTTCACCAAGGCTTTTTTAAAAGCCTATAATATGACGCCGAAAGAGTTCATAAATAATTTCAAAGCTCAAGACATGAGTTAATTAAAAGAAAAACAGAAAGTTCCAATAAGTAAGAAGGCGATATGTTCCAAAAATATACCTAAAATGAGGTATAATTCCTACAATTACTATTAATATACGGGAAACCTTATAAAAGGTATTGAGTAATTAGTTAAATTGCGTTCACACACTAACAAAAATGGAAACTACTGATTTTAACTTATGGCTTAACCATAATGTTAAGCTATCTAATGTCAATCAGGTATGGACATTATACCATGCTGTAAGGACTGAAAGCAATGAATTCTTCTCTTATTCAATTATCAGAGATAATAATCGCTTGCTCATAAAATCATCTAAAACCCTTCATACTTTAATAATTGAAAATGAAGAACTGAAGAATAGATTTTTGCAAACACTTGAGTATCCCTTTTTACAACAAGGGGGAATTGAGGTAGCGAAGAAACTCTTTAAGGATTAAGAAACTTATTAAAGTTACAAATTGTTCAATCTGATTCCATTCGGACAAAAATAATTATTGACTTAAATCATTGATTTTCTGACAGCTTTCAGTTAAAGAAGTTTTGCTTAAAAAAACTGAGTGAACATAATCTGATGGATTTGTCAACATATAGTTCAAAAAAAAATCTATTCTGAAACATGGCTAAAGAAGGAAAACAGAAAAATTATAAGTTCAATTTTATTAAAACAGAAGTTTGCTAAGAAATAACAAGCAGGATGATAGAATGTAAAATTAGAGATTTTGAAAAATAAAGAAATTCAATTAAAAGTATTTGGATTAGCAAAAATTAACAAAATTTAATATCTTTTTAAAAAACATTCAATTAATTAAGTGTAAGTTTGTTTAAAATATAATCATTTTTAAAGTTGATTATATAATTCATCTTCAATTTTAAAAATGAAATCAACAGTAAAGTTCAACAATATCAATACCTTATTTTCGAAGTCACTTAAACAAAAAATCAACGATTATTTTAATAATACAATTCAGAAAAAAACAGGTAACAGGCGATTATATTTAAAGGCCACCATATTACTATGCAGTTTTATATTGCTATATAGTATTTTAGTTTTTGTACAACCTCACTGGGCAATTAGTATCCTACTTTGTATGCTTTTCGGTGTTAATTTAGCAGCAATAGGATTTAACATTATGCATGATGCAGGGCATAATTCATTCTCCGAAAACAAATATGTCAATAGTGTTTTATCATACTCATTAAACTTATTAGGAGGAAATATCTATTTCTGGAAGTTAAAACATAATATTGCCCATCACACATTTACCAATATTGATGGAGAGGATCCGGATATCGAGGTTAAGTTTATGAGAATTCACCACGACCAGCAATTAAAAAAACATCATAGATACCAACATATTTATTTTATATTTCTATACGGGATATCCTATTTAGCATGGATCTTTTATCAGGATTATGAAAAGTATTTTAGACAAAGAATGAATGTAACTGCCAAAAGGTTTGATTTTCCTCTAAGAGAAAAGGTGATTTTTTGGATCAGCAAAATCTTTCATGCTACACTTTTTGTCGTATTACCTATTATCATTGTTGGTTGGCTTAAAACTTTATTAGGTCTTTTAATAGCAGGTGCTATATGTGGTATTTGTTTGGCTGTAGTATTCCAATTGGCTCATGTCGTTGATCAGACAGAATTTAAATCAATAAATGAGTCGAAAGTTGAAGAAGAATGGATGATTCATCAAATTCAATCAACAGCAAATTTCTCTACAAAAAGTAGCATTTTAACATGGTTATTAGGTGGTCTTAACTTCCAGGTGGAGCACCATTTATTCCCCAAAATAAGTCATGTTCATTATCCTGCATTGAATAAAATCGTACAACAGACCTGTGATGAATACAATATTAAGTATAATGAATACAGCTCCTTCTGGGGAGCATTTCAATCCCATGTCCAAGTTATCAAGTTAATGTCTGTGTAAATGAAATATTAGAAGCTGAGAATTAACCTTGAGAAAATAGTAAGTGTAATATTTTTGTATTCAATTAATTATATCTACTTTTGACTCAATATAAGGCTCTGCCTACGCTTAATCTGACGTTGTTTCTAACCCATTCCATTTCAGTTTATGCTTTTTCAGCTGCCAACTTTAAATAATATATGCAGCAATCTCTTAAAAAGTAAAAATCATAAAAAACTTATTTTTTCACCTTAGTATTTCTATAACCTGTTTTTAATATACACAGGTTGAGGAGGTATGATGATGAACTTTTATAGTATGATAATTCTGAAATAGATTGTTAGAAACAAAAAGAATGAATTTTAATAACATGGGGTTAATCCCCCCAATCATAAAAGCGCTGAATGAGGTTAACTATACAGCTCCTACAGACATTCAGATTCAATCAATACCTCAAATCTTAAAGGGAAGAGATATTATTGGATGCGCGCAAACCGGCACAGGAAAAACTGCTGCTTTCGTAATCCCTCTGTTACAAAGATTATCTTCTGAACCAGCTAAAAATAAATTCCCAAGAGTTCTAATTTTAGCCCCTACCCGAGAATTAGCAATTCAAATCACCCAGAATATTGAGAATTTCAGCAAATATTTAGATCTAAAACACTTAGTTATATTTGGTGGTGTTTCCACTCAAAAGCAAATTAAATCGCTTCAGAGCGGAGTCGATATTTTAGTTGCAACTCCGGGAAGGTTATTAGATCTAATTAATCAAGGATATGTAAAGCTTCAGCATATAGAAACTTTAGTTTTGGATGAAGCAGATAATATGATGGATATGGGATTTATCCATGACCTCAAAAGAATCTTAAAGCATATCCCAAGCAAGAGATTAACGTTGTTCTTTTCAGCAACCATGCCGCCGGCGATACGAGTATTCGCAAATACAATTCTTAATAATCCAGTTGAGATAAATATCAATCCAGTTGTAACAACTGCAGAAAATGTTAATCAATCTGTATACTTTATAGAAAAAAAGGGCAAGACTGAATTACTTATTAAGATCCTGGCAAAGGATAGAGATATTCAGACTTTAGTTTTTATCCGCACTAAACACGCTGCGGATAGATTGGTAAAACAACTTAGAAAGAGAGGTTTTACGGCTGACTGTATACATGGCAATAAATCTCAAAATGCGAGACAACTAGCCTTAGAATCTTTTAAAATTGGAAAGTCTAAAATTTTAGTAGCAACGGATATTGCAGCTCGTGGAATTGATATCCATAAATTACCACAAGTTATAAATTATGACTTACCTTCAGAATCGGAAACTTACGTGCATAGGATCGGAAGGACAGGAAGGGCTGGAAATGCAGGATATGCATTCTCGTTTTGTAGTGAAGAAGAAAAACAAGCTTTAAAAGGAATTCAAAAACTAATTGGTTTTCAATTAGCAATAGCTTAATTTTAAAAAAGGACTTTAATAATTTATCAATAAAATAATAATACAATGCAAGAAGGAAAAGTAAAATTCTTTAACGTAACCAAGGGTTTCGGTTTTATTACACCAGCTGATGGTGGAAAAGACATTTTCGTACACTCAACTGGACTAGTTCACGAAATCAGAGAAAATGACAATGTTACATTTGATACTGAAAGTGGCCCAAAAGGAATCAACGCAATTAATGTACGTGTAGTTAGGTAATTAAAATACCAATTATAACTATTTAAGATATTTAATACAATTAAAGTGCTTAAGTAGGTACTTAAACAAAGAAAACCCCAATTTACATTGGGGTTTTCTCTTTTTCTTTTATTTCAAAAATTAAATAAGTTCTACTTCTGATATCTGGTTTCCTTGTTTAGTACGAATATATTTGTACTTAACCTTTTGATTCAATGGAAGTACTTTACCGGCTAACGTATCGTTAAAATAAACGGTTTCTCTACTTTCATTGTCACGAATAAAACCATAATGGCCAACTTCATTATAATAGGAAACTTTACCAAACAGAAACTCATCCTCAGACTCCTTCGGTCTCTCTAAGTCCTCCGGTTTGAATTTATACGTTTGTGTTGGCGGTGTATCTGAGATGTTTCCGTACTCATCAACATAAGCAAACATTTCTTCTAGAGCTTTACCCTTGTTATTTTGGGATTTGTTATACTCTCTTTTCTCTTGCTTTTCCTGTTGTTTCTGCTGTTTTCTTTTTGCGAGTTCTTTTTTCTTGAATGTAAGTTGGTTTCTGGGCATTAAAATGAATTAAGTTAAAAAATAATGAAAGGAGTTGTATGTCTTAATATAGCTGGAATGGCTGGCGAATAAGATATAGATGCCTTCGTGAATGAATACAAAGATACAAAAATTAACTGGACAAAAAAAGTCATCCCACTAAACTGAGATTAGTTACATATTCTTAGAATTTATACTATAATACTAATATTCAGTATTTTGTTTTAGTCTCGGATTTTTTGTGATCTCCTATACTAGACTACAATAGAGAACATGAAAACATCACACCTTGAAAACTGCTGTATTAATTAAAATCCCACTTTTTTAATTAATTTCGATAAGTAAAAATATAAACATGATGTTTTCCGCAAGTACTTACCAAAATAGAAGAAATCAATTGGCCAATGAGGTCGCAGGAGGGGTGATATTATTATTGGGCAATATAGAAAATCCCATAAATTTTGAACACAACACCTACCCTTTCCGACAAGATAGTACCTTCTTATATTATTTTGGAATCCAAGCCCCCTTTTTAGCAGCCATAATTGATATTGACGAAAATCGAGAATTTATTTTCGGGAACGAGCTAAATATGGATGCATTAGTGTGGACAGGAAGACAGGAAACACTAACCGAAAAAAGCTTGAAAGCCGGAATTACCGAAGTTTTACCAATCAAAGAAATAGAAAATTATATTTTTAAAGTAAAACAAAGTAATCGTCCTATTCATTTCTTACCTCCTTATCAATCTCATAATAAAATATTGTTAAGTCGGATATTAGATAGACATATTGATGAATTAACAGCGTCTGAATCACTTATTAAGGCAGTTGTTAAACAACGATCCATAAAAGAACCTCAAGAAATTGCTCAAATTGAAGAGGCGTTAAGAGTTTCCACAGAGATGCATTTGTTAGCTATGCAAATTGCTAAACCCAGAATGAAGGAGTATGATATTGTAAATGCTATTCAAAAACATGCCGCAGACCAGAATTTTACTTTTGCTTACCCTCCTATTATTACTATTCACGGAGAAATATTGCATAACCAGTTTAGGGAGAATATCCTTAAAAATGGTGATTTAGTTTTGAATGATTCAGGAGCGGAAACACCTATGGGCTATGCAGGCGATCTGACAAGAACTTTTCCTGTCTCGGGATCCTTTACTCCAAGACAAAAGGATCTATATAATATCGTTCTGGAAGCCTATTCGAATGCCCGAGATATGCTAAGGCCGGGTGTAAAATTTAAAGATATTCATTTAAAAGCAGCTAAGACCTTAGTTGAAGGGTTAATAGCTGTTGGCTTAATGAAGGGGAATGCGGATGAAGCCGTAGCTCAGCATGCACATACTATGTTTTTCCAATGTGGTCTTGGTCATATGATGGGGTTAGATGTTCACGATATGGAAGATCTAGGCGAACAGTATGTTGGGTATTCCGAAGCAGAGCCAAAAGATCAAAAAACTTTCGGCCTCAAATCATTACGCTTAGGAAAAGAACTGGAGCCGGGATATGTCCTAACAATTGAACCTGGTATTTACATCATTCCAGATCTTATTGATATGTGGAGAGCTGAGAAAAAACATGAGGAATTTATTAATTACGAAGTACTTGAACAGTATAAGAACTTTTCCGGAATACGTATAGAAGACAATTTCTTAGTTCAGGAAAATGGTTTCAAATTATTAGGACCGGACCTTATCAGAACCGCAGATGATATAGAAGATTACCGCCAAAACTTTACTGCATAGTTCTAAAACAATAAAGAGAGCTAATTCTTCGAAAAAGCTCTCTTTATTATTATTTATCATAAATTTCTAAAAATATAACCTCGATCGAAAATTAATCTCCATAGAACATATTATCAATCAGAAACCATAGAATCTCTTTATCTGTTCCAAAACGTTTAATCATTCTATTCCAAGTGGTTTCATTGAATTGCAATTCATTTCCATCACTATCATTATATATCCTTTTATTAAAAACATTCTTTCCTAAACTAGCATTAAATCCATTCTCCTTGTATTCCAATACTCCCTGAATATTTCGTTTAATAGAAACGTTTCCCTCTCTTCCGTTTTCTTCATAATAATCATGACCAAAAATATCTTTTCCTTTCTTTGAGCTATACCCTTTATTATCTTTAATTACCTCTTCATTAAAAACATTAATTTCATAACTAGCTATGTATTCCGATTCACGTGAATAATCTCTTATTAATTTTTTAAAAAAATTAGTTTGAATTGTATTGTCAGAGAGTACTCCCGGATGATATTTTGCTAAATACTTCTTATCAAAAGTAATCTTGTTTTTCTTTGAATCAGTAAAAGTTAGTGCATCAAAAACATTTTTTTCTAAAGAAGAGCTGTAGTTTTGATTGCTAGAATTATATTTCAGGGTTCCGAATAGATCACGATTAAAGGTTCCTCTCTGGGCAAATACATTAGCAAAACATAGAAATAAAATAAGTGTGGCAGTCAGTTTTTTCATAATTGTGTTTTTATTTTTGAGTAAAAAAAGCTCAAAATGATTAAACTGAAGCGAAAATATTTTTTTTTATTTCAATTAAACAATACAGCCACGAATATACTCTGGATTTTTTTCTAAAAAAATAAAAGTCTGTCATTTACTGCTATATTTATAAGACCCAAATCAATTTTATGAAACAACATAGTAGTGTATCCGTTCTTTTGTCGATTATTTTTCTAATCCTATTATCTTCCTGTGAAAAGGATAATGAAGATACAACATCCAAAAACGATCATTTAATAAAAGAGTTAATAATCAAAAAGTATAAACCTGATGCTGCTACACAGTCTATCCAAGATCTCAAATATGATAATCAAAACAGGTTAATCCAATTTGGCTTAGAAACTTTTCAATATGGAGATAATGGTAAAGTAGTAACAAGCAGAATTCAACCTGAATCAAATAGCAAAGCCAATTCGCCTGATTTTGTAAGACAACTTTCATATCACTGGGATACCCAAAATAGACTGGTAGAAATACTGCTGGACACGTTATATAACGGATACACCGATTTTAAAGATATTGTTCCGGTTAAACGTCCGGTGATAGCTAGATTTGATTATATTGGAAACAGCACAAACCCTTCTAAAATTACATGGCTTAATATATCACTTTTTGATTTCTTATATACACCAGTATTAATAACTTCCAGAACCAATGAAATAAGCTATACCTATGAAGGTAACAACATCCTTAAATCATCAAAAATAGAATTCGAATTCCCTTTTATTTCCGATAATCAGAATAAAATTTACAGTTTAGCATTCAAGAAATATAGTGACAAGCCACATTTTCTTTATAATTTATATAAGCAATTGGGGTTCAATCCTATAAATATTTATGAGGTAATTCCTGCAAATCAAGAAGATTTACAATATTCAGTTGCATCCCGTCAATTGATTCCATCAGATCACAAGGTCGATTGGGAGCAATCGTCTAAATATGAAGTCCAATATGATTCCAATAGCAGACCCACATCTATATTTTGGAATCCATATCGAGATCTTGATAATGTTCACATAAATGATGAATATCTAATCTGGTCAACTCAATATCAATTAAAGTATTAAACCAGAATAAAAAAACCTAATGTTTAAGTAATTTCCCTAAGAGTCAGTAGATATAACACTACGAAAATTAATTTTCCTTAACCTTAACAATAGACATATTATAGAAATCACTTAGCCTTTCTTAACTTGAATTAAGTTTTCCAAAAACAAAAAAAGTTAAAGCATTTACTATGGGATTTTTCGATAGATTATTTAAAAAATCTACACCTCAAAAGGAAACGAAACCTATTAAAGAAACTCAACAAACTCAAAGCATTAATACAGAACAAGAGCTGTTGGAAAAATATATTGGTTTAGCCTTTGAGAAGCAACTGAGTTTTTCTTCACTTATCGAAGGAAAAGAATGGGATGCGGATCTAACACAAGGATCGATTACTTTTGGTGAACAAATGGAATTCCCTATACAGATTTTGGGCAGTTTTTCCTATTCTGTAAATACATGGTTATGGGCATGGGCTAACCAACAATCCAATTTACCTGAAAACCTACTTCCAGAAGCATTTGATTTAAGAAGATACGGATTGAAACACAAGATCGATCAATTTAGAAAAGCTGAATATCCATTTAAGCAAGATGATTTAAAAAGAGTAGGATTAATTGCGACAGGGATGTTTGATGATGATGGTTATTATCTTGCCGACTACGGAGGAGGTGTAATGCTAATGACTGTTAAATCGCCGATTATTAAAAAAAACAGGGAAGATCAACCCCATAAAATCTTCAGCACCTTTTCGAAGATAATTTCAAATTTTGAGCTAAATCATAAAACGGCGCTTTCTTCCTATTTAGCCGCCAAAGGATACCAAGTAGTGGTCACTAAAGACGAAATAAGGGGAACCAAAGGCAAAGAAAATTTTGTAGCTAAACTAGATTCTTCAGACAGAGTGATACACTTTGGAAACTAATATTCAACAAGTAGCATATTAATGTTCCCGTATTGCTTTAATTAATTGAGGCTTAGTCATCTTAGAACGATTTTTAATCCCAATTTCTTTAGCTTCAGAAAGCAATGCTATTTTTGTTCTTTTTTCTAAGCTTTCCGAATTATAATCTATCGATCCAGCTGCCTGCGCATTTGCTATACGTGCTGCTTTTTCTTTACTCATTCCCTTTTCTACTAGGGCATCATAGGTGTCCGGTTTCTTTATTTGAGGAGTTTTATCTTTTGGCATAATAATAAATCTTGTTCTCATCCTTATAACAATTGAAAAGCAGATTTGTTAAAAATAATCTGTTTTTATTGTATTAAGGTTTCTTTCTTCTTAGAAAATACAGTTGTTCCCACACTTGCGACAACAACACAAAGAACCGATATCCATTGGGAAATATTTAAATATTCATGTAAGAGAATCAGACCAGACAATGCTCCCACTGCAGGTTGAAGACTCATTAAAATACTAAATGTTTTTGCCGGCATTTTACTTAATGCAACCATATCTAAGGAAAATGGTAAGGCGGAAGATAAAATGGCAACAACTAAGCCTTTTACAAAGATTGGAGGTGTTATATCCATTACCGATCCATCCCATAATGCAAATGGAATTAGAAATATGGCAGCAATCAACATCCCCGTTGATACAGCATGCTTGCCTTCCAGTACTTTGGACACCTTTCCGCCGACAAGAATATAAACTGCCCAAAAACTGCCTGCAATAAAAGCATAACCCAAGCCTAACAGATCAATATTATTACTTTTCCAAGGCACTATTAATAAAATACCCACACAAGCAAGGATTGCCCAAATAACATCCAACCATTTACGGGAAAACAAAAAAGCAAGAAATAACGGCCCTATAAATTCAACAGTTACGGCAAGACCTAATGGAATTCGTTGGATGGACATATAAAACATTAAATTCATTAAAGCAATACCGATTCCGTATAATGCACAATAAAACCATTGTTGCTTATTGAAAGTCCAAAACTTTGTCCTGTTGATCAGATATAATAAAATAGCAGCAAGACCTATTCTTAAGGCCGTCGTTGCAACAGGTCCGATAGCAGGAAATAATTGTTTTGCAAATGAAGCACCACCTTGTACACAGAACATGGATAAAAGAGCTGCTATTAATGCAACATTCGCTGTCTTTTTCATTCTTCGATATCTAATTTTTTGTCCCGAAAATACACATTTACTGTTCCATTTCAACTAAATGTTTTCTATAAAATCCAAGTAATCTTTTACACCTTTATTTATCCACTCATCTGTAGAATTCCTTTCTAAACCATAAAACAAAAATGGTTTTTGATAATCTGCTCGTATATATTCAAAAGTGGCTTTAAAAGGTATAAGAAACTCTTCCATTGTATGCTTATACTTTCCCGCAGTGCTATATCCCTGTTCGTCAATCCCAATGGACACAGCAAGATAAATCTTTTTACCACTCAATTTATAATTGCTTTTACGTCCATAGGCCCAACCATAAGTAAGCACCTCATCTAGCCATTGCTTATATAAAGGCGGACAATTGAACCAATAAAAAGGGAATTGAAAGATAATTTTATCATGTTGCTCCATCAATTCCTGTTCTCTTTTAACATCAATGATAGCATCAGGGTAATTGGCATATAAGTCGTGAACAGTCACCTTGTTTGGCATTTTTTCCAATTCCTCAACCCAACGTCTATTCATGACGGATTCTTTCATATTTGGATGGATAAGGACCACCAATATTTTGCTCATAAGAATGGAATGTTAAAATGTGTTAGAAATAAAATAAAATAGCCTATTTATATTTAAATTACATTGGCCTTCTAAAAATTGTAAAAATGAAATTATAGACAAAAAAACGACCACAATCATGACATTTAAACTATTATTCTCGCTAGCCGTATTCGGATTAATGATATTCAATGTAAATGGTCAAAGCTCCGGAAGGTATCAGGGCACGCTTTATTCCAGTGACAGCACCTTACTTTTAAAAAATATTGATGTAACAAATCTAAGCAGCAAACAATCTATAAGATCTGATTTTGACGGCAGTTTCTGGATTGATGCTAAACCAATTGATACCATTGAATTTAAACACCCCCATTGGGAAACTACAAAATTACTTGCCATGGAACTTCAGGATTGGGTTTTCCTCGAAAAGAAGAGTATTGTACTAGAAGCCGTGGTAATTGTGGGTAATACGAAAGCGAGGAAAATAAGAGAACTGGAACAAATGAAAAAAGATTATAATACCAAGGGTGGGCTATATTATTCCGGCAAGCCGCCACTGTATTTATTAATTCCATTTGGCGGTCCTTATGTTACTTTCTTTTATGAAGCATTAAGCAAATCCGGAAAAAATGCCCGCCGATTTAATAAATATGTTCAACAAGAAATCCAAAATATGGAAGTCGACCAAATCTTCAATAAACTATCTATTTCTGAAATAATCCCCATGGAAGAAAAAGAACTTGAAGCATTCATGGTAGCCTACAGACCGAAATATGAAGAAGCTCAGTATTGGACAACTTACGACCTCCATGTATATGTAAAGAAAAGTTATAAAGAATATAAGGATCAAAACCTTAACAGCAAACAATAATCCTTAAAAGAGTCCATCCTCTCAATAAAAATCCCTGCATAATTTCTTAAAAACAATCAGTCTCCTACAAATCTAAACAAAGAATAATTCAGCGCGTATGCTTAATTGCTACTATTAGATTCATTTATTTTTAGCACTAATTTGGCTCTTATCTCACCCGTATCTTACCCTATTAAAAGCGGGTTTTAATTGGGTAAGTAACGGGGGAGATACGGGTAAGTAACGGAATATTGGTAATTGAAGTCTCCGCGAATTGCTATCTAAAATCATGGTAAAAAAATTATCTTTTATCAACTGTATTTATCCATTATCTAAACATTAAATTTCATTTAATTAAATCTATTAGCTAACTTGCAGAAGCTTTAGGGGTGTCTGCATTAGATTGCAGACTGAGATTTTACCCTTATAACCTGATCTAGATCATACTAGCGTAGGGAAAAGTAAAATGTCTTCATGGGTAGTTCTGTGCCTAACGTAGCCATTCCTAAAGCATCTTTGCTTAAATACAAACAGGAATGGAACTAAACGTAAATCATCAATCAAAAAATTATTCGAATCCTCCTAAAACACTAGAGGAACTTATTAATTTGGAGCTCAATAGCAAAACCAAGGGCATTGCTGTAGCTATTAATAATTGCATTATTCCAAGGAAATCCTGGCCTGAAACTCCATTACAAGAATCTGATTCCATCCTCATTATTACGGCAAGCCAAGGTGGATAAAAACCATTTTTAATTCAATAGCTATGATAGATCAAAAAATTACCACGACCCTATTTACCAACTCAAAAAAAGTATACATCCCGGGTAAGATTCATCCTATTCAGGTGGCAATGAGAGAAATTTCTCTTAGTCCGACAAAGTTGAGTAATGGGGATGTTGAAATCAACCCTCCTGTTACCATTTATGACACATCAGGTCCTTATACGGATGAGCAATCAGAAATTGATATCCGTAAAGGCTTGAACCGAATCCGAGAAGAATGGATTTTAAATCGAAATGACGTTGATGTATTAGAAAATATTAGCTCAGCCTATGGTAAACAGAGACTTCATGATAAGAGTTTGGATGAATTAAGGTTTGGATACAATCATAAGCCCAAAAAGGCTAAGGAGGGTCAGAATGTAACTCAACTTTACTATGCGAGACAGGGTATCATTACACCCGAAATGGAATATGTTGCTATACGTGAAAACCAGAAAATAGAACAGTTACAAGCTGCGACAAAAGGTATGGCAGACCAACATCCGGGAGAAAACTTTGGAGCTAATATTCCCAAATCGTTTCTAACGCCGGAATTTGTTAGAGATGAAATTGCATGTGGGCGAGCGATCATTCCCAATAACATTAATCATCCGGAAAGTGAGCCAATGATCATCGGGAGAAATTTTTTGGTAAAAATAAATGCAAATATTGGCAACTCGGCAGTAAGTTCAAGTATTGAGGAAGAGGTAGAAAAAGCAGTCTGGGCTTGTCGTTGGGGAGCAGATACCATTATGGATCTGTCTACCGGTAAAAATATTCATGAAACCCGGGAGTGGATTATACGGAATTCGCCTGTTCCCATTGGAACTGTTCCGATTTACCAGGCTTTGGAAAAGGTAAAAGGTGTTCCGGAAGATTTAACCTGGGAAATTTTCAAGGATACCCTGATCGAGCAAGCTGAACAAGGAGTCTCTTATTTTACAATACATGCCGGAGTATTACTGCGTTACATTCATCTTACTGCACATCGTGTGACAGGGATTGTTTCCAGAGGGGGTTCAATAATGGCCAAATGGTGCTTATACCATCATAAAGAGAATTTCCTGTACACTCATTTTGAAGAGATCTGCGAAATCATGAAACAGTATGACGTCGCCTTTTCATTAGGAGATGGTCTTCGTCCGGGTTCTATAGCAGATGCGAATGATGCAGCCCAATTTTCAGAATTGGAAACCCTGGGAGAATTAACAAAAATTGCCTGGAAACATGATGTACAAGTGATGATAGAAGGGCCTGGTCATGTACCAATGCACATGATCAAAGAGAACATGGAGAAACAGCTTGAAGTATGTGATGAAGCACCATTTTATACATTAGGTCCATTAACCACTGATATCGCTCCGGGTTATGATCACATTACTTCTGCAATAGGCGCTGCCATGATTGGGTGGTACGGTTGTGCAATGTTGTGCTATGTAACCCCAAAAGAACATTTAGGGCTTCCTAATAAAAAGGATGTTAAAGATGGTGTAATAACCTACAAACTGGCAGCACATGCTGCTGATTTAGCGAAAGGACATCCGGGAGCTCAATATAGAGATAATGCATTAAGTAAGGCTCGCTTTGAATTTAGGTGGGAAGATCAATTCAACCTTTCATTAGATCCGGATACGGCGAGAGAATTTCACGATGAAACATTACCCGCAGATGCGGCTAAGGTTGCTCACTTTTGTTCAATGTGCGGACCTAAATTCTGTTCTATGAAAATCACCCAGGAAATCAGGGAGGCCACAGAAGAAGGAATGTTGGAAATGTCTAAAGAATTTATTGATAAAGGAAAAGAGATTTATATATGATCATTGTTCTATCGCAAACGCTAAATATACCCTATGAAGCCACAATGGTAAACCAAATGTTTGAAGGTGGTTTGGACCTATTTCATATCCGGAAATATGACCTTCCGGATATTGAAGTCATACATTATGTTAGCAATCTGAATGATGACTATAAGGATAAATTAGTGCTTCATTCACATCATCATCTGGCAAGTGAATTAGGAATAAAACGTTTACATTTTAACACTGAGAGCCGAGTAAAAAAAAATTGGAAACAACTTATCCAACAATATATAATTTCTACCTCTGTTCACAGCATTGAGGAATTCAACCAATTAGAGAATTCTTGGGACTATGCTTTTTTAAGTCCTGTTTACAGCAGTATATCGAAAGTCGGATATGGTGAAAACAGTACCATTCTTTCGGAGTTATCCTTTAGAAAAAATGTAGAGGTTGATCTGATCGGATTAAGTGGGATAACTTTTCAAAACATGAGCAATGTTTTGGAAAAAGGATGTGATGGAGTGGCATTGATGGGCTCTGTATGGAATCAGAAAGATCCCGCATCTTACGTTCAGGCATGTAAGAAACAAGAAGATATTTTTAAAGGGAGTATAGTTTCATGAAAAACTTATATCGAATACAATATATTTCCGATGGAATAACGTTTGTCGATCAGGAAAATAATATTAAAAAGGCTTTAGACTCGGGAATTACCTGGATTCAATTGCGTTGGAAAAATGCCGATGGAAAGTTAGCACTATATCAACTTGCAGAGAAAACCAAAAGGCTTTGTGAGGAATACAAGGCAGTATTTATTGTTAATGATACTTTAACGCTGGCCCAACATTTGGATGCTGACGGGGTTCATTTAGGTTTACAAGATGAATCCGTTAGACAAGCCCGGAAACTTTTGGGCCCTTTAAAAATCATAGGTGGGACTGCAAACAGTTATTCGGATGTCTTACAACGGGTTATTGAAAAATGCGATTATATAGGATTAGGACCCATGAGATTCACCAAAACAAAAGCAAATTTAAGTCCTATTTTAGGTATTTCGGGCTTCCAAATGATAATGGAAAAATTGAAGAAAGAAAAAATAAACCATCCTCCAATCTATGCAATTGGAGGAATAGAAGAAACAGATATTCAGAACCTATTATCAGCTGGTATTTACGGAATAGCTATATCAAGCCTGGTTCAGAAAAAACCTTATATCATTTCTAATATCAACCAACACTATGAACAACATCTTAAAAATTGCTAATAAAACTTTTCATTCCCGACTGTTTTTGGGTACCGGTAAATTTGGTAACCTGAAAGAAATGTCGGCAGCAATTACAATATCAGGTTCCGAACTTGTTACTATGGCGTTAAAGCGCATAGATGCTCATGCAGAACAAGATGACTTTTTAAATTCTCTGGCTCTTCCACAAGTGAATTTATTACCCAATACATCGGGTGCAAGGAATGCTAAAGAAGCCGTATTTGCTGCACAGTTAGCAAGAGAAGCTTTAGAAACCAACTGGATAAAACTGGAAATACATCCTGATCCGAGGTATTTAATGCCTGATCCTATAGAAACGCTTATTGCCACGGAGGAACTAGCCAAAGAAGGATTTATCGTGATGCCTTATATCCATGCTGATCCTGTTTTATGCAAAAGATTAGAAGATGCAGGAACTGCTGTCGTTATGCCCTTAGGTTCTCCAATTGGTAGTAATAAAGGAATTAAGACCTTAGACTTTCTCGAAATTATCATTGAACAGAGTAAAGTTCCTGTGATCGTAGATGCGGGTATTGGTTCACCATCAGATGCAGCAAAAGCGATGGAAATTGGAGCAGATGCCGTACTTGTTAATACTGCGATTGCAAGTTCAGCCAATCCTGTAAAAATGGCGGAAGCTTTTAAACTTGCCGTTTATGCCGGTAGGGTGGCTTACGAGTCCGGACTTGCTTTAACGACCCCCCAAGCAAATGCATCCTCTCCCCTTACCTCTTTTTTAATGGATTAATCAAATGAATGTTAAGGAATACATCAATCAATATAGCTGGAAAGAAATTCAGACTCGTTTATATAAATGTAATGAGGATGATGTTTTAAAATCGTTGCACAGCACCAAAAAGTCTGTTCTGGATTTCTTAAATCTTATATCTCCCGCGGCGGAGCCATTTTTGGAAAAAATGGCGAATCTGAGTATGCAGCTTACTAATCAAAGGTTTGGTAAAACTATACAATTATACGCTCCTCTTTATTTGAGCAATGAATGCCAAAATATATGTACTTACTGTGGTTTCAGTATGGATAATAAAATAAAACGTAGGACGCTCAACAATACAGAAATTATTTTGGAAGCGATGGCTTTGAAAGAAATGGGTGTTAATCATGTTCTACTAGTCTCAGGCGAGGCGAATAAAATTGTAGACACGCCATATTTTCTGAATGCTATATCGTTATTAAAACCCTACTTTGCGAATATATCCATAGAAGTTCAACCGCTTTCATTGGAAGACTATAAAAGACTGCATCATGCGGGGGTTCACTCTGTATTAGTTTATCAGGAAACGTATCACGAGGAAGTATATAAAGTTTATCATCCGAAAGGAAAGAAATCCAATTTCGACTATCGATTGGAAACACCGGATCGTATCGGCTCCGCCGGCATTCATAAAATCGGAATGGGTGTTCTGCTTGGCTTAGAGGATTGGAGAGTGGATAGTTTTTTCAATGCATTGCACATGGACTATCTGCAAAAGACCTATTGGCAAACTAAATATTCAGTTTCATTTCCACGATTAAGACCAGCTGAAGGAACTGTGCCTCCAAATTTCGTTATGGAAGACCGGCATCTGTTGCAACTGATTTGTGCATACAGATTATGGAATCCGGATCTTGAAATATCCATATCCACCCGAGAAAGCGAGAAGTTTAGGGATCACATCATTCCTATAGGTGTTACAACCATGAGCGCAGCATCAAAGACAAACCCGGGTGGCTATGTTGTTGATCCGCAATCACTGGAACAATTTGAAATATCCGATGAAAGAAGTATGGATACGATTAAAGAAAGAATTCTTTTATTAGGATACGACCCGGTTATGAAAGATTGGGATGTATGCTTTTCACAATCAACAGGGAAGCAATAATATATGGCATCAGAATTTCAAAGGTATAGCAGACAGATTTTTATGGAGGAAATATCCATAGAAGGACAAAGAAAGATCAATGCTGCGAAAGTATTAATTGTAGGGGCTGGTGGATTAGGTTCACCTGCTATTCAATATTTAGTTGCTGCCGGTGTAGGAACCTTAGCTGTCATTGATTTCGATACATTGGAAATCCATAATCTGAACAGGCAGGTTATTCATCAGGAGAAATTCATAGGCAAGACAAAAGTAGAAAGTGCAGATTCTTTTGTTCGACAATTAAACTCAACAATAAGGTTCATTCCGATTAATCAGCGATTGGATGAACATAATATCGAAGATATTCTTGGGGAATACGATATCATTCTTGATGGTTCTGATAATTTTGAGACCAGATATTTAATAAATGACTATTGTGTTAAGTCCGGGAAACCACTGGTATATGGGAGTATTTTTTCTTTTCAAGGTCAGGTCGCTGTATTTAATTATCAAGGAAGTAAAAATCTTAGGGATATCTTTCCGGAATCTCCAAATCCGGAGGATATTCAAAATTGTGATCAATTCGGTGTATTAGGAGCACTACCCGGTATAATAGGAAGTATGATGGCTATGCAGACGCTTAAAATAATTCTAGACTTACCAGTTAAGACCAATCAATTAACCATAGTCGATTGCATGCAATGGAGCTTTAATCAGTTGAGTTTTTAATTATATATTGTATGATTAATTCAAAAACAATGAAAAGGCAGGGACTTATCCCCGCCCAATCATCAAACTAACATAAACCTATTCAGTAAAAAAATCTGTGATTACTTTTTAAACACTACGGTACTTCCCAACGAATAAATATTTTCTGAATAATTTTGATCTTGAGTCTTTGTCTGACCATAAAGACGAACTACGACATGGTATTCCCCAGGATCAGCAGGATTGTCCAATAAAAAAGAAGTAGCCTCTTCATCTATGGTCTGATTAAAAACGGTAATATATTTCATTGCACTAGTAACTTGATTCACTTCCAAAATAATTTTCAATGGTCTTTCAATTTCCGTAGAGATTTGATCCGGAATAGTCCAGCTTAATCTTGTTTGATTTGCTCCTACTGCTTCAGATTTTAAATTTTCCACCCTTGGCAAGTTAGGGCCCTCCTTCATTTCAATTTCATCTTTCTTACATGCGCTTATTGCTAAGAACATAAATAAGATTATCATATATCTTTTCATAACATGTTATTAATAGCCTGGATTTTGTTTATACATACCTTTAGACCAATTCATCTGGGGTTGAGGTATCGGGAGGTATTCATCTCGACCGGCAACAAAACGTGCTTGATTATACCAATCGAACCTTGACTTTTCTTTGTTGATAAAAGCATTCATTGTTTCCGCTAGTAATCCCCAACGTAGTAAGTCGAAATACCTTCTTCCCTCGTTTGCAAATTCCAATCGATTTTCCCAGATAATTGCTTTCTTTAAATTCTCCTTGTTTAGTGTAAAATTCTCTCCCGGTTTGTATTGTTCAATTTTATAATCCATCCATAAAGTGCCATCAGATTTTCTTAGTCTGCCTAAACTGTTGGCAGCCCTTGCACGAATCCGGTTTACTAATGCTAAGGATTCTTGTAGCTGTCCTTGTTCCATTAAGATTTCTGCCTTCCATAAGAGAACCTCTGAATACCTGATTTCCTTCTTATTCATAGAATTATAAATGTAAAAGGGTTTAAACAGGCAATCACAGTTTGGATCAACCTGCTCTTTCATGGAATTGAAAAAACCATATTGGAAAGGGGCCCGTGATCCCGACTCTTGATAGAGGATGGCATTGTTGTACTTCCATGGATATCCTGGTATTGCTGCTGTATGTCCTAACCTGGGATCAAAAGAATGTTGCTTGAAATATTCTTTATAAAAAGAATCCTTCATCTCAGTTTGATTGTAGTTATCAAAATTAGGAAGTCCTGTATTATCGGTTTTAAAAGCATTGACCATGGTATGAGACACTTTATGGAAATCACAGCAGCTGAAATAAGGCGACCACCATGGAGCATTTAATTCATCACCTCTGTTTACTCTGCCATCCGTAGTACCATCATCTATTGAATACTGGATTTCCCAGAGCGATTCTTTAGTATTATTATCAAATTCAGGAAGAAAATTATTAGCAAAATCCTCCTCTAAATCAAACTGGCTTTTATCTTTCGCCATTATGGCATTAATATGAACTAAAGCTTTTTGAAGCGTTTCCTGATTGATCTTAACCACCTGATGTTGGTCATTTTGCTCATAGGCCCGGAAGAGAAGGCTTTTCGCAGCAAATGCATGAGCGGCATATTTGGTAGGTCTGCCCTTTTCAGTTTGATTGTCAGGTAGTACCTTAGCTGCATCTTCAAAATCTTTGATAATACGATCCCAGATTCCAAGATCATTCTTCATTGAGTCTGGTCTGTTCGATAGTCCTTCAACGACTACTGCATCATTTGGTACAGTTTCATCTATAAAGGGAATATATTTCCAGCGTAGCTTCATTCCTAAATAAATCCAACTCCTTAGAAATTTCATCTCAGCTATCCTGGTTTCCTTGAGTTCATATTCTGCCGGATCTAATTCATTCAATAAACGTATGGCGGTGTTACATCTACTTATACCCACATACCCTAAATACCAAGGACCATCATTGTTTCCGATATTGGAAGTAACGGCGGTAAAGATTTCCATTTCGTACCAAGGAGTTTGATCACTTAAACCACCTCCACCCTTGTAAGCATCGTCAGAACGAACACTCATTATCCATGGGTTATGTGTAGTAGCATACCCTAAACTTGGCATAGCTGCATAAGCAGCGACCACAAAATTATCTATTAGGTCAGGGTTAGAAACCTGCTCCTCCGATAATACTCCTTTAGGCTTCACTTCTAAAAAATCTGAACAGCCAGTGAGGAAAGCTGATATAATGATTATTAATAATTTTATCTTTTTCATAACATCAAGGATTAAAATGAAACATTCAGACCGAAATAAACCGACAGAGGCATAGGGTATCCTGTACCTGGATTCTCCGGATCCGGACCGGTAAATTGATCATCACCCCAATTTTTCTTCAAAGCAAATAGATTCTGTCCGGTGATATAGACCCGAAGCTTTGTTAAGTGAATGCGCTCAACTACGGATTGAGGTATGGTATAACCTATATTAATATTCCGTAATTTTAGATAGGAACCATTTTCAATAAAATAGGTAGACAGTCTTTTTTCTGAATTGGCATCTCTACGCGACAATGCAGGTATATCCGCATTAGGATTATTTGGAGACCAGGCATCTAATATCCGACTCGGGTGATTCCGATCATTCTGAACACCTATGTTCCAAAAATCACTTAATTCCTTCCATGTATTACGCACTGAATTTCCAAAAATTCCTTGCACAAAGAGACTAAAATCAAAGTTTTTATAAGCTCCTTCGAAATTTAATCCTGCCGCTAACTTCGGATCACTAACTCCTATCCAAGTCCGATCGAATACTTCATTGATAACACCATCGCCATCTAAGTCTTTGTATCGAATCCTTCCTACTCCTTTGCCAGGCTGTATAGGTCCATTGTCTACCTCCTCCTGTGTACGATATATTCCATCAGTAACTAAACCGTAAAAAGAATTTAATGGCCTTCCTACAATATTGTCTAATAGTCCGTTCCCACCGTAAGCATAGATCACATTTTCTGGCAGAGAATTGACTTGATGTCTATAAGAAGAGACATTCCCGGAGATTGCATATCTGAAATCTTCACGATTTACGGCCCATGTTACCTGAGCTTCTATCCCTCTATTGGTCATATTAGCGGCATTGACCCAACGATATCCACCTTCACCTAATGCCGCTATATATGGAGGTTCAAAAAGCATATCGGTGGTTTTTTTATTAAACCAATCAAAAGATCCATAAAGTCTATTTTGAAACAGGGTAAAATCTACCCCTACATTGGTTTGTGTTGTCGTTTCCCATTTTAAATCCGGGTTTCCTAAACTTAATCGGCGAAAACCGGAAGGGATATTTCCTGATTCATTACCTCCAATAGCATAAGAGGTTCCATTAATATCAGTAGCGTAAATATTAACCAATTTTCCTGAATTCAATGGTTGTGAATTACCATTTTGTCCCCAGGAGAACCTCCATTTTAAATCATCTAACCATGTAACATCTTTCATAAACTCTTCGTTCTTCATTCTCCAGCCTAAAGAAAAGGAAGGAAAATTACCATAGCGATAGTTCTCTCCAAATACTGAAGATCCGTCTCTACGAAAAGTAACCGACGCCAAGTATCTATCATTCAAAACATAATTAGCTTTTGCAAAATAAGAGAGCATGGTCCGCTCATTCCCTCCTCCGTTGAAAGTTCTTTGCTCCCCGGTGGCAGTACCTAAATACGCATAATCCCTATCTTCCAGCAGGAGTCCGGATCGATAGCCGTTAATACTTTCATTTAAGAATTTAAAAGACTCAATCCCCCCTAAAATATCAAGTTGATGCTTCCCGCTGGATAAATTATATAACAGGGTATTTGTCCAGGTTTGCCCCAGATCATGCCAATTGTTCTGTGTTACCCCATTGATCGTACCAGCCTTACCCCCTGCTTCTGTCCATTTCTTATCAATCTTCCTATCATACCACATGCTATAATCAACACCATATTGCGATCTAAATGTTAAATTATTTAAGATTGCTACTGATACATACCCCGACCCTAATACTTTCAAGAAATTGCCGGTATTATCTTTATTTAATTCTAAATCTCGAATTGGATTAGCAAAATCATCCATTCCTAAGGGCATCGCTACTCCACCCCAGGATCCATCATTCGCATAAACAGGAATATTGGGAGGCATTACCAATAAACCATAAGTGCTATTGATATCTCTCATTTTTAGGTTAGTCAATGTTAGATTCTCTCCTATTTTAACTCGACCATTGAATAATTCATATTCATTATTCATCCTTGCCGCGTATCTTCTAAAAAATGAAGTAATCTGTGTTCCCTGATTGTTGTAATAATTGACAGAAAAGAAACTCGTTGAATTTTCTGTTCCTGAACTGATTGATACTTGATGATTCTGTTGCAAACCTGTTTGCATTCCTTCTTCAAACCAATTGGTATTACCCGAGGGCATGGTCTTTGCCTCATTCAGCCATTCTAAAGGTTTAACACTATTCAGTACCGGAATTCCTTGACCATCGACTGCCCAATCATATTCATAAAACCTCACTGCTGTCTCAGGATTATCACCGTCATTTACTGTGGCTTGCCATAATGCCCTACCATATTCCTCAGCGTTCAGCATTTTTGGGATATTGCCTGGATTATTCACCGCAACATAACCCTCATAAGTTACCCTTGCTTTACCTTTAGCCCCTTTTCGTGTAGTCACTAAAATTACACCGCCTGCAGCTCTTGAACCGTAAATAGAAGCCGAAGATGCATCTTTTAAGAATTGAATGGATTCAATATCATTTGGATTAATATCTCTAAGGTTTATAGAGATCGGTTGACCATCAAGTACAATTAAAGGCGGAGAGGAATTAAAGGAAGTTATTCCTCTGAATTGAATACCAACATTTTCCGCAGGATTTCCGTCTGTGGTAATACGGACCCCCGGAACTTTCCCTTGTAAAGAACGCATCACATTGGCACTAGGATTATTAACAAAGTCCTCACGCTTCACGACGGAAACAGCTCCTGTTAAATCCGCTTTTCTTTGCGTCATATAACCTGTAACAAGAACTTCCTCCACACCGAGGTCATCTTTTTCCATGATAATCTTTGTTGCATTGGCAACAGCTACTTCTATTCGCTTAAAACCAATTGCCGTGACCCTAATTACGGAACCGGTTCCTATTTCTAATGTAAACTCTCCATTTTCTCCGGTTGCTGTCTTTTTTCCGGAGGGAATAACGGAAACTGTTGCCCCTATTATAGGAACACCTTCCTTATCGACTACCACTCCGCTTACCTCAGTTTGCTGAGAATAAGCACTTCTCACTCCTAATATTTGAAGGCTCAAACACAGGATCAATAGCCCGGTAATCCGGCCTATTTTTATAGGTATAATATCCATAGTTATAGATTTTAATCGATTAAGCACTTAAGCAACAATTATCCAATTGTGGCTATTTGGAACAAAAAAATTAAAATTAATTCAGTTTATAATTAATACAAGTTTAATGCTTAATTGATTAAGCTCCAAATTTAATTACAAATTTTAACTTGGAGCAAGTTAGAAATGAGTTCAAAGAAAATAATAAAGACAGCCTCAAAAAGGTTCTTTTGGTTGTTTTTATTTCCAAAATCACTAATCCATATAAACAGCAGAGACAAAAAAATAGACTGTAAAGAAAACTTAGTATAGAATCCTTTACAGACTTAAATCAATACACTGAACCAAATAATTAAGTAGCTGGCTAAAATGGATTAAAAATAAAAAAGTTTGTGACACAGATGTTTCTCAAGCATGTGACTTAATGCTTAACTTTATGCTCCTATAATTAAAACAAAGATGAAAAAAGATCCTAATTCAGAACAAAAGGCCAGGAAAGTTACTTCCGGGCCAGTCCGGGAGAAAGCTAGGACAGTAAACAAAATCATTAATGCTGTTGGAAAGGTATTAAAGAAAAAAGGTTACCCGGGCTTAACAATTGCCAACATAGCTAGCGAGGCTAAAGTAGATAGAAAGCTGATTTACACTTATTTTGATAATCTGGACAGCCTTATTGAAATTTATATTAGTCAACGTGATTATTGGAAGACAAAAGCTCAGTCAACTATTAGCAAATTATTAGAAAAGGAGGTAATAAGTGCTGAAGAGATGGAATCGTTACTAATAGGACAATTTGATACTGTTTTAAATGACCAGATTCTCCAAAGAATTTTACAATGGGAACTATCAGAAAACAAAGACATTCTTAGAAAACTAGCGGATAGCCGTGAAGATATCGGTGAAAAACTCATTCGTAAATATGAAAAGAATATTAAAAACACGGATGTGGATATTAGAGCAGTTTTAGCGTTACAGACTGCAGGGTTATATTATTTAGCCATGCATGCTAAATCCAACGGCAGTACTTTTTGCGGCTTGGATCTGAATAATAAAGCAGATAAAGAACGTATTGAAAATGCACTTAAACAAATTTTAAAATCTCAATTATCATAGTTATTTGAGATTAATACCTCTTTATATCAATGTTTTTGTTTAAATTAAATATATAATACTATGTAACTTACAGTTATTCCGCCATTATTATGAAAAGAGTCATACCTATCGATGACAACCTTTGTCTAAAAGCCATTGTAGAAAGTGACGCTATAAGAATGTATAAGATACTTGATAGCCAACGAAAATATTTAGGAGAATGGCTACCTTTTATTCAGTTTACGAACAGAGTAGAAGACAGCAAGGGTTTTGTAGAAATGGCTATTTATAGTTTCAAAATTAAGAAAGATTTCGTGTACAAGATCTGTTACGATGACCGAATGATTGGTTTAATCGGAACTAAAGAAACTGACTTTATTAATAAAAACACGGAAATTGGTTACTGGCTTTCTAAAGATTTCCAGAAAAGGGGAATTATGACTAAATCTGTTGAGGTATTGATTAATAAGCTATTTGAAGATCTAAAATTGGAACGTATTCAGATATGTTGTGCCGTGGGAAATGAAAAGAGCATCAATATTCCGAAAAGACTTGGCTTTAAGCTCGAAGGTATTAAGCGTAATGCAGAATGGGTAGGAAATTATGAGTTTAGAGATTTATTAGTTTTTAGCAAACTTAAATCAGAACAGGTTACCGAATCAATTTAGGGTTTAAAATAAAAAAGACGCTAGTAAGCTAGGTATGGTCGGAAGAAATTCCGACCATTTTTTATGTTTTAAAAACTTTACCTGGGTCCCCTCCTGCAAATATAATTAGAATAGCAGTTATCATT
>Ga0308157_10003086_pt1 | contig 25201 bp, 23 predicted proteins | sample PhyBR1_FD_201035 | JGI IMG/M metagenome (GOLD analysis project Ga0308157, IMG submission 201035) | Phyllosphere microbial communities from UC Gill Tract Community Farm, Albany, California, United States - DLSLB.R1 | ecosystem: Host-associated > Plants > Phyllosphere > Unclassified | place: USA...
CGTGGCGGGGCCGGGTAGGCCCCGCCACGACGGTCAGAACTCGTAGGTGTACATCGACAGCCCGTTGTGCGGCAGATCCTCGAGGTCGGCGTTCGCCGCCGCGCCCTCCGGGGTCTGCGTGAGTCCGCGGATCGCATCCTCACGGCTGTCGAAGTCGATCTCCGCGATCTGGAACGCCTCGGACGGAGACCCATCGAGGTTCGTCGCGGGGCCCCAGGTGAAGCTGCGGACGCCCGGAACCTTCGCCGTCAGGACGGCGTGCGACGAGCGGTAGTGCGCGAGGAACGCCTCGGGGTCGTCGGGCTGGTTGTACACGGCGACGATGCGGAACATGTTCTCTTCTCTCCTCAGGCGAGCACGAAGCCCGCGTAGTCGTTCTCCCGAGACTTCTCGAGATGCTCGCGGAAGGCGACGACGCCGCCCGCGAAGGGCATGAAGATCTGCGGCTTGCCGACGACGTTCTCGCCGCGGTACCAGGATCCGGATTCGCCCGTGGGCCACAGGGTCATGTTCGCCACGTCCTCGACCACCTGCACCCACGCGTCCTGCGCCTCCTCGGTCGTGTCGATGCTCGCGAGGCCCTCCGCGCGCATGTGGTTCAGCAGGTCGCCGATCCAGATGATGTGGTCGTTGATCGCGGTGACCATGTTCGCGAGCACCGAGGGGCTGCCCGCCCCGGCCACCACGAGCATGTTCGGGAATCCCGCCGTCACCATGCCGAGGTGCGTCTTGGGGCCCTGGGTCGACCACGAGTCCGCGAGCCGCTTTCCGCCCACGCCCCGGATGTCGATCTTCGTGTACGGCCCCGTGAACGCGTCGAAGCCGATCGCGAGCACGAGGGTGTCGAACTCGTGCTCGGCGCCCGACGCGAGGCGCACGCCGTCGGCCGTGAAGGCGTCGATGGGATCCGCCCGGACATCGACGAGCGTGACGTTGTCGCGGGCGAACGTCTCGTAGTAGTCGGTCGCGATCACCGGCCGCTTCGCCCCCATCGGGTAGCTGCGCGGTTTCAGCGCGTCGGCGGTCGGGCCGTGCGGCACGATCTCGTCGATCTTGGTGTGGATGAACTCCGCGACCGAATCGTTCGCGGCCTTGTCGAACATGAGGTCCTGGAAGGCGCCGAGGAAGTTCAGTCCGCCGCGCTCCCACCGCTCCTCGTAGTGGGCCCGGCGGGTCTCATCGTCGACGTCGAAGGCGTTGTAGGGCGAGTCGTCGCGGAAGACCCCCGCGAGCGCGGTGCGGTTGCGCTCGCGCCGCGCCGGGTACTCGGCCTTGATCTCGTCGAGCTCACCGGGCTCGAGCGGACGGTTGCGCGTCGGGATCACGAAGTTGGGCGTGCGCTGGAGGACCGTGAGCTGCTCGACGATCTGGGCGAGCGCGGGAATGACCTGCGCGCCCGTCGAGCCCGTGCCGATCACGCCCACGCGCTGCCCCGTGAGATCCGCGTCGTCGGGCCAGTTCCAGGTGCGCAGGACCTCGCCGCCGAAGTCGTCCATTCCCGGCACGTCGATGTCCTTCGGCACCGAGAGGCACCCGACGGCCATGATGAGGAACTGCGACCGGTACTCGCGGCCGTCGGCCGTCTTCGACACCCAGACGCTCTCGTCCTCGTGCCACACCGCCTCCGTGATCGTCGTCTCGAAGTCGAAGTCGCGGCGCAGGTCGTGCTTGTCGGCGATGCGCCGCAGGTACGCGTGGAGGTCCTTCTGCGCGGGGTACTTCTCCGACCACTCCCACTCCTGATCCAGCTCCGGATCCCAGTAGATCGAGTAGTCGACGCTCTCGACATCGCACCGCGCGCCCGGGTAGCGGTTCCAGTACCACGTGCCGCCGACGTCCGGCGCGGTCTCGACGCCGCGCACCGAGAATCCGTCGCCCCTCAGGCGATGGACGGCCTGGAGCCCCGAGAAGCCCGCGCCGACGACGAGCGCATCGACCACCACGGATCCGTGTGTGCTGTCAGTCATGGATTCCCCCTTTGGAATCGTCCTGTCGAACACCGGCGCAGCGTCGCACCGGTTGTCAACCATATGCATAGTTAGTATGTTTTTGGCAATAGTTATCGACACATGTTTCCGACAATGGAGTGGAAATCATCATGGCCCTTGACGATGCAACGACCCGACTTCTGCAGAACGGCGCCGAGGCCGGCGGCCCCCCGCTGCACGAGATGAACCCGCAGCAGATGCGCGAGATGAACGACGCGATGACGCCGTTGTTCGGGGACGGTCCCGACATCGCGACCGTGCGCGACGAGGAGCTCACGGCGGCGGACGGCTCGACGTTCCCCGTGCGGATCTTCCAGCCGGACGACGCCCGCGGCGTGATCGTGTATTACCACGGCGGCGGATGGATCATCGGATCCCTGTCCGGCTTCGACACCCTCTGCCGGCTGATCGCCGACCGCACGCAGCACACCGTCGTGCTGGTCGAGTACCGGAAGGCGCCCGAGGTCCGATTTCCCGGCGCGTTCGACGACGCGTGGACGGCGCTCGAGTACGCCGACCGACACCGCGCCGACCTCGCCTCCGCCGATGCCCCGCTGATCGTCGCGGGCGATTCGTCGGGCGGCAACCTCGCCGCGGCCGTCGCCCAGCGCGCCGCGCAGGAGGGCGCGCCGACGATCGCGTTCCAGGCGCTCGTCTACCCCGTCACGGACGCCGACTTCACGACCGAGAGCTACGAGGATCCCGCCAACGCGCTCATGCTCGCGAAGGAGGCGATGGTCGTGTTCTGGGACGCGTACGTGCCCGATCCGGCCGACCGCACGGATCCCCGCGCGACGCCCCTGAACGGATCCGCCCAGGGCGCGCCGCCCGCGCTCGTGCTCCTCGCCGAGCACGATGTGCTGCGCTCGGAGGGCGCAGCGTACGCGGCCAAGCTCCGCGACGCGGGCGTGCCGGTCGAGGAGCACGTGATCCCCGGCCAGATGCACGGGTTCTTCACCATGCCGAACGTCCTGCCCGGATCGGCACGCGCGATCGACATCCTCGCCGACGCGGTCGCCCGCGTCTGATCCTCAGCCGTGGGCGGCGACCCCGCCGCTCACGGCGAGGCCGCCATCACGCCCGGCAGCCACATCGCGATGCTGGGGAAGGCCCAGAGCAGGCCGACGAACGCCAGCATGATGATCAGGTACGGCACGGCGCCGCGCGCGATCGTGCTGATCTTCTCGCCCGTGACGCCCTGCAATACGAAGAGATTCATGCCGACGGGCGGGGTGATGAGGCCGACCTCGATGAGCACCACCAGCACGACTCCGAACCACACCATGTTCACGTCGTAGGCCTGAAGCAGCGGGAACAGGATCGGCATCGTGAGCATCATCATGGACAGCCCCTCCATGAACATGCCGAGCACGAACAGCAGGACGAACACGAGCAGGAGGAAGACGCCCACCGACGGCGCCGACGCGGTGACCCACGCGGTCAGGGCCCGGGCCGCTCCGGTGGTCGCGAGGCCGAACGACAGAATGTTCGCGCCGATGACGATCGCCATGATCATCGCCGTCACCCACACCGTGCGCTTGAGCGCCTCGAAGAGCGAGCGCCACGTCAGGCCGCGGTAGATCAGCGCGAGGACGAGTGCCCCGAGCGCACCGAGCGCGGACGCCTCCGTGACCGTCGTGACGCCCGAATAGATACCACCGAGAACGGCGGCGATCAGTACGACGACTGGGAGGATGTGCCGGACCTGAGCCAGTCGATCCGCCGCGGTCGCGTGGACCCGCTCGCCGCCCGAGCTGCGCCGCATCTCGGAGATGAACACGTACAGCATGAACAGGACGAGCAGTGCGAGCCCCGGCACGAGCGCCGCGGCGAACAGCGTGACGACCGACTCGGAGACGAGTGCCGCGTAGAGGATGAGCGGGATGCTCGGCGGGATCAGGATCCCGAGCGTGCCGCCGCCCGCGATCGAGCCCAGCGCGCGATCCGTGCGGTACCCCCGACGCTTCAGCTCGGGAGCCGCGACCTCCGACACCGTCGCCGCGGTCGCCACACTATTGCCCGAGATTGCGGCAAACAGGCCGGCCGCGACGATGTTGGTCTGCAGCAGGCCGCCCGGGATCCATCCGAACCAGACGTTGAGCGCGCGGTAGAACGAACCGCTGATGCCGGAGCGCATGATGATCTGCCCCATGAGCAGGAACAGCGGCACCGACGTGAAGGTCGCGTTATCGACGCTGTTCCACATCGCGAAGGTGATGCCGCCGAGCTGGTCCGTACCGCCCACGACGAGCACGCCGATAATGCCGGCTGCCCCGAGCGAGACCGCGATCGGTACACCGACGACGAGGCACAGCAGGATCGTTGCGACGACGATCGCAAGGGCTACTCCGGCCACGATTCCTCCATGCCTTCACTGCGCTGGGCAGGGGCCGCGCGTCCGCGCGCGGCTGCGGTCGCGACAACGACCGCGCGCCGGATCGCCTCGGCGAGCCAGGCGAACAGCCCGATGACCATGAGCAGCTGCGGGATCCACAGCGGCGTGCGGGAGATCGTCGCGGCCAGCGTGCCGCGGCTGAACGACTGCCACGTCATCTGACCGGCGTAGACGAGCAGCACCGCCACGAAGGCGATCACGACGATCACGCAGAAGAGCTCGACATACGATCCCCCGCGGGCGGAGCGCTTGCCGACCGCGTCGACGCCGAGGCTCAGCCGCACGTGGCGACCGCCGCGGAACGCGCCCGCCATGCCGAGGAAGGCGAGCGCGACGAGCGCGTAGCCGCTGTACTCGTCGGCGATGAGCGTCGAGGATCCGGCGAACGTGCGCATGCCGATCTCCACGAGCATCAGCGCGAGCATCGCCGCCAGGCACATGGCGGCGATGCCGTCGAGCGTGCCGACGACGCCGCGCCACGCGCGCCCTGCGGGCGTGAGCTTCATCGTGGTCATGTCAGGATCAGCGTCCCACAGCCTCGCGCACGTCCGCGAGAAGCGCCGTGGCGCCCTCGCCGCGTTCCTCGGCCCATCCGTCGTACAGCGGGGCGACCTCGCCGCCGATCTCGTCGAGCTCCGAGTCGGAGAGCTCGACGATATTGACGCCGGCATCCTCGATGTACTCCCAGCCCTCGTCCTCGCCGGAACCGATGTTGACGTCCATGAGCCGCTCTGTCGCGGACTCGCCCGCGTCGCGGAGGATCTCCTGGTCGTCGTCGGAGAGGCTCTCGAAGATGTCGGCGCGCACACCGAACACGTCGTACACATAGCCCGCCTTGGCCTCGATGACGCTCTTGACGAGCTCATCGAGCTTCGATCCCTGCGCGTGCGACACCGAGGTCCACGCGCCGTCGATCGTGCCGCGCTGCAGCGAGGAATTCACCTCGGTCGCGGGCATCGACACCGGCGACATTCCCATGATCTCGCTCGTCTCGGCCGTGATCGCGTTGAAGACGCGCACCTTGGACCCGGCCGCGCCGTCGATCGACTCGACGTCGTCGGCGAGCCAGATGGCCTGCGCCGGCCACACATATTCCCCGAGCCGGACGACGTTGTGCTCGTCGCCAAGAACAGGGTCGATGTGATCGTGGAAGACCGGCAGGACCTTTTCGAGCTCGTCCTCGTCGCGCACCAGGAAGGGGAATCCGGCGATGTCGAACAGGGGTTCCTGACCTCCGACGGATCCGCCCGCGATCAGCCCCGCCTCGACGAGTCCGTTCTGCAGGATGTCGAGCGACTCGTCCTGCTGGTACGGCAGCTCGCCGGCGGGGCGCAGCGTGATCTCGATGCGCCCGTCGGTCTCGTCGGCGACCTCATCGGCGAACGCCTGAAGCTCGACCGAGACCGGGTGGTCTAGGCCGACGTGCACGAACATGTCCCACTTCTCGGTGCTGCCCGCGTCGCCCGTGACGCCCGCTCCGCAACCGCTCAGCATGAAAAGCCCGACCGTTGACGCGGCGATGATGCCGCTCGTCCGCTTCCGCATGATGGATTCTCCTTCGTACCCGCCAGCCGACCGAGCCTCGCGCCGTGGCTTCCGTCGCGACATCCTCGTCGGTACTATGGTAAATCATAATCATAGATTTGTTCCGCAATCATCGCGGCGGCGACCCACGCAGGCGTGGACCGCACGACCGCGGATCTGCCGACACGATGACCCGACGACGCGTCCACCGAACCAGGAGCACACCTTGAACACTCGAACCTACGGCCATATCGATCTTGTCCTGCCCGACCGGTCGACGTGGACCATTCCCAAAGTACTGCAGCTCCGTGCTGAGACGCACCGCGACAACAGCTACCTGCTCGTTCCCTACCAGGGCGTCGATCTCACGTTCGGCGAGACGAACGAGCTCGCCCAGAAGGTCGCGCGCGGCATGCTCGATACTGGCGCAGAGCCGGGCGATCGGGTGCTGATCATGTCGCCCAACCGCGTCGAGGTCATGCTGGCCTGGTTCGGCGCGGCGGTCGGCGGCCTCGTGGAAGTGCCGATCAACACCGCGTACATGGGCACCTTCCTTGAGCACCAGGTGCGCACGACGTCTCCGAGCATCGCGGTCATCCACGCCGACTTCGCCGAGCGATTCCTCGAGGGCGAGACCTCCGCGTACGAATCGATCAAGACGTATGTCGTGATCGGAACGCCTGACGAACAGTCCGTCGCGATCCGGATCCTCTCGGACGCGGGATTCGAGGCGCGCACATACGAGAGTCTGCAGGATCACGCATCGTCGACCGAGCTGCCCCCGGTCACCCGATACGACACCGGCGCGATCTTCTTCACCTCCGGCACGACGGGCCTGTCCAAAGGCGTCACAATGTCGCACTCGCAGCTGTGTTTCGTCGCGCAGGAGCAGATCGCCCTGCTGCGCCTGACCGACGAGGACACCCACATGTCGGTGGGCCCGCTCTTCCACGGCAACGCGCAGTTCCTCGCGGCACTTCCGGCCCTGATCGCGGGCGCGCGGTTCGCCCTGCAGGAGAAGTTCAGCGCGAGTCGCTGGATCGATCAGATCCGCGACACCGGCGCCACGACGACGAACTTCATCGGCGTCATGATGGACTGGACATACAAGCAGCCCGAACGCCCCGACGACCACGACAACCAGCTGCGTTGCGTCTACTCCGTGCCCACGCCGAGCTCGATCATGGCCGACTTCGCGCGCCGATACGACGTGCACGTGTTCGTCGAGCAGTACGGCATGACCGAGATCTCGATGCCGATCCTCGTGCCGTACGGAGAGCCTCATCCTGCGGGCAGCGCCGGCCTGCTGGTCGACGAGTTCTTCGAGGCGCAGATCGTCGACCCCGACACCGATGAGGAGCTGCCCGATGGTGAGGTCGGCGAGCTGATCGTGCGCGCCAAAGAGCCGTGGCTGCTGCTCACCGACTACTACAACATGCCCGACCGCACGGCCGAGTCGCTGCGCAACCAGTGGTTCCACACGGGCGACGGCCTGCGGCGCGATGAGGACGGCTGGTACTACTTCGTCGACCGCATCAAGGACTCCATTCGCCGCCGCGGTGAGAACATCAGCTCGTACGAGCTCGAGCAGGCGCTCCTGCGCTTCGACGACATCGCCGACTGCGCCGCCGTCGCCGGCCCCGCCGACACGGAGGCCGGCGAAGACGAGGTCGCCGTGTTCGTGGTGCTGAACGAGGATTCCACGCTGACGGAGGACGCCGTGCACGGCCTCTGCGAGAAGACGCTGCCGAAGTTCGCCCTGCCGAAGTGGATCATCCTCATCGACGAGCTTCCCAAGACCCCGTCGGGCAAGGTGCAGAAGGCGAAGCTGCGCGATCGCCTCGACGACATGCTCGCGACCGCGTCACGATGACGATCAATCCGGCGATCGTCGGGCGCGAGTTCCCCGCGTTCGACGTCGACTACGGCAGGGATGACGTCATCCTCTACGCGCTCGGCATCGGGGCCGGGCGCGTAGAGGACGAGGCGAAATACGTGCGCGGAGACGACCTCGAGACGTTCCCGCTGTACCCGGTCGTGACCGCCTCGACGGTGTTCACCTCGATGACCGACGTGCTCGAGGTCGACGGCACCAAGCGCCTGCACGGCGAGCAGCGCCTGCTGCTGCACGCCCCCGTGCCGACTGCCGGCCGCATGCACGTCACCGCCCGCGCCGAGAGCATCTGGGACAAGGGATCCGGTGCCGTGATCGACACGGTCGCTGAGTTCGAGGTCGATGGCGAGCTCGTCGCGACCGCCACGTTCGGCAGCTTCATCCGCGACGGCGGCGGGTTCGGCGGCGAGCGCGGCGCGGGCCTCGAACGGTGCGCGTACGACCGCGCGCCCGACGTCGTCGCCGACGACGAGATGAGCTGGAACCAGGCGCTGCTGTACAGCCTCACGGGCGACGACAATCCTTTGCACACCGACCCCGACTTCGCCCGACGGTCGGGGTTCGACCGACCTATCGCGCACGGCCTGTGCACGCTCGGATTCGGCGCGCGCATGGGCATCGTCGCATCAGACCTGCCGGGCGAGGTCGCGGAGATCAACTGCCGTTTCATCAGCCCGGTCTATCCGGGCGAGAGGCTGCGCCTGGAGGCGTGGCGCGACGGCGAGTCCCTGAGGGGGATCCTCTACGCGGGTGATCGCATCGCGATCGACCCGCTGGAGATCGTCACGCACGCCGTCGCCTGACGGGCGGCTAATGCCACCTTGCGCCCCCGTCGCAAAGCGGCTTACTATGATTTCTATAATCATAGATTCTGGATCCGGCCACCGACGACCAGATCCGTGAAAGGGAGATGTTTCGATGAAGAGACTCGAGAACCGAATCGCGCTCATCACGGCCGCAGGATCGGGCATGGGCCGCGCGGGCGCCCTCCGATTCGCGAGTGAGGGTGCGCACGTCATCGTGACCGACCTGGACGGTGACGCCGCCGACAAGGTGGCCGCCGAGATCGTCGCCGACGGAGGCAAGGCCACCGCGCGCGTGCTCAACGTCGCCGACGTCGACGCGATCAAGGCCACGTTCGAGTGGGTCGAGCAGGAGTTCGGCGTGCTGCACGTGCTCTACAACCACGCGGGCATCCCCGGAACCGCGGGGCTCGAGGACGTCACCGTCGAGCAGTACGACAAGGCGATGACCATCAACCAGCGCAGCGCGTTCTTCGCGACGGAGTACGCGATCCCGCTGCTGAAGAAGGCGGCGCCGCACGCGTCGATCATCTACACGTCGTCGACGTCGGGCGTCGTCGGATCGCCGTACAGCCCGATCTACTCGCTCGCGAAGGGCGGCATCACCGTCTTCATGAAGGCGGTCGCCAAGCGCCTCGGCCCCGACGGGATCCGTTCGAACGCGATCCTTCCCGCCATGATCGAGACCCCGATGCTCGCGCAGTTCTTCGGCCGCAAGGCCGGAGACGATGTCGAAGAGCAGAAGAAGGAATTCTCGAAGGGCGTGCCGCTGAACCGCGCGGGCACCCCCGAAGAGGTCGCGGCCGCGGCCGCGTTCCTCGCAAGCGACGACGCCAGCTGGGTCACCGGCGCGGCACTTCCCCTGGACGGAGGCTTGCTCGCATGAGCACCACACTTCTCACCCCCCTCGTCGGGATCGACAGCCTCAGCGCCGCCGCCCGCAGCCTCATCGATGGCCCGATCAACTGGATCGACGGTCAGTGGGAGGACGGCCAGTCCGACCAGACGAACACGGGCTACAACCCGTCGACCGGCGGCGAGCTTCGCACCGACCACAACGCGACGCCCGCTCAGGCGGAGCGCGCCGTGCTCGCGGCCCGCAAGGCGTTCGACCGCGGCCCGTGGGGCAGCACCTCTCCCGGGGATCGCGCCGCGATCCTGAACCGCCTTGCGGATCTCATGGAGCAGAACTTCGACGCCCTCGTCGAGATCATCATGCTCGAGGTCGGCACGCCGGTCACGCTCGCCCGGGCGATGCAGATCTCGATGCCCATCGAGAACCTGCGCTGGTCGGCGCGCATGGCCATCAAGGGCCCGCGCGGCGGATACGAGGAGGCGCTGACCCCCGACTTCCACACCCCGCCGTCGTCGTCGATCCTGCAGCGCGTGCCGGTCGGCGTGATCGCGGGCATCACGGGGTACAACTTCCCGATCAACTCGGTCATCTGGAAGCTGGGCCCCGGCCTCGCCTCCGGTTCCACGCTGGTGTTCAAGTCGTCCGAGCGCACGCCGCTGTCGACGCGCGCCCTGATGAAGCTCACCGAGCAGGCGGGCGTTCCCGCGGGCGTGGTCAACTTCGTCTCGGGCTTCGGCGACGTCGGCGCGGTGCTGTCGGCCCACGAGGCGGTCGACATGGTGATGTTCACCGGATCCCTGAAGGTCGGCAAGATCATCCAGGCCGCCGCGGCGCAGACCACGAAGAAGGTCGTGCTCGAGCTCGGCGGCAAGTCGGCGAACATCCTGCTGCCGACCGTCGACGACTTCGACGCGATCGTGCAGCCGTCGATCATGCGCTTCGCCCGCAACTCGGGCCAGGGCTGCGGATCCACGACCCGCATGCTCGTGCCGCGCGCGCAGTACGACCGCTTCGCGGAGAGCATCCAGGGCTTCGTGAACGGCCTCAAGGTCGGCGTCGCGTGGGACGAGGCGAACGACCTCGGTCCGCTCATCCGCGCGGAGCAGCGCGAGTTCGTCGCGGGCTTCGTCGACCGCGCCCTCGAGCAGGGCGCCGACGTCATCGCCGGCGGCGGGCACACCGATGGGCTCGACGGCTACTTCTACAACCCGACGGTCATCGGCGGCGTCGACAACACGTGGGAGATCTCGCGCGAGGAGCTCTTCGGCCCCGTCGGCGTGCTCATCCCCTACGACACGGTCGAGGATGCGATCGACATCGCCCACGATTCGCCGTACGGCCTGCATGCTGCCGTCTACGGCGACCCGACCGAGGCCTTCCAGGTCGCGAAGCGCCTGCGCACGGGCGCCGTCTCGATCAACGGCGGCGGCTACATGCGGCCCGACGGACCCTGGGGCGGGTTCAAGCTCAGCGGTTTCGGCCGCGAAATGGGCGAGGACGGCTTCCAGGAGTTCTTCCAGGTTAAGCACATCCAGTGGCCGATTCGCTGACCCGAGAGACGACCGGATGATGCTCGCCGCGCGGCTCGATGCCCACCAGGGCCCCGAGGGAATCCGCGTGGGCGAGCTTCCCGAACCCGGCGCGCACGCCGACGAGGCCCTCGTCGACGTGCGCGCCGCCGGCCTGTCGTTCCCCGACCTCCTCATGTCCCGCGGTGAGTACCAGTTCCAGCCGCCGCTCCCTCACGCGATCGGCGCGGACGTCGTCGGCCTGTGCCGCACCGACGTGCCCACCCTCGGCATCGCCGCGGGCGACCGGGTGGCGAGCGTCATCACGCATGGCGCCGCGGCAGCGGTCGCGACGGTTCCCGCAGTGCGCCTCCTCGCCGTTCCCGACGCGCTCAGCGACGTCCAGGCCGCGACGATGCCGCTCGCCTACCTCACGGCGCACCTCACCCTCGTCACACGCGCACGGGCCCAGCCCGGCGAGTGGGTGCTCATCAACGGATCGACCGGATCCGTCGGATCCGCACTCATCCAGGTCGCGAAGGCGCTCGGATGCCGCGTGATCGCGCTCGCACGCCGCCCCGAGCAGCGAGATCAGATCGCCGCAGCCGACATCGTGATCGACGAGTGGTCGAAGGACGCGATCCGCACGGCGACGGGTGGACACGGAGCCGATATCGTCACCGATGTCGTCGGCACCGACGAGGTCGTGCTCGAGGCGCTGCGCTCGCTCGCGCCGGGCGGCCGGCTCATGACCCTCGGGTTCGTCGGCGGCACGATCCCACAGATCAGGGCGAACCGGCTCCTGCTCGGCAACACCGACGTGCGCGGGGTGTCCTGGGGCCCGTACTCGCGCGCGCAGCCAGGTTTCATGCAGACCCAGTGGGCGGATATCGTGCGGTGGCATGCCGACGGACGGATCAATCCGCCGACACCTCAGGTACGTCCTCTCGCCGAGGCCGCCGACGCGCTTCGCGCGATCGCGGCCGGTGGGGCTCCCCGTCAGGTCGTCACCATCTGAGGCCCCGGCCTCGCGCTGCCTGCGCAGCGCAAGGCCGGACGCCCGATCACCCGACCAGGTCGACTACGAGCTTCTTGAGGGGCTCTCCGCCGGCCGCGGCCTCTGCCGGGATGTTCTGTCCCGCCCCCAGCGCGCGCTTGACGGCCATGAAGTCGACGGGGTTATTGACGCAGTCGGCTCCGAGCAGCACGTCACCGCGGTAGTAGAGGATCGCGAACTTCTCGGCGTCGGGATCGCCGCGCCACACGGTGCGGTCGAAGCCCATATTGAGGCCGGCCATCTGAAGGCGCAGTTCGCCCTGGTTCGACCAGAACCACGGCACCGACTCGTATGCGTTCGGGGCGCCGACCACGGCAGCGGCCGCAGACTTCGCCTGCTCCACGGCGTTGTTGACGCTCTCGAGGCGGATCCGTGCCATCGCCTCGCGTGTGCGGTGGTAAGGGTTCGGGAGGTTCGCGACATCGCCGATCGCGATCGTGGATCCGTCACTCGCGACGGAGTTCTCGTCGACGACGATGCCGTTGTTCACCTCGAGTCCGAGCTGCTCCGCGAGCTCGGTGCGAGGAATGACGCCGATGCCGATCACGACGACGCCGGCGGGGATCACGGTGCCATCATCGATCTCGACGCCCGTCACGCGGCCAGCGGATCCGACGAAGCGCGTGATCTTCGCGTTCGTTCGGATGTCCATGCCGTGCTTCCGATGAGCCTGCAGGAACCACTCGCTCGTCTCTTCACCGACCGCGCGGCCGATGATGCGAGGGGCGGCTTCGAGGACCGTCACAGTCTTGCCGCGCTTGAGCGATCCGGCAGCGACCTCGAGGCCGATGAACCCGCCGCCGATCACGACGACGTCGTCCGTCGAATCGAGCTCGGACTTCAGCCGGTCGGCATCGTCGGCGTCGCGCAGATAGTGCAGGCCCGCCAGATCCGAGCCCTCGATCTCGAGGCGGCGCGGGGCCGCGCCCACGGCGATCGCGAGTCGGTCGTAGGGGAACTGGGCGCCATCGGCGGTCGTCGCCACGCCGTGGTCGCCCTCGCGGCGCGCGCCGACAACAGCGGATCCGAGCACGACGGTCACGTCGTTCTTCTCGTACCACTCGACGAGACGGAACCGCAGCCCGTCGACGTCGACCTCGCCCGCGAGGAAGTCCTTCGACAGCGGGGGACGCTGGTAGGGCAGGTGGTGCGTGTCGTCGATGATCGTGATCGGATCCGCGTAGCCGAGCTCTCGCAGACTCCCGGCGAACTGCACGGCGGCCTGAGAGCCCCCCGCGATGACGATTCCGTTACCGGTCATGGCCTGGTCCTCACATCTGTTCGCTGGGTGTGCACACGCGCAGCTCGGCGCCGTCGGGCAGCACGAGCTGGCAGGACAGGCGCGAGTTGTCCTCGCGGTCGACTGCGGTCGTCTCGAGCATCTCGTCCTCCATCTCGCTGACGTCGGGGAGGTCGACGTTCGCCTGCTCGACGAAGACGTGGCAGGTCGAGCACGACATCGATCCGCCGCACTCGGCGACGATGCCGGGAAGCCCGTTGCGCGTCGCGATCTCCATGACGGAATCGCCGGCGTCGCCTTCGAAGGTCTCCTCCTCGCCCGTGTGCGAGACGTATGTCACCTTTGAGGTCACGGTGACACTCCTTTCTCGGGCCGCTGGCCCAGGATGATTCTGACGTCGATCACGTTCTCAGACGCCGCGGATCACGATGGGTTCGAGGGGCGTTCCCTCGGCATAGACATCATTGAAGTACGGCACGCCTTCGGCCGTCAGCGCGGTCGGGATCTCGATCCCGCCGCCCTCGGCGGCGTGCGGCGCACCGAGGTGGCAGAGGCGGATCCTGTCGCCGGCGGCATCGAGCACCGACAGCCACGCGCCCTGTTCGTTCGTGGACACCTCGGGATCCGCGAGGCGCACCTGCATCATGCCGCCGTGCGCGCGGAAGCGGAGGTCGCCCTCGAAGCGCAGGGTGCCGGATCCGGTGCGCGCGTCGAACCCGCTCGCGTCGCGCACGGGGAACACGTACCCGTCGTCGGTGTCGACGGCGCCGCCCGTCACGCTCATCGTGCCGTCGGGCATGCGCGCGACGTACGAGACGAAGCTCGACTTCACGCCCCAGCGCATGCCCTTCAGCCCCATGGTGCGATCACTTCTCGAAATCGCTCAGCGACTCGTCGGTGTAGATCTTCTCGCCCGGTGTGAACGTGGTCGGAACGTGGCGATAGCCGGTGTTCACGCCCTGCGCCTCGTAGCGTTCGGTGTTCTCGAGGTCGACCTTGTAGTCGGGCATGCGACTAATGATCTTCGTGAGCATCGACTTCGCCATGGGCCGCGCGAGGTGCGAGCCGGCGCAACGGTGACTGCCCACGCCGAACGCGAGATGACGGTTCGGCGAGCGCGTGATGTCGAGCACGTCCGGGGTCTCCCCCGCGTCTGCCCCATCTCGGTTCGCCGAGCTCCATGCGAGCAGCGCGCGGTCGCCGCGCTTGAGCTGCACTCCGTGGAACTCGGTGTCCTGCATGACGGTGCGCGACAGCGCCTGGGTCGGGCTGAAGACGCGGAGGAACTCCTCGAGCGCCGTCTGCATGGCCTCGGGGTTCTCGCGCAGGTGCTCGCGCACCTCAGGGTTCTCCGACAGCCAGACGAGCGCCTGACCCGTGAGCGAGGCGGTCGTTCCCACGCCGCCCGAGATCAGCAGCTCGAGCATGGCGAAGGCCTCGTCGGCCGTGATCGGGCGCCCCTCGATCTCCTGCTGCACGATGAAGCTCACGGCATCGTCCGTGGGCTCTTCCATCCGCTCGGCGATCGTCTTCTTGATCACGTCGACGAGGTAGGGCATCTCCTCCGTCACGGCCCTGTTGTAGCCGTCTGAGCCGACCGGCTCGGAGAGGATGTTCCGGTGGAACGAGGCGTGCTTGCGCCAGTCCTGCAGCGGCAGCCCGAGCCACGTGATGGTCACGATGGCGGGCACGCCCGTGAGGTTCGCGAAGTCGGCATTGCCCGTCTCGATCATCTCGTCGATGAACATGTCGACGTACTTGTCGATCATCGGCATCAGCAGCTTGACCTGCTTCGGCGTGATCAGCTTGTTCATGATCGAGCGGTACTTCTGCGACTCCGGCGGGTCGAGCTCGATCGGGTAGTGGATGTGCAGCGGCTTCTGCGGCAGCGTGATGGCCTGCCCGGTGACGCCGAACTCCTCATGGCGCGCCGAACTGAACAGGTCGTCGTCGCGGGCCGCATCGAACACGGCATCGTAGCCGCTCAGCACCCAGTAGCCGCCCCATGCCTCGCTCCAGGCGACCGGGGCCTGCTTCCGGAGGTTGCGATAGCTCTCCACGGTGTCTGCGCTGTGCTCGGCCGAATTATGGTCGAAGTCGACGACAGGTGTGCGGATGGTGTCGCTCATCGGATGACTCCACTTCGTTGTGAGATCGGGTTAGGACGACTGACGCGAGTTCGTCGTTGCGAATATCCTAACTATTATCATAGTCTTGGGCAACGTCCAGTTCTCAACGACGAGGAGAAGATCATGGAAGTACGTGTCGACAAGAACGTGTGCCAGGGGCACGGCGTCTGCCTCATGATGGCGGAGAACCTCTTCGACATCGACGACGAGGATGGTCTCGCGTGGGTGACGAAGCAACCCGTGACCGATGCGGAGAAGGAAGCAGCTCGCGCGGCGATGGGCAACTGCCCCGAGCGCGCGATCAGCATCACGGAAGACGCGTGATCTCCTTCGCCACGGCGAGGGCCATGCGGGTCGCGTTCACGAGCCGGCGCTGCGCGTAAGCATCGCCGACGAGGTGGGCGCTGACGCGGCCCTCCGACTGCGCCCGCTCGAACAGCCCGGCTCGCGAGACACCGCCGCAGGCGAGCACGACGTGGTCGACGGCGTCGAGCGACCAGTCCCGAGTCGAGAAGATGTTGCGCGCATCGACCCGGCCGTCCGCGATGCCGACTGCCTCGGTCATGATCTCGATACGCACGCCGAGCCCGTCCATCCGACCCAGCACGGCGCCGATCGAGTAGCGGCCGAGCAGCTGGCCCGGGCCGGGCGACTGGTACAGCATCGTGACGTCGGATCCCGTCGCCGCGAGGTGCTCGGCGACCGCGAACGGCTGCAGGTGATCCTCGTGCGCGATCACGACGACGCGGCCGTCGAGCCGCGCCTCACGCTCGAGCACGTCGCCCGCAGTGAGCACGTGCGGAAGATGCGCGCCAGGGATCTCGGGCCGCCGCTCCGCGGACCCTGTCGCGAAGACGACGTGCTCGCCGTCGGGGAGCGCATCGAGGTCGCCTTCGCCGAACTCCGTGCCGAGCCGCACATCGACGCCGAGCGCCGTGAGCCTCGCCGTCTGCCAATCGAGATACTCGCGATACCGGTCCCACGACGGCGCGTGCGAGGCCACCGCGAGCTGTCCGCCGAGCGCGTCCCGCGACTCGTATAGCGTCACGCGCGTGCCCGCCTCTGCGAGAAGGCCGGCGACCTCCATCCCGCCGGGACCACCGCCGACGACCGTTGCCGAGGCGGGCCCGACGCGTCCCGCCGGCCATTCGCCGTCGCGCTCGTCGGCCGCATGCGGGTTGACGCCGCACGCGAACGGGAGCCCGTCGGTGTAGCGCCGGTTGATGCAGTCGTTGACGCCGACGCACGGACGAACGTCCGCGGCGGATCCGTTCTTGGCCTTCACCAGCACGTCCGGATCGGCGACGTGCGCGCGCGCCATGCCCACGGCATCCGCGTCGCCCGCCTCGACGATCTCCCCGGCGCGACCCGGCGTTGAGACGAGCCCGGTATAGATGACCGGCACCCCGAGCGCCTCGCGGTACGAGCGGGCGGTCTCGGCCCACGCCCCCGCGGGGTAGAAGTGCGGCTGGATGTAGCTCGGGTTGCCCCAGGTGTTGCCGTGCACGATGTGCACGTAGTCGATGAGCCCCGTCTGCTCGATCGCCGCGGCGATCTCGATGCCCTCCTCGCGCGAGAAGAACATCGCATCTTCCCCCGTGAACCGCACGCCGAGTACGCGGTCCGGCCCGATCGCCTCGCGCGCGGCGCGCAGGATCCGCAGGGGGAACCGCAGGCGGTTCTCGAGGGATCCACCGTAGCCGTCGGTGCGCCCGTTGACCTTCGCGGATGCGAACTGCATCGTGAGGTCCTCGTGGTTCATGTGCAGCTCGAGCACGTCGATCCCTGCGCGGAACGCCTGACCCGCCGAGAACGCGTATTCATCGACGAAGAGGTCGATCTCGCGCTCGGTCAGAGCGTGGGGCGCGAGTGCGTTGAGCTTCTGTCCGAACCGTTCGGACGGGGCGTGCGGATACCCGCCGTTCATCGTCAGCTGGGTTGCGGCGAGCGCGCCTTCCTCGTGCATCGCGCCGACGAACATGCCCGTGCGCTCCACATAGTTTTCGAAGCGGTACGGCGTCGTGATGACGGCGCTGAGGCCCTGCGGCTCGAACCCCGTCGGCACGATGTTGCTGATGCGCCCCGGCATCGTCGCCCACGCGAGCCCGCCCTTCGCGCGCCGACGCAGGTAGGCGATCGCGGTCTGTGCCTCGTCGTCGGTGCCCCAGAGATTGCCGATCGCCGACGAATGGGGCGGCATCACGACGCGCGAACGCAGCGTGAGCGCGCCGATCCGGAGCGGCTGGAACAGCACATCGACGCCCATCAGTCTGCCTTTCGCAACCGGGGAAGGACCTCATCGCGGAACAGACGAAGTGTTTCGAGCATGCGCTCGTGCGGCAGGTCGAACCACTGCATGCGCAGCACGACGTCGGTGACGCCCTGCTTCTCGAGCGCGCGCAGCTGGGCGACGGCGCCGTCCGGATCCGTGAAGATGTACGCTTCGCGCGCCTTCTGCTCGGCCGCGTCCTTGTCCGCGAGCTGCGCATAGTCGGCCGTGTTGTCGGGCGCGTTGTACTTGGCGTACTCGGCTGTCAGGCGCGACCGCACGGCGGTGCCCTCGGCGAGCGCGCGCTCCGGATCCGCATCGAGCACGAGCTCGCGGCGCACCATGAACCGGTCGTTCGACTCCCGCCCGAGCGCCTCGCGCGACTCGCGGTAGAGCCGGATCGCGCGATCCATGCGCTCGCCGGTCACGTGCGGCGGCACGATCCACGCGTCGCCGAGGCGCGCGGCGCGCTCGATGCCCTTCTTGTGCGCGCCTGCGCCGATGAAGATCGGCGGGCCGCCCCGCTGCACGGGCGGCAGAGAGAGCCTCTGATCACGAATCGTGAAGTGCTGGCCCTCGTATGTGACGGGCTCGCCCGACCACAGCGCGCGCATGATGTCGATCGACTCGGTGAACCGGCCGATCCGCTCGCTCATCGGCACACCGAACGATTCGAACTCGTTCTCGCGGTACCCCATGCCGAGGCCTGCCAGTGCACGACCGCCCGAGATGTTGTCGAGCGTCGAGAACTCCTCCGCGATGCCCACGGGGTGGCGCAGCGGCAGGATGAACATGTTCGTGCCGAGACCGAGGTCGCCGGAGTCCTCGGCCATCGCCGACAGCGCGTGCAGCGGCTGAAGCGTCGGCATCGAACCGAGGTAGTGCTGCAGAACCCACAGCGACTCGATGCCGCTCTCCGACGCGGCACGGGCTTGCTCGCGCATCTGCGCCATGCGCGAAGGAACATCGCTTCCCGGAGGAAAGTCGTTCTGCAGCGCGAGACCGAATCTGAGTGTCATGCGATTCCTCCGGAGTTCTTCCACTGGAGCGGCTTCTTCGTCGCCCAGGTCATCAGGCGATCGATGAGGTAGCCGGCGATCAGCAGCGCCAGCAGTGCCGAGAACGTGCCGGCGCTGTTGAACAGTCCCGCGTTGTGCGAGACGAGGTATCCGAGGCCGCTGTCGCCGGCGAGCATCTCGGCCACGACGACACCGACGACTGACTGCGGCACGGCGAGCTTCAGCGCCGCGACGACCCAGATCAGTGCGGACGGGAGCCGCACGCGCCACATGACCTCCCACGCCGAGCCGCCCATGATGCGCACCGAGTTCACGAGCTCCTGCGGCACGTCCTTGATGCCGAAGAAGGTGTTGAAGAAGACGAGGAAGAACACGATCACGGCGCTCGTCACGATGCCGAGCGCGGATCCAATGCCCACCCACATGATGAACAGCGGAATGAGCGCGTGCTTCGGCATGGTGTACAGCGCAGTGATGAAGGGCTCGAAGATCTCGGCGAGCAGCTTCGCTTGGCCGAGGATCGCGCCGACAACCATGCCGAGCACGCCACCGAGCAGCAGGCCGAACAGCGCCGAGCGGAAGGTGCCGGCCGCGTTGACGAGCAGCGTGCCGTCGACGATCCACTCCCAGAACAGCGGCAGCACCTTGCTGGGCTTGCTGATCAGGAGCTCGGGGACGAGGCGGCCGGACACGGCCTCCCAGAGGACGAGCCCGACCACGACGAGCGCGATCTGGATCCCGATGACGAGGCCGCGACGCTTGTTGCGCCGGCGCCGGATCTGGAGCGCTCGCGTCGCCGTCATGTTGATGGCTTCCGTACTGAGTGCGGTCGTGGACATCACAGCCCCCTTCCCGAAGCGTTCGCGGCACGCGCGCCATGCAGTGCGTCGTCGAGCTCCCGCTCGACGGCCGAATACTCGTCGGTGTAGCGCAGCGCATCGAGGTCCCGGTCTGCGCCGAACGGGACCCGGTACTCGGTGACGATTCCGCCGGGAGGCCCACCGCCGATGATGAGCACACGATCGCTGAGTTTCGCGGCCTCTGAGATGTCGTGCGTGATGAACATCACCGTCTGCCCGAGCTGCGCGATCGTGCGGCGCAGCTCGATGTGCATCTGGTGACGCAACTGAGCATCGAGCGCCGCGAACGGCTCATCCATGAGCAGCAGCCGCGGTTCGTAGATCATGCTGCGCGCAAGCAGTGCGCGGCGCCGCATTCCCCCCGACAGTTGACCGGGAAGCTTGTCGCCGGCCTCCGAAAGGTCGAGGAGCGCCAGGTAGTAGTCGACCTTCTCGGCGATCTCGGCCTTCGGTGTGCCGCGGAGCTTCAGGGGAAGCCCGACATTTTTGCGAACCGACTGCCAGGGCAGGAGCGTGTCGTCCTGCGTCATGTATCCGACGCTGGTGTTGACGCCGGTGATCTCGGCGCCCGCGAACATGACCCGACCGGAGCGCGGCTCGAGCAGGCCCGCCGCAAGGTTCATGATCGTCGTCTTACCGCACCCGGATGGCCCGAGAAGCGTCAAGAATTCGCCCTCGGCGATCGACATGTCCACGCCCGCCAGCACATCGTCGCCGTCGCCGAACCCCACGGAGAGGTTCTGCACCTCGAAGATCGCGCCGGGCGAAGAACCGGCCGCCCGCACTGCTGAGCGTGCCATCGGCATCAGCCCCTCGCGATCTCGGCGACCAGGTCGTCGTAGGTCATCGCCGCGTAGTCGTTGTCGCTCGTCTCATCGAACAGATCCACGATCGTCTGCCAGTTCTCCTCGGTGAACGTGCTGCCCTCGATGTACGAGCCCTCCACCTGCGACCAGGTCTCCTCGAACACGGCGTCGTCCATCTCTGCGAAGATCGACTCCTTCAGCAGCGCACCCGCCTCGTCCGGATCATCGACGGTCATCGCCTGCGCGTCGTTCAGCCCGGCGATCGTCGCCTCGACCGCCTCGGGGTTGTTCTCGATGTACTCGGTGCCCGCGTACGCGACGATGCCGACGTACGGCTCGAACTCAGGGATGTCTCCCTGGGGCAGCGACAGCCACGTCTCGGCATCGCCGGAGGCGACCGCCACCTCGCCCGTGCCGACCGCCGCGAAGGATGCATCGAACGTGCCCTGCATGAGACCTGCCGGCACGGCGCCGAGGTCGTTGAGCGGCACCAGGGTGACGTCCTCGTCCGGATCCACCCCGTACGTCTCGAGGATCGTGCGCAGCACGATGTTGCCGGTCGACCCCGACGGCGATGCCGCGATCTTCAGGCCCTTCAACGCCTCGACGCGGTCCGCGATCGGAGCATCGGCGTCGACGCCGGATGCCTCGGCGGCCTCGCCGTTCAGCGTGAGGCTGAACAGCAACGGCGCCATGCCCGCGATGATCTGCAGCTCGGCGCCCTGGGCGATCGCGTCGATGATGGTGTTCGTGCCGCCGACGGCGACGTCGAGGTCGCCGGCCAGCAACGCCGAGACCTGGTTGGTGCTGCCGGCGCCGCCGACGGTCGTGCGCTCGAGCGTATAGCCGTGCGCGTCGCCGAGCTTCGCGTCGACCGCGAGGTTCATCGTCGCGTTGTTCACGCTCGGTGTGATGCCGATGCGCACGGTCGACGGCCCTTCGTCCCCTGAGCCGCCCCCGTCCGTCGCGGATCCGCCGCACCCGGCGAGCGCGAGCGCGCCCACTGTTGCGATGCCGATCATCGCTGTCTTGCCGACCCTGCGCGTGTGTGAAATCCGTGCTGTTCTCATGGTGACTCCTCTGTCGCCTATTCGAGACGAATGATATGCATGAATTTGAGACGAGGCAACACCCCGAGCAAGGTTGCCGCGCTGGCCCCCTACATCCCCCGCGCCCTCGCGAGCGCGTCGACGACGATCGCTCCCTCGCCGGGCGCGCCCACGATCACTGGGTTGAGGTCGAGCTCCGACAGCTCATCGCACCCCGCCGCGATCTCCGAGACGCGCACGAGCAGGTCGATGAGCGCGGGCACGTCGGCCTCCGCGCCGCGGAACCCGGCGAGCAGGCGGTGGATCCTCAGGCGGCCAAGGGCGTGCTCGATCTCGACCGGCGTCGCGGGGCATGCGACGAATGCCGCGTCATCGAGAAGCTCCGCGAGCACGCCGCCCGCACCGATCATGAGGGTCTTCCCGAACGACTCATCGTCCACGACGCCGACGATCAGCTCGACACCGACGTACTGGCGGGCGACGAGGTGACCGTGGAGCGCAACGCCGTTCTGGCCGGCACTCGCAGACACCTCGGCGATCGCGCCGTCAAGTTCGCCCTCGTCGCGTACACCCACTTTCACGAGCCCGAGCTCGGATTTATGGGCGACACCCGGGGCCACGCCTTTGACGACGACGGGGAAGCCATCCGTCCAGGCGTTCGCATTCCCATCGTCGATCACGATCTCGCGGCTCACCGCGATGCCGTTGCGCGCCAGCCACCGCTTCGCCGCCGCCTCATCACGCGCGGCGAGCGGATCCCAGGCGACGGCTGCACTCTCCGGCGCACGGTGGAGCTCCGCAGACGCGGAGCCCGCGAGCGCCGCCAGTGCATCTACGGCGCGGTCGGCGTCGTCGAAGGTCGCGAACGTCTGCTGTCGCAGCAGCTCGTCGCGCCACTCCGTGAGGCCATGACTCGCCCAGGCGGTCACGATCATCGGCACCGCACTCTTTGCGGCTGCCTCGAGGATCGCGGGCATCAGGCGCTTCGAGTCGAACGGGCCCCAGGTCGGCAAGGCGACGATCACGACGTCGTATTCATGAGACGCCGAGATCGCCTCGAACACGCGCCCGAGCAGCTCGTTGTCGCCGATGATCTGGCCCGTGAGGTCGAGCGGATTCGACGGTGCCCCGAAGCGCATCACGTCGCGAAGGCGCGCGGAGAGCCCCGCGGAGATCTCCGGCATCGCGAGACCGGCTTCCTCGGCGAGGTCGCTGACGTAACCGCACTCGCCGCCGGAGGGCGAGACGACCAGCACACGGGATCCGTCGAGATCGCCGATCCTCTGGCGCATCTTCGCGACGTCGACCAGCTCGTCGAGCGACTCGGCGATCGTCACACCCATGCCAGCGACGCGGTCGCGGAAGACGCGGTACGACCCCGCCATCGCTCCGGTGTGACTCTGCGCACTGCGGGATCCAGCATCGGTGCGGCCGGCCTTCGCGCAGACGACGAGCTTGCCCGCCGCGCGGGCGCGCCCGACTGCCGCGTGAAAACGTGCCGTATCGCGCAGCTGTTCGACGTAGAGCAGGATCGTCGACGTCAGCGGGTCGTCCGCGAACGCGTCGACGGCGTCGGCGACGTCGACATCGGCCTCGTTGCCGAGGCTGAGCATCGCGCGCACGCCGACGCCCGCACCCTGCGCCCGGTTGAAGATGTTGGTGCCCATGCCGCCCGACTGGCTCACGATCGACACGTCACCCGGCGTGTGCTCGATCGTGATATTCAGCGTCGTGACCGAGACGACATTCTCCGGAACCGACAGCAGGCCGATGCAGTTCGGTCCGATGACGCGCATGCCGGCGCGCCAAGCAGTATCCCGAATCCGCTCCTGCGCCGCGCGACCATCCGCGCCCTCCTCCGCGAACCCGGAGGAGTTCACGACGAGGTTGCGCACGCCGGCGGCGGCACACTCGGTCACGATCTGCTCGACGAGATCGGCGCGCACGAGCACGTAGGCGAGATCGACTCGCTCCGGCACGTCGCCGATCGTGCGGAAGCTCGGGTACCCGCGCACGTCGCCCTCGCGGGGAGTGATGGGGTAGACGCGGCCGGTGTATCCCGTGCGCTCGAGGTTCGCGATCGGACGGCCGTTGTGGCGCCCCTCGTCGGCGGACGCGCCGATGACGGCAATCGATTCGGGCGCGAGCAGCGAGGCGAGGTCCAGCCGGGGGCGAGCGATCATCGGCGCATCTCTCCTTCGAGCGTTTCGGCCACTGTGCCGAATTCATGCCTATCAATCGAATCTATCGATTCGGGCGCCCCGCCGCAATCCTGCTCACCGGCGCCAGATCGCCACCGCGAGCACCGTCAGCCCGGCCACCAGCGAGATCGCCCCGGGAACGGCGAAGTTGAACTCGATTCCGGCGCGACTCGGGAACCCGGTGCCGTTCGACGTCGCGAGAATCACGGCGCCGGTGACGGCGCTGCCGACGGCGCCGCCCGCCGTACGCACCACCTGATTGAAGCTCACGGCGCTGCCGAAGTCGCTCGCAGGCACGCGGCGCCCGATCATGAGCGGCAGGGCCGCCTGTACGGCGCCGAGGCCCGCGCCGGCGAGCAGCATCCCGACATAGAACCCGACGACGTTGGCCGAGAAGAACACGAGCAGGACGCTCGCGACGACCTCGATGCCGGCCGCGATCGGCAGCACCCAGAGAATTGCGTGCTCGGTCGCGAACCGGCCCGCCATTCGGTTCGCGAGCGACGTGCCGATCGTGAGCGGGACCATCACGAACCCGGCGATCGCGACGCCCCACCCGTATCCGTACCCCGTATCGGTCGGCGCCTGCCCTACGAGACCCGATCCCGAGCAGACGACGTAGAGCGTCACGCCGAAGGCGAGAGCGACGAGGTTCGCGATCATCACGTCGGGGATCACGAGCGAGCGCACGTCGACGAGAGGGTGGCCGGCCGCGAGCGCCCGCCATACCCACCCCGCGAGCAGCAGGATCGATGCACCGACGAGTCCGACCGACAGCAGCGATGTCCATCCGATGCGGGGCCCCTCGGCGATCCAGAACAGCAGAGGTGCGAGCCCGCTGCCGAGCAGCAGGGCGCCCCAGACGTCGAAGGGCGCGACCGCCTCGCCGCCGCGCGCCGGATCCTTCCGGACCACCCGCATGATGACGACCACGGCGGCCGCCATGAACGCAGCACCGAAGACGTATGCGAGGCGGAAGGACCCGAGCTCGGCGAGAGCGCCCGAGATCGGGTAACCGAGGCCCGTGCCGATGGCACCGGACACAGCGAGCCCCGAGACGGTCGAGCGCACCGTCGGTCCGGTCAGCTCGCGGCGAGCCACCGATGCCGCGACCGGATAGATCCCGTAAGAGAGCCCCTGCAGCACCCGCCCGGCAAGGAAGAGTCCGAAGGTCGGAGCGACGGCGCACACCACGGATCCGACGCCGATGATCACGATCGAGACCACGAGCACCGTGCGCTTGCGGCGCCCGTCACTCAGCCGCCCCATGATCGGAGTTGCGATCACGCCCGCGAGCAAGCTCACGGTGAGCATCCATTGCGCGCCCGCGACCGAGACGTCGTAGGCGCGCGCGATGCTCGGAACGAGCAGGATCCCCAGCGCGCTGACGATCCCCGCGCTCAGCGACGCGAAGACGAGCCCGGAGGAGGTCCCCCGGCGGTTCACTCGCCTTCAGGCTTGCACATCGTCATCCCGGTGCGCTTGCACACGAGCACGAGCTCATCGCGCTGGTTGATGCCGCGATGCTCGAACCAGACGATGCCGCGGGTCGGGTCAGATTTCGACAGGCGCTTGTCGAGGATCGTCGTCTCTGCGCGGAGGG
>Ga0308157_10003088_pt1 | contig 25189 bp, 27 predicted proteins | sample PhyBR1_FD_201035 | JGI IMG/M metagenome (GOLD analysis project Ga0308157, IMG submission 201035) | Phyllosphere microbial communities from UC Gill Tract Community Farm, Albany, California, United States - DLSLB.R1 | ecosystem: Host-associated > Plants > Phyllosphere > Unclassified | place: USA...
CGCGCTACCGCCACATCGTCGGACGGATGTAAAAGGATTACCGGCGTCACAGCCGAAATAGCCTTATCGTTCATAGTTCTGACCTCACTCCCAAATCCGCTACAGCAAATGTTCGAACCTAATCCCGAGGCTCGTTCTCCATCCATCGCTGCTTTGATGTATCCAGATGCGTTCGCATCGCTGCCTGTGCCAGAAGCGGATCCCTCGCTTCAAGGGCAGCAAAAATCTTCTCGTGTTCCGCCAAAGCATATGTCCATGTTTCGGCGTTCTCGTAACGCGTACGCATCTGCGCTGTGAGTGGACTATGCCGCTCGTCAAACAGGTCGCGTACAATACGCATCACGACCGAATTCCCAGACTGCTCGGCAATAATGAGATGAAACTGTCGATCCAGTTCGATGGGTTTGCGACCGGCCTCAATCTGCAACCGCATGGCATCAAGGTTGCCACGCAGGCGATCCAGCGCATCAAGCGTGATATGGCTGCACGCCATGAGCACAGCACTACCCTCAATCAGTGAGCGCGCCTGCATGATTTCAAGCGGACTTTCGCCAATCGAGCCCCCTTGTGCTGGAAGTCGCGTTTCTTCGGCCGCAACATAGATGCCTGAGCCCATGCGGATTTCAACATTGCCTGCAATTTCAAGCGCGATGAGTGCTTCACGCAATGACGGTCGCGACACGCCTAGCTGATGCGCAAGTTCACGCTCAGCGGGAAGCCTGCTTCCAGCCGGAAAATGCCCCTCGCGGATCAACAGCCTGACCCGGTCGGCAATCTGTTGGTAAAGCCTCCGTGGTTCCACGGAGCCGATGTGCTCACTCATGCTCTCTCCCAAATTGGCCTTACCATATTTTGAAGACACAGAAAGTGCAATATCACCTATATCATTGTTATTGCGTGATTTTGATGATTTTGTCAGTTTTGTCGCAGCTCGCTTTAGATGACTTTTAAAGAGTGGCTTGACCAATTTTACTCGCTGGAATAGCTATTCCAACCTATTCAAGGGAGGACTTCATGACCGATCAGCCATCGATTCTACAGTTCGGAACGAGCCGTTTTCTGCTCGGACATGCGGATTTCTTCATTTCGGAAGCGCTTGCAAAGGGCGACGCAATCGGAACGGTCGCAATCGTTCAGACCACCTCCAATCCAGAAAGTGCGCGGCGCATCGCAGCGCTTAATAGCGGCGAAGGCTATCAGGTCATCATTCGCGGCCTCACAGGTGGCGAACCAATTGATGAGAAACATCAAGTCAAAAGCGTGATTGCCGCTTATTCCGCTCATACGGATTGGCAGACGATCCGCACGCTGGCAACAAAGGTTAAGGTCATTCTGTCCAACACGGGCGACAAGGGTTTTGAGCTCGACGCCAGCGACGATGTTTCTTTGCTCACCGAGACAGCCCGCCTTCCAAAAAGCTTCCCCGCAAAGCTACTTGTGCTGCTGCACCATCGCTGGCAGGTCAATCCTGACGCTTCGCTGTCGATTTTCCCTTGCGAGCTAATCTCACGCAATGGCGACAAACTACGTTCGATTGTGCTTGGTCTCGCGGAAACGTGGAGCTTGCCCAAGGCTTTCACGCAATGGATTGAAAGCAAATGCGTCTTCGCCAACAGCCTCGTTGACCGCATCGTATCAGAGCCGATTGATCCGGTTGGCGCGATTGCCGAACCCTATGCAATCTGGGCAATCGAGCAGGCGAATGGCCTGACGCTGCCCTGCACGCATCCCGATATCGTCTTGACGGACAATCTTGCACTCTATGAGCGTCTCAAGCTTTACTTGCTCAACCTCGGCCATAGTTTCATTGCCGAACAGTGGCTGAACGGCAATCGTCCGAAAGATGAAATCGTGCTGGAAGCAATGAACGACGAAACGATCCGCAACGAGCTTGAGGCGCTGTGGCGCGAAGAAGTTCTGCCGGTTTTTGCCGCAGATGGCCTTGGCGAACAGGCGGAAGCCTATGTTGTTACCGTTCGCGAGCGCTTCCTCAACCCGTTCCTCAAGCACCGCATTGCTGACATTGCTTCAAATCACGCAGAAAAGAAGCAGCGTCGCTTTGCGCCAATCATTGCTCGCGCGAAGGAGCTCGGCCTCGATCTGGAACAGCGTCGTTTAAAGACGGCTGTCGGCTGAGCCAGTCGTTAAGTTCAATTTCGGCGCGCTCCAGCGCGCTGTAATTCAAAAGCTTGCGCAAAAACGCGACTGTCACGGCACGAGCGCGGAGGTTGAAACGCCCTTCCTCCGGCTCACCCTTATCCTGATAAACACCCAGCTTTTCATAGAGTTGCTGTAATCTGTTCTGCACACTTCGCAGTGACAGATTGCGCCGCCGTGCGATCACCCGATCAGTCAGCCCGAGTGCGATATCAATCAGAATTTCATATTCGCTTTCGCTGAAACCGCTGGCGTGACCAAGACTTTTTTGCTGCAAACCACGCACTTCGCGATCAATCACACATTGCGCTTCGACAAAAATGCTTCGTAACGCCAGTCGCAATTTGTCATCAGATGCCGACTTCAGCACGTAGCCATAGGCGGCCCCTTCCGGCACGATGCGCGAGACACCACGCACATAGGCTTCATCAGCATAATTCGACCAGAACAGGATGCGGGTTTCCGGATTTTCCTTCCAAATTGTGCGGGCCGCTTCGATGCCATTTCGCCCGCTCATTTGTAAATCCATTACGATATGGGCGGAACGGTGCATCCGCGCGAGCTTCTCGCCCGCTGAACCATTGTCTGCTTCCAGCACATCGTTGCACTCCGGCAATGCTGCGCGGATCGCTTCGCCCAGATAGGTACGATGCAACGGATCATCTTCCACGATCAGAACCTGCATCCTACCCTCCACTTGACTGACATATTTCCGATGGCAGATGGATCGTCACGCATGTGCCGCTGCCCTCCGTATTCTTTCTGATGGCAAAGCTCGCCGAAATCAGTCGCGCACGTGTGTGCATATTGTCGATACCATGACCAATACGCTGCGCCTGACGGTCCATACCAATACCATCATCCATAACTTCGACCAGAAGCCGCCCGCTTTTATCGCGAAGACGAACACGGATTTCCCCGGCTAGCGCATGGCGGATCGCGTTGTTGATGGCTTCCTGCACGATTCGGAAAAGCGAGGTCGCAACCGTCTCCTCGAGCTCCTCCGTCATACCTTCGCTATAGTCGTCCAGAAACCACTCGATTGCAGCCCCGCTTTCGCGAATTGAACGATCAAGATGGTTCTCTGTTGCCTGTGCGAAGCCAAAAAGCTGCAACACAGAAGGCTTTGCTTCTTCAATGATTTGACGCAAATCCTGCATGCAGTGCTGTAGGCCACGAAACAGCGGTTCCAGTTGGTCCCCGGAAAGATCGGGGGCACGCGTCAAACGTTCGACATGACGCGCTAAACGGGTCAGATCTGCCAGCGTCTGATCATGCAGATCCATACCGATGCGATGCCGCTCAATCTCCAGCGCTTCGGTGAGTTTGAGGGCGCCAAAGCGCAATCCTTCCTCCCTCGCGCGCGCTTCCGTCTCAACAATGGCTGATCGTTTGGCCTGTTCCGCAGCACGGATTGCAAAGAAATATGGGGCCAGAAGATCGGCAATCGACTGCGCGTTTTCAACATCCCGTATTGAATAGCAGCCCGATTGCAAACTGGAGCAACTCAGCGCCCCGATAATATCCCCTTGCGCCTTCAGCGGCACATGGAGACGGGCCTTGAGATCATGTTCGATGATCGGCGTTGAAAATGATCCCTCGAAATGAAACCGAGTGTCGGTGCGTGCATCATCCGTTAGCAGATATTCAACTTCACCGGATAGAAGAGTGCGAATTGGACTGCCTGATAAAAGTGCTGGCGGATTTCGGCTCCAGGCCGTCTCGATCCCGCTTTCATAGGCGATGTGAAACTTACCATCGACCATCTTGATACAAACGTCGAGGTGGTCATAGGGCAGGATATGATTGATCTCTGCTGCCACCGCTTGAATGATGGAATCGAAATCCAGCTGGCCAGCCAGCAATCTCGAAATATTGAGATAATGGTCGAGCAGGCGCTCAGGCGCTAGTTCCAGCAAGCGACTCTCCTCCCAAAGACAGATTGCTTTGCTTCTTATCATACGCCGTTAGCCAATAGAGCGCTGCGCCCTACCGGGCGTATTAAAGTCGCTCTAATATCTTAAATAGCTGCGTAATTTTATCTAAAACTGACTTCAGTTTAAAAAATTATGCAGTGGCGCGTCTTGCGGGTTCCCGCAATTATGCTGCAGGAAACCGCATCATGGTTGCTGCGATCAGCCTTCACAGAACCACGCATTTATTTCATTCTCGCTTCACCAGAAAATTGCCCACAAGACAATAGGTAATGTGATGCGCAAACTGGGACCGTTGAGGAGCGGTCGTGCGGGAGGCTTCGCACAAAAGGATTCAAACGGACCGAAGCGTCAAGAACGCTGCGGCACCGCAAATTTGTAACCGGGAGGAATAAAATGAAACTTGGGAAAATTCTTTTGGCATCCGCAGCACTCGCCACTGTGATGGCGACTGGTGGTGCATTTGCCGACACAGCGTCGAAGAAGATCGCCTTCTCGAACAATTATGCTGGCAACTCATGGCGTCAGGCCATGCTTCAGAGCTGGGATAAGGTGACGAAAGAAGCTGTCACTGCCGGCACGGTTTCTGCAGCAGACGCTTTCACCACCGCAGAAAATCAGGCGACAGAGCAGGCCGCACAAATTCAGAATATGATCTTGCAGGGTTATGACGCTATCGTCATCAATGCAGCGTCGCCGACGGCACTCAATGGTGCAGTTAAGGAAGCTTGCGATGCGGGCATCACGGTTGTTTCCTTCGACGGCATCGTAACCGAGCCTTGCGCATGGCGCATTGCGGTGGACTTCAAGGCGATGGGCGAAGGTCAGGTCGAATATCTTGCAAAACGTCTTCCTGAAGGCGGCAATCTGCTTGAAATCCGCGGCCTTGCCGGCGTTTCGGTGGATGATCAGATGCATGCCGGTATCGAGGAAGGCGTCAAAAAGCATCCGAGCTTCAAGATCGTCGGCTCAGTCCATGGCGATTGGGCAGCCGACGTTGCACAGCGCGCGGTTGCCGGTGTTCTGCCAAGCCTGCCAAAAATCGACGCTGTCGTGACGCAGGGTGGCGACGGTTATGGCGCAGCGCAAGCATTTGCCGCTGCAAAGCGCGAAACACCAATCATCATCATGGGCAACCGTGAGGACGAACTGCAATGGTGGAAGCAGCAGAAAGACGCGAGCAGCTATGAAACCATGTCTGTTTCGATTGCACCAGGTGTTTCAACACTTGCTTTCTGGGTCGCGCAACAGATCCTCGACGGCAAGGAAGTCAAGAAAGACCTCGTCGTTCCGTTCCTGAGCGTTAGCCAGGAATCGCTCGAAAAGGACCTCGGCAACACCCAAAAGGGTGGTGTTGCCAATGTCGAATATTCGCTTGAAGACGCACAGAAGGTCATCGCGGAAGCGAAGTAATCCTTTTCCTCCCGGGGTAGGCGTGTCTCATGCCTGCCCCTCCCTCATCTCTAATACAGTTCGGGTGCATGTCTGAAACAATCGACAAACGCGAGGTCGTCGCCGCACGCAATATTCGCGTGCAGTTCGGTGCGGTAAAGGCACTGGATGGCGCTGAGCTTGTGATCCAGGAAGGCGAATGCGTGGGACTTGTCGGCCATAACGGCGCGGGCAAATCCACCATCGTCAACGTCATTAATGGCGGGCTTTCGCCGCATGAAGGCAGCATCTCCTACCATGGCGAAGAAGGCCACGGCGTGGCGACTGCGCGCAAGCACGGTATTCGCTGCGTCTTTCAGGAATTATCACTCTTTCCTAATCTGACGATTGCCGAAAATGTGCGTATCATGCAGCGCGACCTTACGGGCGCGAACTGGCGCGGCAAGGCGGTCGACCTCATTTCGCAAAAGCTCAGCGAAATTTTTCCCGGCCATAAGATTGATTGCTCTTCAACAATCGATGAGCTCTCGATTGCCGAACGGCAGATGGTAGAAATCTCCATTAATTTTACAGCCCCGAGCATAGCACCTAAACTGGTTATTCTCGATGAACCTACTTCGTCGCTTGATGCGGGTATTGCAGCTCAGTTGATGGCCTATGTCCGCCGCTTTGTTGGCATAGGCGGCTCAGTTATCCTTATTTCGCATATGCTTGGTGAAATTCTCTCGACCTCAGACCGCATCGTCGTGATGAAGGATGGTAAGGTCGTTGCCAGTCGTGCGGCAAAAGATTTCACCAATCGTAGCCTTGTGGAAGCCATGGGCAGCGTGGAACGCGAGAAATCTGCTCGTCGGGCGGCTAAGACCGATTCAAGCGGCAAACCTGTGCTCGCATCCACCAAGCGTGCCAATGACATTAAGCCGTTTCAGGCTTTCAAAGGCGAAGTTATCGGGCTTGCGGGACTTGCCGGTCATGGTCAGACAAAGATGCTGCTCGATCTTTATTATGCTCGTCGGCCAAACTGGTTGCCTGCGCGCAATTGCGAGATAGCCTTCGTGGCGGGGGATCGCAGCCTCAACGGCACGTTTCCGCTCTGGAGCATCCTTCACAACCTCACGATCGGTTCGCTTGACCGTCTTTCATCCATGAAACTCGTTGATGAGAGCCGCGAAGATACGCTTGGCGCGCAGTGGAAAGACAAGATCCAGATCCGTACACCGGATATGGGCAATCGTATTCTGTCACTCTCCGGCGGCAACCAGCAGAAAGTGCTTTTTGCGCGCGCACTCGCGACAAGCGCCAATGCCATTCTGATGGATGACCCCATGCGCGGCGTCGATGTCGGCACCAAGCAGGAAGTCTACGAAATTCTGCGTCACGAAGCTGAAAATGGCCGAACCTTTGTCTGGTATTCCACCGAAATGGACGAAATCGAACTGTGTGATCGCGTCTATGTCTTCCGCGACGGTGCAATCGTGACAGAACTCGTCGGCGACGAAATCACGGAAAAAAGCGTGCTTGCTGCATCATTTGAGGGAGGACACGAATAATGCGCCTCTCCGCATCATCCCTTCGCCTGCTAACGCCGGTTTTCTCACTCGCTCTGTTGCTGGCCGCTGTCTTCTACATGCAGCCCCGCGCCATGAGCTATACCGGCCTCAATCTCCTGTTCAATCTGGCGGTGCCGATTGCACTCGCTACGATTGCGCAAATGCTCATCATGGCGGTCAACGACCTTGATCTTTCGATGGGGACCTTTGTGAGCTTCGTGGTCTGTGTGGCCGCTACTTATCTCAACACTAATCCGGTCATCGGCGTTCTGATCCTGGCCGCAGCCATTGCCGCCTATGCGGCCTTGGGTGCAATCATCCACCTGCGCAATCTGCCGTCCATTGTCGTAACACTTGGTATGAGCTTTGTCTGGGGCGGACTGGCCGTTCTGCTGTTGCCCTCGCCCGGCGGTCAGGCACCAGACTGGGCACGCTGGATCATGACCACCAAGCCACCATTTGTGCCAATGGCTATCGTTGCCAGTGTGCTGATCGCTATTGTCACCCATTTCATTGTCATGCGCACCACTTTCGGCGTGCTGATGCGCGGCGCAGGCGGCAATACGCGCTCCATCGAACGCGCAGGCTGGTCCATCACCGCAATCCGTGCAGCTACCTACGCATTGGCTGCTTTCTTTGCCGTGCTTGCCGGTATTGCACTTGTTGGCCTCACGACGTCAGCCGATGCCAATATTGCGCTGCGCTATACGCTGCTCTCGATAGCCGGTGTCATTCTCGGAGGCGGTGAATTTGTCGGCGGCCGTATCTCTCCCATCGGTGCCGTCATTGGCGCACTAACGCTGACGCTTGCAGGTTCGTTCCTCTCCTTCATGCGTATTTCGCCAGACTGGCAGATTGGCGCGCAAGGTGGAATTCTGATCGTCGTCCTGGCCCTGCGTCTCTTCCTCAACCGTCTCGACAGCCGTGGGAAAAAGCAATGATCGCAATTTCTGTTCTCACAAGCCGTCCATGGATTTGGTCTTTCGTTGCAACCATCGCGGTCTGGATCATCACCGTACTGTTTACGGGCGGGGCCGGAGCCCATGGTCTGTCCTATGCAGCTTTCACTTTCGCATCCTTTTCTGTGATTGTTGGCCTCGGGCAGATGTTCGTCATAACGCTAGGCCCCGGCAACATCGACCTCTCGGTGCCTGCTACTATGACGCTGGCTGCAACATTGGCCCTCAAGCTGATGGATTCCCAAGACAGTATGGTGCTGGCCGGTCTGGCCGTTGCTCTGCTGATCGGGCTGGGAATTGGCATTTGCAATTATGCGCTTATCAAGCTGCTGCGCATTCCGCCCATCATCGCGACCCTGTCGATGAGCTTCCTAATCCAGTCGACTGCAATCTGGAGCAATCGGGGCTTACGTGTAAAACCGCCAGAAGTTCTGGCACAGTTCACTACGTCATCAACGCTCGGCATACCCAACGTTGCTATCGTGGCGCTTGTACTGTCCCTCATCGGCTGGGTACTCCTTAAAAAGAGCATCTATGGTCGGTGGATTTCGGCGATTGGGCAAAACCCGTTTGCTGCACGCATGGCAGGCGTTCCGGTCGATGGTACGCGTTTCATCACCTATCTGCTCTGCGCTGTTCTCGCTTCTCTTTGTGGGTTTCTGCTTGCCTGTTTCTCGGGCGGAGCGGCACTCAACATGGGCGCTGAATATCTGCTGATGTCGATTGCCGTGGTTATCATCGGTGGCACAGCTGTTGCAGGCGGCGATTCCAACATCCCCGGCATTTGGGGTGCCGCACTCTTCATGTTCCTCATAGTCTCGATGCTCAACACCTATGGCTTCGGTGCCGGTGTTCGTCTCGTTCTGACCGGACTCACCATCATTGCGGTGATCTTCCTGGCCAGCAGTCGCAGACCTGAGCGTTAAACAGCATTCCTGGAGTAATTTTGTTGTCCCAGAATAATTCAATTTACGAAATCCACGACGAGCGTTTCAAGCAGATGATCGTGGCAAGCGCCGATCTTGATGAACTTTATACGGGCTGTCGTTGGGCCGAAGGACCGGTTTGGATCAGCGATCATAATTGTCTGTTGTGGAGTGACATTCCTAACGAGCGTATCTTGCGCTGGGTTCCTGAAGGCGGAGTTTCTGTTTTTCGGCAACCGTCCAATTTCGCCAATGGCAACACACGCGACCGCGAGGGACGGCTCGTTACCTGCGAGCATGGCGGACGTCGCGTTACACGCACGGAAATCGACGGCAGCATCACCGTGTTGGCCGACAGCTATCAGGGAATGAAACTGAACGCTCCCAATGATGTCATCGTGCGTTCAGATGGGACTGTCTGGTTCACCGATCCGACCTACGGCATCATGGCGGATTATGAAGGCTACAAGGCCGAACCGGAACAAGCGACACGCAATGTTTATCGCCTCAATCCGACAACCGGCGAGCTTATGGCAGTCATCACTAACTTTAATCAGCCAAATGGTCTCGCCTTTTCACCCGATGAAACAAAGCTCTTTGTTGCCGATAGTGCATATAGTCATGACGAGAATGCACCACGCCATATCCGCGTTTTCGATGTCGCGGATAACGGCAAGAGCGTGGCGGGTGGCAAGATTTTCTGCACCGTCGATAATGGCCTGCCAGATGGCTTTCGTTTCGACACAGACGGCAATCTGTGGACCAGTGCGGGCGACGGCGTTCATTGTTTCTCACCGCAGGGCGAGCTTCTCGGTAAGATTAAGACACCACAAACAGTGGCAAATGTGACCTTTGGCGGACCACGCCGCAATCGTTTGTTTATCACCGCAACCAAATCGCTCTATGCGGTTTATCTGACGGTCACAGGCACACAGTATCCTTGAATAAAGTACGGCGACCATCCGAAAAGGCTGGTCGCCGTTGAATAAATCTTACACTAATTCATTTGAAAAATTACATTAGCCACATGCCCGCTTTAGGTTCTGCCTCCGCAGCACAGACATGCCAACATCTATACCTTATTCAAATTTGAACCATCATCGATCCACGAAATCGCCCATAGAAACCGATTTAGGTTCACACATCTGGAACCCAAAATAACGATGCATCGCAATATGATTGCATCGATCACTCCGGTGACGCGATCTCAATTTTTACAATCGAGAAAGCGCTTTTCCAAACGCGACATGCGCCCATATAAACAAACCGTCAATGAAATGGAAACAGCTTGTCAACTAAATCACTCACAACGACGTGACAAACTTAAGAAAAAATGAAGTTTTTCACAAATTTAGTAGAAAACCATCATTCTATATATTAGCGAATACTTTAAATAACGCCTATTTATTTCGATCCTAATTGATGAATATTACCAAAGGCGAATGAATGGTTTCTATGCCGCTATGCCGACTGCTTAAGTTCTAGCGCGGCATAACCCGGCACACGATAGCGAATATGACATCCATGCACACCGTGATATTCGACATCCACCTCGACGCCGAAAACACTGCGAATACATTCGGCTCGTAAAACCTCGCGCGGCGTCCCTAATTCTACAATCCGCCCCTTGTTCATAATTGCAATACGGTCGCAGAACATGGCAGCATGGTTCAGGTCATGCAGTGCGGCGACAACAGTTAATTGCTGGCGCCGGACCAGATCGAGCAACCCGATCTGGTGACCGATATCGAGATGATTTGTCGGCTCGTCCAGAAGTAATATCTGCGGGTCTTGTGCTAATGCACGGGCGATATGTACGCGTTGACGTTCTCCACCTGAGAGCGTGTGCCAGTAACGATCCGCCAGATGTGCCATATCGACATTGGCCAGGGCGCGATCGACAATGGCATCGTCCTGTTCTGACCACGGAGATAAAGCGCCGAGATATGGTGTACGCCCCAGCTCCACCGCCTGCCTCGCGGTGATACGCTCAGTCGTTCCGGCCTGTTGCTCAACAAGTGCCAGCTTGCGCGCAATCTCACGCCGGTTGAATTTCTGGATTGGCTTGTCGCAAAGTCTTACTTCACCTGAGCGGCTTCGCCTTACACCTGAGAGCAAAGACAGAAAGCTCGTTTTGCCCGAGCCATTTGGCCCGATGATGCCGAGAAATTCGCCCTCTGTCACAGCGAGTGAAACATCGCGCAGGATTTCAACGCCTCCTGCCGACCAGCAGACGTTGTTTGTAGAAAGCATCATGATTGTGCCCTTCTCTGTCCAAGCAGCAGCGCAAATGCTGGGGCACCGACCAATGCCGTAATGACTCCGATCGGCAAAACCTGACCGGGAATGATAATGCGGGACACAATATCGGCGAGGATCATGAAGATTGCCCCGATAAGTGCTGCCGCAGGCAACAATCTGCCATGACGCACACCGACCAGCATGCGGGCCGCATGGGGAATGACCAGACCGATGAAGCCAATGGAACCGACAATCGACACCATCACCGCCGTCATCATGGCGCTGACACCAATCAGAACAGCGTAGACGCGCCGCACGGGAATTCCAAGCGACGCAGCAGATTCCGAACCGAAGGTGAAAGCATCTAACGCACGGGCATGCCATAGACAGATCAGAAGCCCCGCCACGCAGGCGGGCAAAGCGAGCGCCACATCCGGCCAGCGCACACCAGAAAGATTCCCCAACAACCAGAACATGATACCGCGCGCCTGTTCGGCGTTTGCTGCCTTCGTGACGATGAGAGATGTCAGCGCGTTGAAAAGCTGCGAACCCGCAATGCCGGCTAGAATGATCGCACTGTTTCCGCGCCCTGCCCGCAATGCGAGCAGGGAAACGAGAACAAAAGCAACGATTGCGCCAATAAACGCTCCCACTGACAACGAGAGCACACCAGCACCAATTCCGAGAATAGCAACGCTCACTGCCCCCGTTGAAGCCCCGGCAGAAATACCCAGAATATAGGGATCAGCCAGCGAATTGCGGAGAAGCGATTGCAGAACCACACCTGACAAGGCCAGTGCCGCACCGCAGCAAGCTGCGACAACAGCACGGCTCAGCCGATAGCTCCAAACGATACCTTCATCAATCGGCGCGAGTGGGTAACCGGCATTCCAGACGCGGTTGGCGATGGTTTTAGCCACCACGTCCAGAGGTATTGCGGTTTCGCCAATGGCAGCACCCAGCCACAAAGCAACAAAGAGCAGGACGAGCGCAAGTGCTCCCCAAAGCACCCGGGAACTCATCGTGGTTTTTAATGAAATGCCTGCCGTGGCTGCCTTTGACGTCACTTGTTCATATCCGAACCGGCGATATCAGCAGCCAGCGTTTCAATGCCTTCGATCACTCTCAGCGACGTGCTCATCGACTGCGCATCGATATCAAAAACATACCCGTCTTCAACAGCAGGCATCAACTTCGTCACTGGATCAGACTTGAGAAACTCGTGTTTGACTGCAATGTCATCAGCAGGATAACGACGACGATCCAGCTTTGCTGCAACGATCATCGACGGCCCCGCCTTGGCGATGGTTTCCCAACCCACGGCTGGCCATTCTTCTTCACTCTCAATCACATTCTTGATGCCGAGTGCAGAAAGGATATAGGCAGGAGCGCCGAACTTACCGGCAACATACGGATCAGCATCAACCTGCGTGCTGGAGAACCATGCAACCGCTGAGAGCTTGCCATCGGAGGAGCCGATCTTTTGGCGGGCCGCGTCTTCACGTGCCTTGAGGTCTGCGATCAGCTTTTCACCACGATCCTGTACATTGAAGATCTGAGCCAGTTCGCCGATTTCCTGATAGACGATATTCATCGTGAATGGCGCTGTGCGAATACCATCGCCGCCACCTGAATTATCTTTGCCAACGCAATCGGAAGGCGATGTATAGGCAGGAATACCTAATTCTTCGAACTGTTCCGGCTTTGCGACAATGCCCATTGGGCCAACGTGCCACTGGAAATCCGCTGTAACGATATCTGGCTTCTGCGCCAGTACGCTTTCAAAACTCGGATCGTTATCTGCCAGGCGCTTTACCTTGGCATTCACATCTTCAAAGCCTTTGAGGACTGGGCCGAACCAAACGGCCGTACCCACAACTTTGTCGCCGAGGCCAAGGCTGTAGAGAATCTCGGTGCTGCTCTGACCAACGGCCACTGCCCGCTCCGGTGCATGTTTGAAGGTTACATCGCGACCACAGTTTTTCAGTGTTAGCGGATATTGGGTTTCAGCTGCCTGCGCTGCGAAACTGGTTGCGAAAAGAGCGACTGCGCCCAGAAGTGCGCTAAATGGCACTTGGCCTGAAAGTTTCATTTAAATCCCCGAAATGACATGAGAAAAAGCCGCATCAAACGGCGGAAGCGATCCGGCGCATGAAGCAGACTGACATATCCGGGGATATGAATGACAATGGGAGGCGACGTCTTACGACGTTTAAAGCTGTCATAACCAACTCCTGCTCCGGGCATCCCCGCCCGTGACAATGGACTACGTTAGACGGCAGGTCTCCTGGCTTGCGGATATTCGCTGTTCATCTGCCTTCCCGAGCCGTTTTTAAGTGACTCAGTGGCATGACGCTTTTGGGGCGTCACGAGGATGAACGGCAATCCGCTTACAGTTGCGGGGGCAGCCACGGTCTCGGCCCCTTTTGGGTCGTCCTCACCGTGTTCCCTATTAATCCCCTTCACTCTCGGTCGGGGGAACCGTCGTAACTGTATTACATTCTGGTATTATACGCGTCAAGCGAAGCCGAAGACTTAATCGGCTATATAAAACCCTCGCATCAGACTTTTTGCTAATACTGTCAAACGAGTAAAAAGTTGAGGGGAACCTTGCTGGTATATTGCAATTCTCTGCTGTAGTCTCCAGATCAGGAGTCTCTGCCCGGGAAGCAGAGGATTTTGAGGAGGGCTGTCAAAAGACAGCAGCAAAATGCGCGCAAGTGCATTCAGGGAGGATTTATGCGTAAATGGATTCTGGCCATTACATCCGTGACGGCGCTCGCGATAGCGGGAGCAGCTTCGGCGGAAGATTATAAGGTTCTAGCACCAGCAGCACCGGGCGGCGGATGGGATCAGACAGCACGCACAATGCAAAGCGTGCTTCAGGACGAAAAGATTTCCGGTAGCGTTCAGGTTATTAACGTTCCGGGTGCAGGTGGCACCATTGGCCTTGCCCAATTTGTCAATCAGAACAAAGGTGATCCGAGCCAGCTTATTGTGGGTGGATATGTCATGGTCGGCGCAATTCTGACCAACAATTCTCCCGTCAATCTTGATGCAATCACTCCGATTGCTCGCCTTACCGGCGAGTATGAAGCCATCGTTGTTCCAGCTTCTTCAGATATTCAAAATCTGGGTGATCTCGTCACCAAGCTCAAAGCCGATCCCGGTTCTGTTTCCTGGGGTGGCGGTTCTGCTGGTGGCACGGATCACATCACCGCAGGACTTTTCGCCAAAGCCATTGGCGTTGACCCGACCAAAGTCAATTACATCGCCTTCTCTGGTGGCGGTGAGGCACTTGCTGCTATCCTAGGTAATCAGGTCACCGTGGGCATTTCTGGCTACGGCGAGTTTGATCCACAGATCAAGGCTGGCACGCTTCGCATCATCGGTATTTCCAGTGACGAACGGGTTGAGGGCATCGACGCACCGACCTTTAAGGAAAGCGGCGTTGACGTTTCGATCCAGAATTGGCGCATGGTGGGCGCTGCTCCCGGCATTACTGCGGAACAGGTAGCGGGCATCAACACCGATGTTGAGAAGATGGTGAAGTCGGAATCCTGGCAGAAGGCCCTCAAGGATAAAGGCTGGGCCGACACCTATCTCGCAGGCGATGCGTTCAAGGAACAACTTGCCAAAGACGTGGCGTCTACTGAAACTATCCTCAAGGAAATCGGCCTCGTCAAATGACAGGACCTGAACAGCAGGCAGAGCGCCGTTCCACAGAAACGGCGCCAGATTACGCAGCTCTTGTGATCGCCCTCATTCTGGGGGCGGTTGCTGTCGCAATTGCCTGGTCCACGGCCTATGGGAATAACGTTCTTTCGTACTCACCGGTCGGGCCAAAAACAGTACCCTACATCATCGCAGCCGGACTGTTCATTCTGTCTATATGGACGGTGATCAGCGCATTTAAGGGTGAGTTTCCAGAGCGCGAGCATCAGGAAATTGCGCCGATGGCCTGGATCATCGGTGGGTTGGTCATTCAAATGCTGACGATGAAGACCCTGGGCTTTTCCATTGCAACGGGCTTGCTCTTTGCGGCAACGGCGCGCGGATTTGGTTATCGCAAGTTCTGGATCAGCGTCCCTGTCGGCATCGTCTTTGCATTCGCAATCTGGTTCATTTTTGCACGCGGCCTGCAGCTTTCGCTGCCATCAGGTTGGCTTGAGCATCTGGTTTAGAGCGAGATAACAATGGATACTGTCACTCTTCTCGCCAACGGACTTCTGGTGGCGCTTGAACCAGCGAACCTTATTTATGCGCTGATTGGCGTCACACTTGGTACGGCTGTTGGGGTGCTTCCGGGCATTGGTCCCGCACTCACTGTGGCGTTGCTTCTACCCGTTACCTATAAGCTGGATCCTGCTGGATCGCTCATTATGTTCGCGGGTATCTATTACGGTGGCATGTATGGAGGATCGACCACATCGATCCTGCTCAACACGCCTGGAGAAAGCGCTTCCATCGTCACGGCATTGGAGGGCAATAAAATGGCCCGAGCGGGGCGTGGAGGGCCAGCACTGGCGACCGCCGCCATCGGCTCATTTATTGCAGGGCTCATCGCTACTCTGGCATTGGCATTCGTTGCCCCCTGGGTGGTGAAGTTCGCCCTCTCCTTCGGTCCATCCGAGTATTTCGCGTTGATGCTGCTCGCTTTCATGACGGTGTCGGCAGCTTTCGGCGATTCCACTTTGCGCGGCCTCACCTCACTTTTCGTCGGCCTGACGCTTGGCCTGATCGGCATCGATCAACTGACCGGACAGGCACGTCTTGTGATGGGGACACCGAACCTTCTCGATGGCATCAATGTTACCACGCTTGCGGTGGCACTCTTTGCCATCGGCGAAACGCTTGCAGTCGTTTCCAAGAAATTGAGCCCTGACGATGAAGTTATTGCGGTCAAAGGCTCTGTCTGGATGACCAAGAATGACTGGAAGCGCTCTTGGATGCCATGGTTGCGAGGAACGGCAATCGGTTTTCCTATCGGCGCAATGCCTGCAGGCGGCGCAGACGTGTCGAGCTTCCTTTCCTATTCGGCAGAACGTCAATTCTCCAAACATCCGGAAGAGTTCGGTAAAGGCGCGATCGAGGGCGTTGCAGGGCCGGAAGCCGCGAACAACGCATCAGCTGCAGGTACTCTCGTACCCTTGCTGACGCTCGGGCTGCCAACGACAGCGACGGCTGCAATCATGCTTGCCGGGTTCCAGCAATTCGGTCTGCAGCCCGGACCGTTGCTCTTTGTGACAAATGCTCCACTGGTTTGGGGGCTTGTCGCAAGTCTTCTGGTCGCCAATCTGATGCTGCTGGTTCTGAACCTGCCGCTTATCGGTCTATGGGTGAAGATGCTCACCATCCCACGCCACTGGCTTTATGCGGGTATTCTGGTGTTCGCCACACTCGGCACCATTGGCGCCTATGCATCGACATCGATGCTATTCGGCCTTCCGGTTTCGTTCGAGCTTGGCCTGCTTTTGGCATTCGGCCTGCTCGGTTATGTGCTCCGGCGCTTTTCCTACCCGATTGCTCCTGTCGTCGTGGGACTTATTCTTGGGCCGATGGCAGAGAAAAGCCTCCGCCAGGCACTGCAGATTAGTCAGGGAAACCCAATGACGCTGATAAACTCATGGGTGTCGGTGACGTTGATCGCATTGGCACTCGCCGCTGTGGTCGTGCCGATGATAATGCGTCAACGTGGCAAAGGCGAATTGCTCAAGCAAATGGCTGCCGACGAAGACTAAAAAGCAAAAAGCCCCGGAAAACCGAGGCTTTACGTCATTCAGCAATTATAATCTTAGTCATTGATTTTACGGAACTGAGCCACGTCGATGCCGAGCGTCTCAAGGTCTCTGGCAGTCGGTTGATGACCGACTCGCAGGGCAGCAGACGCGCGGACGGCACTGCCGAATTGCGCAAAAGCACGACCGAAACGATTATTAAAACGGGCAAACATTTTCATCTCCATCACGGACGCTCTATTGGTCCGCTTCCTAAAAGATGGTGTCGTTCAACCGCTGTTTAAACATCGGACTTTGCATGTCAGCCATGCGCTATCTGCATGTGCTGATATTCCTCCCTATTGATCGGGATCAATGAGACTCCGTCCGACAACTGCCAACCTGCTTCTTATCAAAGGAAGGAGAAGAATATGTCCAATACACCACACACCCTCGGTGAGGAGTTTCCAGGAAAGCTTGTCACAATTCACGCGTTGAAGGCAGCCGATCCACGCTTTGCCCGCATCCTTGAAGAGTACGATTCAGTTAATGACCGTATCCATCGCGCGGAAACTAAGATCGCACCCGTCAGCCAGGAGGAGGAAACGAACCTTCGCAAACAGCGGCTCGTTTTGAAGGACACAATCGAACAGGCTCTCGCTCCGCTCTGAGCTGTTTCTTGTAAGCAGAGCGCTCAACTCGGATCGCTATTGTCCGAAGCAACCTTTTGCTCCAGTTTACCGACAAGGATCAACATGGCGACGGCAATGACTGTCGCCATGATGGCGATATGCCAAAGTCCAAGGCCGCTGGCCAAGCCAATCGCCGCCGCTAACCACATGCCGGCACCTGTGGTTATTCCAGTTATCTTGCCTTTGGCGAAAATGATGAAGCCCGCAGCCAGGAATGCGACACCGCTTGTAATCGCCTCTACCAGACGTGACGGGTCCATGCGGATATTCTGATCATCAAAAACAGGCACATTCACCAGTTCGAGTGAGACGATGGTAAAGGTCGCCGAAGCCAAACAGACCATCATATGGGTCTTTAATCCGGCAGGCCTTTGCCGCCATTCACGTTCAAGCCCGATGATTGCTCCCAGCAACGTTGCCAGCAGCATACGCGCCAGAACAACTGGCAGGCTTATCAAATTGTCGTGTGTAAATTCGGCCCAGAATTGTTCCATTCCCGTCAACGGAAATGAACGGCTTTTGTTCCAACCTGCTCGGATAGAAAAGCCTTCGATGCCTATCTAGGGATCGTTTTACTGGCCCTGCCCTGATGCAGGAGGCACAGTTTCTGTCGCTGCTGGCGGAACTGAGCCTTCGCTATTTGAAGGAACGTCAGGCGCAATGACATTACCGAAAATTTCGACGAGAAACCAAACCACTGCTGCCGCAGCAATACTCACCAGCAAGATAATCAGAACTGGCTTACCCTCTCGGCCTTGCCGTGCTTCACGCGGGCTGACCTGTTTCATGGATCAATACCTCCTGTTTATCTCGAAGCCATGCAATAGCCCAATGAGCGGCGGCTAGATTGGTTCCAATTTCAACAGAGAGGGTCGATCGACGCCCACAAGTCGTTGCCTTTTCAATCTTTTAAGAACAGGCCGCATCCCAAACTTCTGCGAATTCAACAGTATCGTCTTCAGTGAACGCGCCGATGCTTGTCCCAGCTCCCTTGTAGCGCATGCTACCGCCGTTGCTAACAAAGCTATTCTTCGGTTCCACTCTCCCACATACGACTGGAGAGCCTGATTTATAAGATACAAATTCGTCGCTAAACTTGGCATCAGCTGAATATTTTAAGTGCTCAAGAAGAAGCTGTCGATTTTCCTGTATCCAGAGAGTTTCTTTCTCTTTAGACAAGGTTTCGGCCTTCGTCGGCATCACCGACATTGATGCAACTGACAGCAAAAGCACAAAGACTTTCAGCTGGCTCGTAGTTTTCACCGAAGCTCTCATCGCCTACCCTGTCCCCTAACAATTGTGCCAGACCCTGGCGCCAACAGGTGTGATAAAAGCCGAAAATCTACACCATTCCGTCGCGTGGTAAGATGTCTCTTTTGGATTTGCCCTTTTGATGGCGGCACTTACATCTTACCCTTTCGCTACACACAAAATATACACAAGTGCGCCACTTACAGTGGAATGCATCAACGATGATAGACGCAAAATCCGGCTTAAGGCCAAGATTGCGCTGGTGTTAGATAAATTGACATGCGCATGGAAAGCTAAATGGCGGAGGGGGTGGGATTCGAACCCACGGTACAGTCTCCTGCACGCCGGTTTTCAAGACCGGTGCCTTAAACCGCTCGGCCACCCCTCCGCATCTGAACGAAGCAGACTTGAACGCCTCTTTATCGTTATCAAATAGCAGCGTCAATCTGCCACTTGCTATCATCCGCTATTAAATCGCTGATAGTCTTGCTCTCATCGTTAATGAAGTCTAAACTTGAAAGTAATAGTCATAAAGAAAAGGGAACTCATGAGCCTGGAATCGGTCAAGGCATTTTTCGCGTACAAGGCACCAGAAATCGAAGTGATCGAATTGCCGACCAGCACCGCGACGGTTGCTCTCGCCGCTGAAGCACATGGTGTGGAACCGGGACAGATCGCGAAGACACTTTCCTTCTCAGCGAAAGATCAAACCATTCTGATCGTTACGCGCGGGGACGCGCGAATTGACAATCGTAAATTCAAAGACCGCTTTGGTACCAAGCCGCGTATGCTAGATGCCGAAAGCGTGCTGAACGAAACAAGCCACCCTGTCGGTGGCGTGTGCCCATTCGGGTTGCCGAACGCCCTGCCCGTTTATTGCGACTTATCGCTCAAAAGTTTTGAAGTAGTTGTGCCAGCCGCTGGCGCCACAAATAGTGCGGTGCGGATAGCACCGCAAAGAATCGCTGAACTTGTTTCGGCTGAATGGATTGATGTTTGCCAGTGAGAGCAATCATCATCCGTAATGCCAGATCGCGATCACGTGATGATTGAAGCGCTTTTTTGCTCTTTAAAGGTGATAAAAGACTTCATATATTTTAAGAATAGTTCTAAAGTGGATTCGAGATGAATGCACTTGCTTGGCACATGCCCCCCGAAAACTCCGGCTTCGGATGGGACTGTGACGTAACAAAAGCAGAGTTTTCCTACGAATAAAACCCTCTGGAAAGCTTGAGAATGTGCTGAAAGGAATAAACAATGCGTCTTACTCGTCAGACGAATTATGCCATTCGCATGCTTATGTATTGTGCCGCCAATGACGGCAAACTGAGCCGCGTTCCAGAAATCGCCCGCGCTTATGGCGTATCAGAGCTATTTCTTTTCAAGATCTTGCAGCCTCTTGTTGAAAACAAACTCGTGGAAACAGTGCGTGGCCGCAATGGCGGCGTACGTTTGGGCCGCGAAGCGCAGAATATTTCTCTGTTCGATGTTGTACGCGTAACCGAAGAAAACTTCGCAATGGCGGAATGCTTTGAGAACGACGCCACTGAATGTCCGCTCGTTGATAGCTGTGGCCTAAATTCAGCGCTACGTGAAGCACTTAACGCCTTCTTCGGCGTTCTGATGAAGTACAGCATTGCAGATTTGGTTAAGGCTCGTCCAAATGTTCGCGCCTTGCTTGGTATCGATGAAGTTGAAGTAGAGCGTGTTGCCAGCTGACGTTTAGCGGCAACCGGAAAATACAAAAAGGCTGAGAATTGGATAAGTTCTCAGCCTTTTCTTGTTGCTAGCATGGTATTGAAGCCAGTGCGGTTTACAGTGACGCGGCATAAGCCGACTGTGGCAGCACGAACGGCACGCCCTGAGCTGGTGGTACACCCACCCGTAACGAACATTCATAGACCCGTTCCAACCGATCATCCGTCAGAGCATGCTGCGGTGTGCCGATAGTATCGAGCCTGCCTTTGTGCATGACTGCAATGCTGTCAGCAAACATGGCAGTCAGATTGAGATCATGAAGGATCGCAATCACGCCGCCGCCTTCTGCCGCAAAGTCGCGCGCGATTTCCATCACTGTGATCTGATGTTTGATATCGAGACTGGAAATCGGTTCATCCAGAAACAGATAACGCGGCTTGCCATCAACAACAGGCTTCCAGACCTGACACAACACGCGCGCAAGCTGCACACGCTGCTGTTCGCCGCCGGAAAGCTCCTGATACAACCTGCCACTGAAGCCAGCCAGATCAACTTTCTGCAACGCAAGATCAGGTAGCCTTTCCTGTTCAGCGCCTGTTACGCCGCTAAAGCCACCCGTTAGGCCAATATGTACAATCTCGCGGACCGTGAATGGAAATGACAAAGCACTGGCCTGCGGCAATACTGCGCGCCGTGCCGCCATTCGCCATGGTTTGATCCCAGCAAAATCCTCACCGTCGAGGTAAGCCGAACCAGTGTAAGAAAGATCACCCGAAAGCGCACGCAACAACGTGGTTTTCCCGGAACCGTTGGGACCGACGATTGCAGTTACTTCACCCGGGTGCGCAACAAAATCGATATTCTCGATGATTTGTTTGCTGCCAATGGAAACGCCTAATTTTTTGGTTTCAATCATCTCGTGCCTCACAGATCAAGAACGCCGCGCTGACGCAGCAATATCCAGAGGAAAAACGGAGCGCCACAGACTGCCGTAATGATGCCAATGGGCAATTCCGCCGGTGCGACGATCGTTCGGCTCACAGCATCAGCAAGCAGCAACATGATGGCGCCGAGAAGTGCTGCCGAAGGCAACAGATAGCGATGATCCGGCCCGATGCTCAAACGCAGCATATGCGGAACAACAATACCGATAAAGCCGATACCACCGGATATGGCCACCGTTGCACCGGTCGCAGCCGCCACCGTTACAATTGCTACGTTCTTGATGCGCTGCACAGGAATGCCAAGATGCCCGGCTGCAGCCTCACCCAAGGCTAAAGCATTAAGACCGCGCGCCAGAAACGGTGTTGCGACCAGAACAACTGCAATGATCGGACCGGCAGTTCCAATTTTGCCCCATGTAGCCCCGGCCAACGAGCCAAGTCCCCAGAACGTCAGGTCACGCAGCTGGCGGTCGTCGGAAATATAGACAAGCGCGCCTGTCGCAGCGCCTGTGAGCGCACCAAGGGCGATACCGGCCAACAGCATCGTTGCTACTGATGTGCGTCCACGTCGGGTAGCCACGCGATAAAGAAGAAGCGTGGTGATAAGCCCGCCCAAAAATGCCGCGAGTGGCAAGGCATAAAGGCCGAGCAGCAGATAAATCGGAGCGAGCGCTGTTCCACCGAGAACAATCATCGACACGGCACCCAGGCTGGCGCCGGCGGAAACGCCGACAAGACCCGGGTCAGCAAGAGGGTTGCGGAACAGTCCCTGCATAACTGCCCCCGAAACTGCAAGCGCGGCGCCCACCAATATTCCCATGATGATACGTGGCAAACGTATTTCCATGATGATCAGATGGTCGCGCCGGAATACCTCGACGCTTTCCTGCGTACCGAAAACGAGCGCACGCATGACGCTTAGAACAGAAGCGTCCGACGCACCCGCTGTCAGGCTAAAAAGTGCCGTCAGGCAAAGCGCTATAGCAAGAATTACAATAGCCATACGGGCTCGCACTGAGCGATCTCCGACATGCTTGCTGGTGGCTTGATCAAGCACGGCAAAGCCTTCCGGATTTGCTGCGCGATCTTGGCTGGTCATTTCGATATGCCCTCATTGCGGATTTCCGCGCGATACCTGCCCGCATTTTCGCTCGGCAGACACATGCTTTAATTAGCGGCCTGCTTGCCATAGAGCTTTTCTGACAACTCACGGCTGGCTGCCCCCGTGCGGGGGCCAAAACCAAGCAGATACAGTGAATCCATCTGCACAATATTGCCGCTACGCCCTGCTGGGGAACTGGCAAGCACCGGGTTCTTCAGAAGGTCTTCTTTCTGTACACTGTCCTTGCCGATACCCATGGTGAGGATCAAATCAGGTGCGGCCTTTTCGACAGCTTCATCAGTGAGTTGCTTATAACCCTGATAAGAGTCGATTGCATTCACACCACCAGCAAGGGTGATAATGCCATTAGCACCCGTGCCAGTCCCAGACGCGGTGATGCGTCCATCCTGCGCCGACATGATGAACAGCACGCGCTTGCGCGGGTTCTGGTTAGCAGAGATTTTCTGCGCGGTTTCCAGATCACGCGACACGTCTGCTGCAAGCGCTTTGGCCTTATCTTCAAGTCCAAGCGCTTTACCGACCATCTCAATTTTCTCAATCACACTCTTCGCAGTGTGATCGTCAGGAATCATAGCGATCGGAACAGTAGCTTTCTTAAGCACCTCCAGTGTTTCCGGTGGGCCACTTCCTTCCGATAATAAAATACCAGTAGGGTTGACCGAGAGAACGCCTTCTGGCGACAGGCGACGCATATAACCCACGTCAACAAGCTTTCGAGCTTCTTCTGGATAAGTGCTGGTCTGATCGCGAGCCACCAGCTTATCGCCTGCACCAAGTGCATAGACGATTTCGGTCACCGCACCACCGACGGAGACAAGTCGCGATGTATCGGCGATTTTCTCAACCGTATCGGCATTTGCAGTTCCGCCAAAGGCAACTGAAGCAGCCAGCACAGCCAAGGCCGCACAGCGCCCGATGCTCGATGAAATAATTGACATGTTCTGTTTCCCTAAAGCACATCGCGGAAAATTAGGAACCGAGGATCCGCCAAAGTCATGCGTAAAAACTATGGTTCGAGGTGCAGTCCGGAAGTGAGAGACACTTCCGGACTGCACTTTAAAACAAAGGCTTGGCTGCCTTTTAAGCAGCGGTCGACTGCGGCAGACGCGGGAGATTTTCGGCAATCATGCGCCAGTCAGCAAGTTCAACTTCACCTTCATGACGCTCACCGAAGAACTGAATGATCAGTTCACCATTGGCGTCATAAGCTTCGAGCGAAGTGACATGACCGTCTTTCGTGGGCTTGCGGACGACCCAAGCATCAGCAATGTGGTCGGCGCGCAGGTGTAAGTGAAACGTTGGATCAAGCACATTGAGCCACGGACCCATCATCTTGATTTCTGCGATTTTGCCAGTGTGGATCTGAATGCAGCCACGGCTGCCGACAAAGCACATAATTGGAATCTGTTCCTGAACGGCGTGGTTCATCATGGCTTCAACTGCAGAGAGATCAACGCGCCAGGCAAAGTCCTGTCCGGCAAGATGTACGGCCTGATGACGATCAACACCAAAGTCTTTCAAGAGACCGACAAACTGGTGAACATCAGTCAGAGAGCCCCAGCGTTCACGGAATGCATCGGCGTCGATCGCAGAAACGTCAGCTTTTTCTGGCTTTGCAGCAGTAGGCTTCGTTTCGATCGCAGGGCTCTGATCGTCAAGCAGCAATTCCGAAACGAGCTGCTCATAGGCTTCCAGATTGGACGCCGGACGAAGATGAATTTTGTGAACGGCTTCGCCTGAAGCATCAAAGAACTGCAAGCTGCGGCGAATATGTTCACCATCAAGCTTTGCTACAGCAAAACCATGGACCCAATGTTTTGGGAAAATACGGAGATCGATTTCCTTACCAAGCGTAAGGGACGCATGCGGCCCCCATATCGTCTTTTCAAAAGGGCCAATCTTTTCATGCACGGCGCTTTCATTGCGCGTCAGCGCCATGACTTCGCCAAGCGAAGGCGCATGTTTGAGCAAGGTTTCCACATCTGCACGGATGCGGCGCGCTGAGATCGAGCTTTCAGCTTCTGCACCGGTGTAAGCCGCAATGAAGTCGGCCTCTGCTACCCCGAGACTTTGAGCGAAATCACGCTCGCGCATTTTCGGGTTATCTGCCCGTGCCTTGAGTATCTGCTCTGGGGAGGGCTTGGTCTGGGTCGTCATCTGTTGTTTGCCTATTTGTTCAGGATGAGCTTGCCTTGACGGGTGATCTTCAAACGATAGAGAGAGCCGCCATGCTCTATCGCCACTTCGCGGGAACCGTTGAAGAGTTCACGGCTGCCATAAGTCTGGAGCTGCGGCTCTAGCGGAGATTCAGAAGTGCGCGCTTTTATTTGTCCGTCCGCTGCAAGGCGGGACTGGATTTCGGGCATGCGGCTGGAGACGCGTTCCCGCGGCAACCGCACCTGCATGTCGATGTGAATACGCCTGTTCATTTTTCTGCCTCTGCGCCAGTTATGGAGCCGTCTTGTTAACTGACCGAATGTCGACCAAATCATTAGTTGACATCTAAAGTCATGTTTAATAATCACTGCCTTACTGGATTAAACGAGTCAAGTTTAATTCTTGTTTTTTCCAGAGCAAGCCCGAAGGTTTCTCCTTCCAGCCAGCG
>Ga0308157_10003089_pt1 | contig 25182 bp, 21 predicted proteins | sample PhyBR1_FD_201035 | JGI IMG/M metagenome (GOLD analysis project Ga0308157, IMG submission 201035) | Phyllosphere microbial communities from UC Gill Tract Community Farm, Albany, California, United States - DLSLB.R1 | ecosystem: Host-associated > Plants > Phyllosphere > Unclassified | place: USA...
GGGTTGTCGAGCAGGTGCAGGTCGTCGGGCTTGGGCGAGGTGAAGGGGTGGTGCATGGCAAAATAGCGGCCTTCCTCCTCGATGTACTCCAGCAGCGGGAAATTGACTACCCATAGCGGGGCGAAGGTATCCTTGTCGCGCAGGCCGAGGCGCTGCCCCATTTCGAGGCGCAGTTCGCTCAGGGCCTTGCGAGTTTTGTCGGCCGGGCCGGCTAGGATGAGCAGCAGGTCGCCTTCATTGGCATTGAAGGCGGCTTTCCACTTCTGCAATTCTTCCTGCGAGTAGAATTTATCGACTGATGACTTCACTACGCCACCGGCTTCCACGCGGGCGTACACGAGGCCAGTAGCCCCTAGCTGTGGCTTCTTCACGAAGTTGGTCAGCTCGTCGAGCTGCTTGCGGGTATAGGCGGCGCAGGTAGCGGCATTAATACCTACTACCAACTCGGCGCTGTCAAAAACCGGGAAGCCTTGGCCTTGCACCACGTCGTTAAGCTCCACGAATTTCATGGCGAAGCGTACGTCGGGCTTGTCGTTGCCGTACCAACGCATGGCGTCGGCGTACTCCATGCGGGGCACAGTGGGAAAATCGAGGTTTTTGATTTCCTTGAACAGGTAGCGGACTAGCCCCTCGAAGGTGTTGAGGATGTCCTCCTGCTCCACGAAGGCCATTTCGCAGTCAATCTGCGTGAACTCGGGCTGGCGGTCGGCGCGCAGGTCTTCGTCGCGGAAGCACTTCACAATTTGAAAGTAGCGGTCGAAGCCCGACACCATCAGCAGCTGTTTGAAGGTCTGAGGGCTCTGCGGCAGGGCGTAAAACTCGCCGGGGTTCATGCGCGAGGGCACCACAAAGTCGCGCGCGCCTTCGGGCGTGCTCTTGATAAGCACGGGCGTTTCAACTTCGATGAAGTTCTGGCCGTCGAGGTAGCGGCGCACGGCTTGGGCCATCTTGTGGCGCAACACCAGATTCTGGCGCACGGGCGTGCGGCGCAGGTCGAGGTAACGGTACTTCATGCGCAAGTCTTCGCCGCCGTCGGTGTCGTCTTCGATGAGGAAAGGCGGCAGCTTGGCGGGGTTCAGCACCTCCAGCGTTGAAACGCGTACCTCGATGTCGCCGGTTGGGATGTTGGCGTTTTTGGAATAGCGCTCGGCTACCTTGCCCGTTACCGAAACTACGAACTCGCGGCCCAGCGTGCGGGCGGTTTCGCGCACGGCGTCGCTTTCCACACCTTCTTCGAGGGCTAGCTGGGTGATGCCGTAGCGGTCGCGCAGGTCAATCCAGAGGATGCCGCCTTTGTCGCGGGTGCGCTGCACCCAGCCAACTAGGGTGACGGTTTGGCCGACGTGTTCTTGGCGAAGCTCGCCATTGGTGTGGGTTCTCAACATGGACCGCAGATTTAACGGATTTAACGGATTTCGCCGATACGCCCGGCTGCGCCGGGCTGGCTATGCTTTTGGGGAGGGGGCCATTTTTGGGGGTGGCCGCATGGGGCAAAGTTAGTTCTGGTTGAGGGCCGCAACTGTTGGGTTTGGTATGAAGTATGTAAAAGGAGGATTCGTAGCGCTGGTGCGCCGTCCTTTTTCCTTCCTTTTGATATGAAAGTTCTTTCTTCGCTGGCCCTAGCGGCCGCCTTGCTCACGGCCGGCGCGGCCCAGGCCCAAACCAAAGTCAAGACTAAAAATAAGTACGAAGACGGCGTCGAGATTAAGACCAAGGGCCAGGCTCCGGCCGTGACCCTCGATGGCCCCGTTAAGCGCGTCGAAACGCTGTCGGGCATCGATATCTTCCCCAAGCCAAATTCTAACAGCGTGCTACTCAGCTTCACACAACAATTCACCAAGCCCGGCACGCTGGTGATGACTGACTACAAAAACAAGGTCGTGTACCAGCAGGCGCTGGACCCGCAGAATAACACCGGCGAACCCGTGGACCTGGGTCACATCCAAGCTGGCACCTACTTGGTGGAGGCCAAAACCGGCAACTATGTGTACTGGAAGAAAGTCCGCATTAAGTACCCGACCACGGCGCGCCGCTAGCCCACTTTTCACGCTGACGAAGGAAGTATCTGCGGCGGTCGCAACTCACCGCCGACCCCAACAAGCTGCTTCTTTTGTCGGCATGACAGCCGGTTTTCGCTTACAGCCCACTGGCTAGCCCGTATTTTTGCCTCAGCCTATGAAAACTATCGCCCTTTTCGCTACCGTTGCCACTTTCACCAGCTTGGCCCCCAAGCCCAAGCTGACGACCGTGAAGCTAGCCCCCGGCTTATCGGTAGCGGTGCCCCAAGGGTTTGCGCCGCTGCCTGAGGCCGCTATTGCCGTCAAGTTTCCGTCGCCGCGCAAGCCGCTGGCCGTGTACAGCAACCCTAGCGGGCGCATCGATTACAGCGTATCGGTGCGGCCCACTACCTTCGGGCCCGACTATAATGTGCTATTGCCCATGTATAAGGCTAGCGTGCAGCGCCTTTACACCAAGGTCGATTTCCTGACCCAGGAAGTACGCAAGGTGAACGGCCGCGAGGTTGTGGCGCTGGAGTTTGTATCGACCATGAGCGACAGCCGCCGCGGGACCAACGCACTGGCAGCCATCAGAAAATACGAGTATATTGAATATGCCGTTGAAGGCCAGCAGTTGTATATTTTTGCCTTCTCGTCCCCAGCCGAAGAGCAGGCGCAGTGGCGCCCGGTGGCCCAGGCAGTGATGAGCGACATCAGCCTGAAATAGGCGATGCCTCTTCCCGTACTCCCCGACGAGTATTTTATGCGCCAAGCCCTAGCCGAGGCGCGACGGGCGCTGGCAGCCGGCGAAATTCCGATTGGCGCGGTGGTGGTATTGGATGGCGTGATAATCGGCCGCGGCTATAACCAGACCGAGCAGCTACGCGACGTAACTGCCCACGCCGAGATGCTAGCGCTCACGGCCGCCGCCAACCATTTGGGTAATAAATACCTCACTCACTGCACGTTGTACGTGACGGTGGAGCCCTGCGTGATGTGCGCTGGGGCCAGCGCCTGGGCGCAGCTCGGGGTAGTGGTTTTTGGTGCTGACGAGCCCAAAACCGGCTACCGGCGCCACGCGCTGGGGCTGCTGCACCCGCGCACCAAAGTGCGGGCGGGCGTGTGTGCCGATGAGTGTACCGTGCTCATGCAGGCCTTTTTTAAGGAGAAGCGGGGCTAGCCTACTTTTGGGCGTCCAGCGGGCGGCGTAACCCCGGCGCCCTGTTGGGGGTTATACTAGCAGCACCCATTTTTTCACTTTAAAACACCCTAGCCATGGCTTTTGAACTGCCCAAGCTGCCGTATTCCTACGACGCCCTCGAACCCACGTTTGACGCGCAAACCCAGGAAATTCACCACACCAAGCACCACCAGGCCTACGTCACCAACCTCAACGCCGCCATCGCCGGCACCGAGTTTGAGAACCAGAGCCTCGAAGAGATTCTGCACAACATTGCCAAGGCTAGCCCCGCCATCCGCAACAACGGCGGCGGCCACTGGAATCACTCGCTGTGGTGGAATATTCTGAGCCCTAACGGTGGCGGCCAGCCCACCGGCGTAGTAGCCGGCAAAATTAACGAGGCGTTTGGCTCATTTGATAAATTCAAGGAGGAGTTCACCAAAGCCGCCACTACGCGCTTTGGCTCGGGCTGGGCGTGGCTGTGCAAGCAGGCCGATGGCTCGCTGCAAATCTGCTCGACGCCCAACCAGGACAACCCGCTGATGCCCGACACCGGCTGCAAAGGCTTCCCCCTCCTGGGCCTCGATGTGTGGGAGCACGCCTACTACCTCAAGTACCAGAACAAGCGCCCCGACTATATCGCGGCCTTTTTCAACCTCATCAACTGGGACCAGGTTAACAAGAACTACGAGGCGGCCAAGTAGCCCGCGCTACGCCCCGCTAGCCCTCCTGCCCGTGCAGGAGGGCTTTTTTATGCCCTCGCGGCACCTGAGTGGGCGCTCACTCGTGTTACCGCACTGCTACGCGGCCGGCGCGGCGCGTGCCGAAATTGGCGTAACTTTAGGCGCAAAAGCCCCTTTTCCGAAATTTTAACGCTTTGCCTGCCATGAGCATCAAGCTGCGCCTTACTATTCTGAGCTTCCTCCAGTTTTTTATCTGGGGCGCGTGGCTGATTACCATTGGCGCGTACTGGTTTCAAACCAAAAACTGGTCGGGCGCGCAGTTTGGCGCCATCTTCTCGACGATGGGCATCGCGTCCATCTTCATGCCCTCGCTCATGGGCATAGTGGCCGATAAGTGGGTAAATGCCGAAAAGCTCTACGGCGTGCTGCACATTTGTGGCGGTATCACACTGTGTACCATTCCGTTGGTTACTGACCCTAGCCTGTTCTTCTGGGTCATCCTGCTGAACATGATTTTCTACATGCCCACGCTCTCGCTCTCCATCGCCGTGTCGTACTCGGCCCTGAAAAGCCAGGGCCTGGACGTGGTGAAGGATTACCCGCCCATTCGGGTGTGGGGCACCATCGGCTTCATCGCAGCCATGTGGACTGTTACGTTTCTGGGCTTTGAGAAGTCGGCCAATCAGTTTTACGTGGCCGCCGCGGCTGCGCTGCTGCTCGGGGTTTATGCGTTTACGCTGCCCGCCTGCCCGCCGCCCTCCCAGGGCACGCCGAGCCGCTCGCTGGTTGATGCGCTGGGCCTCAAGTCGTTTGCCCTGCTGCGCGACCGCAAGCTGGCTACTTTCTTCGCCTTTGCCCTGCTGCTAGGGGCCGCTTTGCAGCTCACCAATGCCTATGGCGATACGTTCCTGCACGATTTTGATAAAGTGCCCGCCTACCGCGACACGCTGTCGGTGAAGCACCCGGCCTTCATCATGTCGATTTCGCAGATTTCGGAAACGCTGTTTATCCTGGCTATTCCCTTCTTTCTGCGGCGCTTCGGCATCAAGCAGGTTATGCTGTTCAGCATGGTGGCCTGGGTGCTGCGCTTTGGCCTGCTAGCCTTCGGCAACCCCGCCGGAGGCCTGTGGATGATTATCCTCTCGTGCATCGTCTACGGCATGGCCTTCGACTTCTTCAACATTTCGGGTTCGCTCTTTGTCGAAACCCAAACCCAGCCCAGTATTCGGGCCAGCGCCCAGGGTTTATTTATGATGATGACCAACGGCTTCGGCGCGGTACTGGGCAGCTCGGTCAGCGGGCTGGTTATCCAGCACTACTTCACCGATGCGGCTGGCAACAAGGACTGGCACGGCATCTGGCTGACGTTTGCGGCCTACGCGCTGGTGATTGCCGTGCTGTTCGTGTTCATTTTCAAGCACAAGCACGAGCCCCAGGCGCTGGAAAACAAATATTCTGAGCCGGCTGTGGCAGCCTAATGGCTAGCCTAGCGGCTAGCTTCTTTTCCTATTTAATGAGTGATTCTCTTCCGCCGACGGCGGCTAGCCCCGATTTTTCGACGAGCTACAACCAGCATGGCTTCCAGCCGTCCACGTGGTTTTACACAATGTTTGGCGAGCTGCCGCGCCGCGAAATATACCAGCTCGTGACGGCCGACGCCCGCAAAACGGTGCTCACCAACCTGGCCGAAACCCACGACATCGACCAGATTACGGTGGTGCAGTCAGTGTTTATCGAGGAAGCCGACAAAGCGCCGGAGTGGCAGTTCTACGCCCTCTCGCCCGAGCCGTACACGCTGCTTTTCTTCAGCATCGTGAGCAGCTACGGCGACCAGAGCGCCACGCTGTACTACTCGCCCCGCACCGACCCGAGTGCGCTAGCCCGCCTGCGCGGCCTGCTCGCGGCCCAGCTCGAAAGCGGGCAGGTCGAGCGCCAGCGCATTCAGGTGCTGCGCCTGATGGGCAGCGACCTGGCTTTCTCGCCGCTGCCGCTCAAAATTCCGGCCCTCAACCTGGCCACCAACTACAACGACGACCTGCTGCCCGTGCACGAGGCCATCGTGAAGCGCCTGCAAAGGCCCGACGACAAGGGCCTCGTCATCCTGCACGGCCCGCCCGGCACCGGCAAAACCAGCTACATCCGCCACCTCTGCGGCCTTACCGACAAGCCCAAGCTGTTCATTCCGCCCAACCTGGCGCTGCGCATTGCCGACCCGGAGTTTATCAACCTGCTGCACGACAACACCAACTCCATCCTGCTCATTGAGGATGCTGAGGAGCTACTAACCAAGCGCGACGCCACCGGCAGCAACGCCGTGAGCAACCTGCTCAACCTCAGCGACGGGCTGCTGAGCGATGGGTTTCACATCCAGATTATCTGCACCTTCAACGCCGACCTGGCCCGCATCGACAAGGCGCTGCTGCGCAAAGGCCGCCTCATCGCCTCCTATGCTTTCGAGGCCCTGGCCCAACCCAAAGCACAAGCCCTAGCCACGGAACTCGGCCAAACAGTGCCCGTGACGGAGGCTATGTCCTTGGCTGACATCTATAACCGCGAAAATGCTACCTTCGTGAGCGAGCCCAAAGGCGGCGGGCGCATTGGTTTTGGCCGCGCTGGCTAGGCTAGCCAGCACAAGATTGGCACAAAAAAAGTCTGCTTTAAGTATAAATAAAAAGCCGCTCTGCACAATGCAGAGCGGCTTTTTTGACTTTTTTCGTCAGTTATACTGACGAAAGCGGGCTTACTTGCTGAAGTAAAATTCGCCTTCGATTTGGGCGTTCTCGTCCGAGTCCGAGCCGTGCACAGCGTTAGCCTCGATGCTCTTCGCGTACTTCCTGCGGATGGTGCCTTCCTCGGCGTTGGCCGGGTTGGTAGCGCCGATGAGGGTGCGGAAGTCAGCCACCGCGTTGTCCTTTTCGAGGATGGCCGCTACGATGGGGCCGCTCGACATGTACTTCACGAGGTCGTTGTAGAAGGGACGCTCTTTGTGCACGGCGTAGAATTCGCCGGCGCGCTCGGGCGTCAGGGTCACTTTCTGAAGCTCCACGATGCGGAAGCCACCCTGCTCAATCATGCTCAGGATGCCCCCAATGTGGTTGTCAGCCACGGCGTCGGGCTTAATCATCGTGAAGGTGCGGTTGGTTGCCATTCTTAGAAGAAAATTTAGTTGATGCCGCAAAGGTAGGAGCAGAATGCCGTGGCGCTAGCCGCAGGGCCTTTCGGGACGGCAAGCGGCGGCGGCTGGTGGGCGGCCGGGGCTTGCCAGCCCGAACCTTCGGCCCGGGTTCGGTTGTTGAAACCCAATTCCTGCCGACCTTTGCCGGCCGTTTGCGCTGGGCAATAGCCCGGACGCTTTTTTCTTCGCATTCGCAGGCCATTTCCGTCGCCGATGTTTCCTTCCGTAACCGAGTTGCAAGCTTTGCTGGCTGAGCCCAAGCAGATTTTTATTACCACCCACCACAAGCCCGACGCTGATGCGCTGGGCTCGTCGCTGGCCTGGGCCACGTACCTGAAGAAAAAAGGCCATTCCGTGACCGTCGTGACGCCCTCCGACTACCCTGCTTTCCTCAACTGGATGCAGGGCAACGACGAGGTGGTGGTGTACGAGCCGCGCCAGAATGACCGCCAAGTGCGTGACCTTGTGAACCGCGCCGATTTGCTGTTCTGCCTCGACTTCAACTGCCTGGGCCGCATCAACGAGCTGGGCGAGTACGTGCGCCGGGCGCCGGGCACCAAGGTGCTCATCGACCACCACCAGCGCCCCGAGGACTTTGCCGACGTCAGCTTTTCGGAGCCCAAGGCAGCCGCTACGGCCGAGTTGATTTTTGAGATTATCCGCGACCTGGGCGACCAGCACCTCATCGACCAGGGTATGGGCGAGGCGCTCTACGCGGGTATTATGACCGACACGGGCTCGTTTCGGCACCCTAGCACCTCGCGCAATGTGCACCTCATCATCGCCGAATTGCTGAATGCCCACATCGACCTGGCTTCGGTGCACCGCCGCATTTACGACTCGCACTCCGAGATTCGCCTGCGCTTCCTGGGCTACATCCTGAAGGATAAGCTGGTGGTACTGCGCGAGTTCAACACGGCCTACATTGCCGTGACCAAGGAGGAGCTGCGCGAGTACGAAAGCAAAACCGGCGATACCGAGGGGCTAGTGAATTACGCGCTCAGCATTGAGGGCATTGTGTTGGCGGCGGTTTTCATCGACCGTAGCTCGGCCGTTAAAATCTCGTTCCGCTCGGTGGGTGATTTCTCGGTGAGCGATTTTTCGCGCAATCATTTTGGTGGTGGCGGGCACCACAACGCTTCGGGCGGCGTGAGCAACGACTCGCTCGATGCCACTGTGGAGCGCTTCGTGGGCTTGCTGCCACAGTACCAGGCCCAGCTGCTCGGCACGCCTGCCGAGCCGGTGCCGATAGTAGTTGCGCCGCCCATCGCCTAACTTTGGGCTTGGTTCGTCTCTTTTCCAATTTTTGTTTTTCATGCAGTTTTCTCTCCGGCCCGGCGCGGCCCGGCACCTGGCCCTGGCGGCGGGCGTGCTCAGCGTAGCTTCCTTCCTGTCCTCGTGCAACAAAGGCGGCGGCGATTATGCCAAAACCAAGTCGGGCATTGAGTACAAGATTTTCAAAAAAGACGGCACCGGCTACTCGCCCCGTGAGGTGGCCGGCGGCGAAGATGCCACCTACAAGGACCGCGTGGGCAAGGTGATGTCGGCCCACATCGAGTACCGCACGGCCGGCGACTCGGTGATGATGAAGTCGCGCGAGCGCCAGTTCGGTATTCCGGTGCGTATTCCGCTCGAAGCCCTCACCGCCAAGCAGCTAGGGGCTGAGCCCGAGGCATTTGCCCTGCTGCAGCCCGGCGATAGCGGCGTGTTCCGCTTCAATGCCGACACCCTGTACCAGCGCAACGCCCACCAGCCTGCCCCGGCTAACCTGAAGAAAAAAGGCAATTACATCATCCTCACGGTGAAGGCCGTGGCCCTGCAAACCCGCGAAACCGCCATGGCCGAAGCCATGGCCGACCAGCAGAAGATGATGGCCGAGCAGCAGCGTCAGATGCGCGCCTACGCCGAGACCCAGGACAAGGCCGACGACGCGACGCTGCAGGAGTACATGAAGAAGAACAACCTGACCAACGCCAAAAAGGACCCTAGCGGCGTGTACATCATCACGACGCAGCCCGGCACCGGCCCTAATGCCAAAGCTGGCCAGATAGTGACGGTGCAGTACCGCGGCCTACTGCTCGACGGCAAGGAGTTTGACTCGTCGGCCAAACACCCCGGCCAGCCGGCCTTCTCGTTCCCGCTGGGCCGCGGCCAGGTGATTCCGGGCTGGGATGCTGCCTTGGCGCAGCTCAACAAGGGAAGCAAGGCAACCATCCTTATCCCGTCATCGCTGGCTTATGGCAAGCAAGGCTCGCCGCCCGCCATTCCGGCCAACTCGCCGCTGCGCTTCGACATTGAATTGACGGACATCACCAACGCGCCGGCTGCTATGCAGGCCCCACCGGCCGGCCGCTAGGCTCCCCTTTAGGTTTATAGTTTACTTGCCGCCGCGCCCATCTGGCGCGGCGGCTTTGTTTCAACCCCTTGCCATGCGCTTTCTTCTTTTTCTGCCCTTAGCCGCGCTGCCGGCCCTGGCGCAGGCCCAAACCTCTCCCACCCCCGGCTTCGAGCGCCTGCCCAGCGGCACCGAATACAAGCTGTTTCGGCGCGATGCGGCGGGCCACTACGCGCCCCGGCCGCTGGCGGCTGCCCCTAGCCCCACCGATACGTCGCGGGCCGGCCAGTTTATGATGATGCACGTGACTTACCTCACGGGCCGCGACTCGGTGCTGCAAAGCTCGCGGCAGCTGACGCACGGCCAGCCAGTGCCCATTCCGCTGACTGCCGGCTTCCGCAAGGGCTCGCCCGAGGAGGCGTTTGCCATGTTGCAGCCCGGCGACAGTGCGGTGTTTCGCCTGCCAGCCGACTCGCTCTTTCGGGGCCGGCCGGTGCCGCCCGAGTTGCGGCGCAGTGGCAATGTGCTGGTGCTGCAAGGCACGGCCGTGCGGGTGGTAGACCAGGCCACGGCCATGGCCGCCGCCCAGCGCTTGCAGCAAGATGCCCAGGCCGAGCAGCAGCGCCGCGCCCGCGCCCACCAGGCCGAGCAAGGCCCCAAAGACAACGCGGCCATTGCCAAGTACTTAGAGGCTAATAAAATGGCCGCCACGGCCAAGAAAACTACCGGGGGCACCTGGTACATTATCAGCAAGCGCGGCGCGGGGCCGCTACCCCAAACTGGGCAAACGGTGAGCGTACGCTACCGCGGCACGGTGCTGGCCACCGGCAAAGAGTTTGACTCGTCGGAAAAGCATGGCGGCACGCCCTTCGACTTTGTGCTGGGAGCCGGGCAGGTAATTCAGGGCTGGGACCAGGGCATTGCCATGCTGCCCAAGGGCAGCACCGCCACGCTGCTCATCCCGTCGTCGCTAGCCTATGGCACGCGCGGGGCCGGGGCCGACATTCCGGCCGATGCCAACCTGCGCTTCGACGTGGAGCTGGTGGATATAAAAGGTGCGGCTACCGCGCCCGCCAAAAAGCCCGCGGCGAAGCCTACCGGCAAGCCGGCAGCCAAGCGCCCGGCGGCCAAATCAGCTGCCCCGCGCAAGCCTGTCAAAAAATAGCCGACGCGGCCAGTCTATATTCCAGCCAGGGGGCTAGTCGGGTGGCCTGAGGCCGCCGGGCTAGCCCCCTAGCACTTCACTCAGGATTTCGAGCGACTTGACCTCACCCAGGTTTTCGACGTGCAGCTGGTAGTAGCGGATAACCACGGCCAGCAGCTCGCGGCGCACTACGCCGTTGGGGATGCTGACAGTGGCCGGCGTGCGCAGCAGCTCGTCGAAATAATGCTCGAACTCGCGCAGGCGCAGCGTGGCTGGGCCGCTGCCGAAATAGCTGCCCGTGGGCGCCGGGCCGGCCATGGCCACCTGGTCGATAAGCTCGCCGCCGGTTTCGACGCCGAAACCCAGGTAGCCCGCCAGGTGCAGCAGAAACAGCAGCGCGAAATTTTCGACGCCCACCTCCTGCTGGTCGAAGGCCAGGATGGAATCGTGCAGAAAACGAAACAGCGATACGTTTTCTTCTTCTTCGCGCACCGATTTGCTCACCACTTCGCTCAGAAACAGCGCCACGCTGCTCTTGCGCACCTCGTAGGGCAAGGAGCGAAACGGCTCGGCGCAGCGAAACTCGGCTAGCCTCGTGAGGCCGCCGCCCTGGCGCGGCACGTAGGCCACCAGCTCTAGCAAGGTAAAGGGCTGAAACAGGGCAATGCGCCCAGGCGGCTTGGCCCGGCGCACGCCGTTTACGAGGTAGCTCTGCACGCCGCGCTGCTCGGTATAAACGCGGGCGATAATACTGGATTCGCGGTACTTGAGGTAGCTCAGCACGATACCGCGGGTTTTGATTAGCATAGCGTAACTAAGGGGGAGGTCATAAGAAAGGCGTCAGGCTGACGAAGGAAACATCTTCCCCGGCAGGAGCTTCTTAACACTGGTACGGGCAAGATGCTTCCTTCGTCAGCCTGACCGACTGTTTTCGCCGGGGCCCTACCCTAGCGGCTTAGCACCGCTATTTTGCTGACGCAGGTGTTTTTGCCCTCGGCGTCGGAAGTCAGCACCAGGTACACGCCCGAGCGCACGCGGTGGCCGTCGGTATCGGTGAGGTTCCAGGTAACGGTGCCGCCCGCCGCGCGGGTACTATATACGAGGTGGCCCGCCACGTCGGTGATGCGCACCTGAGCATTATTGGCCACGCCGCTGATGCCCACGGTGCCCGCAAATTCGGGCCGCACGGGGTTGGGCGATACCTGGGCACAGTTCGGCTTGCCCTGCGTGAGGCTAGCCGAGCCACGGTAGCTGACCAGGCCAGTTTCGGTGGCCACGAACACATCGCCAGTTTTATCATTCACGGCCACATCCAGAATATTATTGCTGGGCAGCGGCGAATTGGTGGTAGTGAAGTTGAGCAGCGCCTCGGTGCAGTCGGCATTGAAGAGCCAGAGGCCATTGGGCGTGCCTAGCCATTTACGGTTGGCCCCGTCGATAGCAATGCAGGTTACGCTTTCGTTGTAGAGCGTCGGGAACCGACCATTGGCGCTTTGCGCGTAGGGCAGGCGAAACTCCCCCTGGCCGGTGCCATTGGCCGCCGCGCTCAGCAGCTGGCTAGGGTCGTTGTACACGGCCACGCCCGCGCCCGTGCCCACCCAGATATCGCCGCTGCGGTCGCGGGTGATGGCGTACAGCGCATTGCTGGGCAAGCCATTGCTGGTAGTAAAATAAAATTGCCGCCGCGTAATGGTATCCAGCGCCACCAACCCCTGGCCGCCCTTGCGCGCCTGGGTCGCCCAGGGGTTGCCAAAGTTATCGACCGTGAGGCGGTCCAGGTTTTCGAAGCCGGGGTAGGCAGGCGTGGTGGTCCAGGTGGTGTTGCCGGGCCGGAAGCGGAATAAACCCGACACACCGGCCAGTTGATGCCGGTTGACGACCCACACGCGGTCGCTGTTCGGGTCGGCCGCCACGTCCGTCACCCGCACAAAATCAAGGCTTCTAGTGGCGTAGTTGGGGTCGGTGAGCGGCAAAGCCGAACGCAAGGGCGAGCCGGGGGTGCCCTGCGTAAACTGCCGGTACTGCCCCGGGCCTTTCCACTCGAGCAGGCCATTGCCGTAGCTGGCAATGTAGAGGGTGCCGTCGGGCGTGCGGGTGCCGTGCGAGAGGTCGCGCAGGTTCGGAAAATCAGTTCGCGAGGGGTAAGCGGTAGCCGTATAGTTGGTCCACTGGCCGTTTTTGTATTCGTAAAACCCATTGAGCCGGTCGAGCTGCCCCCCGCTATCGCCTGCGTAGCCCCCGCTGAAGACATCCACCGTATTGAGGGCCGCGTTGGCCAGCAGGCCGTAGGCATCGGCCGTTTCGGGGGCGTTGGGCTGAATGAACTCGGGTGCGGCCGTGGGCGAGGAGAAGCGCAGCAGCCCTTTGTCGTAGCTAGCCACATAGTAGGTGCCATCGGCCTGGGCCACCACATCGGTCACCAACCGGCCCACCGCCGCTAGGGGCAATACGTCCATTACTACGCCGGTTTTGGCGTCGAAGCGGCGCAGGGCCGTGTTGGGTTGCGCCACCAGCAGCTGGCCCACGCTCACGCGCAGGCGGCGCACCTCGTCGGCGTAGGCATTGGGCGAGAAGCGCCACGCGCGGGCCGCGCCCACGCCAGCCAGGTAGTCGAGCCCCCGGAAGTTGCCGCCCGCCACCACGTGGCCCCGGTAAGCTACCAGCTGCGAGTAAATTTGGCCGGGCAAGCTAGGGTTAGGGCGCTCGGCGGTCCAGCTGCGGTAGTCGAGCAGGTTGCTGGCCGGGCCCATGCGCGCCCGCAAAATACCGGCCGAGGTGGCAGTGTAAATGGTATCGTGCACCACGGCCGTGGCGTAGGCGCTCACCGCCTGCCCCCCCGGTCCAATAGCGCTGTAGGTATCGCGCACTTCGAGGCGGGCCAGGTCCACCACTACCAGCCCCAAGCTGGTCGCCACGTAGGCCAGCCCGTTGTAAATCTGCACCTGGTAAATAGTTTTCGTTTGGCTAGCCTTGCGCAGCAGGTCGGTGAGGTTGCGCACCGCGCCGCTAGCCCCTACCACATCGAGGTTGCCGTTGCGGTAGGCTACCACCAGCCGGGCCGAAGCCGAGTCATAAGCCAGGGCCGCCACGCCCACGTCGCTGAGGCCGTCGCGGCGCGACAGCAGCTGCGTGGTGTGCAGTTCTTTATCGTAAAAGTAAAAGGCGGCCTCGGCGGCCACGTAGAGGCGGTTGCCCGCATCGGCCAGGGCTAGCGGGCGCCGGGCGGGCAGGTGCAGTTGCCAGTCGCCGTAGGCCGCCTGGCCCCGGGCCTGGGCAGCCGTTAGCAGCCCTAGCAGCAAAAACCAAGCGGAAAAACGGGTCATAAGCAAGTAGCGATGAGCAAGTAGCAAAGGCAAATAACGATGCACAGGTGGCAGGTGGCCGGGTGTCAGCTTTTATGAATGGCTTCCTCGTTGCCCCCCGACCTGATGGCGGCGCCCGCCAGGTAGCACGGGCGGCAACGGGCTTCGTAGCTGTCGGTTTCGCCCAGCAAAATCTGGTTTTCGCTGGCCGCGATGCGGTACGAGTAGGCCGCCAGCTCGCCGCAGCACACGCACACGGCGTGCACCTTGGTCACAAACTCGGCGGTGGCCAGCAGCGCGGGCATGGGGCCGAAAGGCCGACCCAGGTAGTCCATATCGAGGCCTGCCACGATGACGCGGGTGCCCTGGTCGGCGAGTTGCTTGCAGACTTCAACCAGGCTTTCATCAAAAAACTGCGCCTCGTCGATGCCCACCACGTCGGTGCTGCGGCCGGCCAGCAGCAGAATTTCGCTGGGCGACTGCACGGGCGTCGAGCGGATGCTATTCTGGTTGTGGCTCACCACATCCTGGGCGTGGTAGCGGGTATCGAGGGCAGGCTTGAATATTTCGACCCGCTGCCGCGCAATGCGGGCCCGGGTGAGGCGGCGAATCAGCTCCTCGGTTTTACCCGAAAACATGGAGCCGCAAATAATTTCCAGCCAGCCCCTATGACGCGGGAAATCGGAGTAGCGGCGGGGTTCGGTAAACAAATCGGGGTAGGAGTTAAGGGGTAAAAGCCAGACGTTGGATGAAATCGCGTGGCCAACCCAGCGGGCACTAATTACTCTTACAAAGTACGGCACCGCCCGCCGATGTGCCGCCAACGGCCCGCCCCGGCCCCTAGCCCGAACGCCCGGCCGAGCTAGGCTCGGCCGGGCGTTCTAAGCTTACTCACTTTTCCTAACACCCGAGGGGCTAGTCAATAAAAGTCAATTGCAAGGCCTCGCTTACTTGCTCGGCTGGAATGGCAAAGCCGATGCCTTCAATACCGCGGCCCACCAGCTTGGCATTCACAATGCCCAACAGCTGGCCCGAGCGCGCTACCAGAGCCCCGCCGCTGTTGCCACCGTTGATGCTCACATCGGTTTGCAAAAAGGCGTGGCCTTCAATTTTGCGGCGGGCGCTGATGATGCCCTTGGTCACGGTCTGGCCCAACTCCTTATCGGCTGGCGTGCCGATGGCAAATACATCAGCCCCGATTTCGGCGGCACCGGTGCTAGGCAGCACGAAAGCCTGGAGGCCGTCGGTGTTTATTTTGAGCAGCGCCAGGTCCATTTCGGGGTTCACGCGCACCACCTTGCCCTTGGCCCGCAGGCCATCGGCCAACTGCACGCTTACCTCGTCCTGGTCGCCCACCACATGGGCATTAGTCACGATGTAGCCATCGGGCGAGACAATGCAGCCGCTGCCGTGGCCATCGGCCGTTTCCACGATAACTACGCTGCGCGCCGCGGTGCTCAGGCCATTATCGGCGGCGGGCTTGGCACCGCGGTGCAGGGTAATGGGGGCGAGCTTCTCGGCCGCGGCGGGCGCCGCCGCGCTGCCGCTGGGCTTGGCTAGGGCCGCCGTTACTTCCTTATTAGCCAAGAAGGTATAGAGCGCATTTTCGAAGGCATCCTCAAAAGCGGCGCTGCCGCCCTTTTCAAATTTTACGCTGGTGCCCGTCGTTTTTTGCTCTACCACCGCTTGGCGGCTCTGGTTCAGCAGCTTCCAAGTTACCTCCACCGTGCAGCTGGTTTCGAAGTGGGCCGCGGCCTCGTAGCGGCTGGTGGCGTTGATGTCGTACTTGATGTCGCGCATTTCGCCCTGCAGCGTGTAGCGCGAGCTGGAGCCCGTGGCAAACACGCTGCGGCCCTCGCTGCTAGGCACATTAAAGCCGAGTTCTTTTAGTGTGCTATTAACCTCTGCCTTGAGATGGTCAGCATCGACATCGAGTGACTTACCGAAGTACAGAATTTCGGTTGGCTCTTTCATAATGAAGAAATTGCCCATTTTGTCACCGCCTTTCACGCGCACATTCACCGAGCCCGCCTGCACAGTTTGGCCACCGGCCACGGCCTGGGGCAGGCGGGGCATCAGGGGGTGCACCTCCGTTTTGCTGAACTTGCGGCTAGCCCCGGTACCAGCGTCGATGCCGGCCCCCACAAATGGCCCCAGCAAACCCACCAGAAAGGGCGCGATATTGAATTGCGACTTGCCATTGGGGCTGGTTACGCCACCGGCCAACGCACCCAGCATCAGGTAGTTGAGCCAGACTACGCCGTTGCTCTTATCGGCCGTCATCACCTCGTTGTAATCCTTGTAGCCTTCGTGCTTCACCTTTATTTCGGCGCTGCGCTTGCGGGGCAGGCGTACCCGCACGGCCCCGGGCGCACCGCCGGCCGGCTTGGCGGCTATCGGCTTGTCGTTGACATAGATAGTGCTCCCCTCCGGCTGGCCCGAGATGAGGATGGACTGCCTGGGCGAGGAGATAATGGTGGCGCAGCCAGGCAGCAGCATTGCGCCGAGCAGCAGGCCACATACCGTTTGGGTGTAGGTGTTTTTCATGCAGAAAAATGAGGGGAGGAACTGGGCAAGTACGCCAAGCTAAAAGCTAGGCCAATGCATTTTGCAGCAATATTACTGCGAAGTATCCCTTCGTTTTTATACAGCCCTGGCTTTTATTTATGGTCAAGAATACTCCAGCCTATCCGCTTTACTGCACCCTAGCCTGGCAGGCCAGCCGCTCATCTTCGCGCAGGCGGCCGGCTTCGCGGTAGCGCAGTTCGGGTGCAGTGGGCGGGGTGAGGGTTTCGGCGCCGGCCAGCACGCGCACCCGGCAGCTAGTGCAGCGGCCCTTGCCGCCGCAGGCGTGCCACCAATCGTGGCCCGCCGCGTGGATGGCCGCCAGTACAGTGCGGCCCGCGGGCACCTCCAGCGGCGGGCCGGGTAGGCCCAGGATGGTCAATAGGGGCATTTTGTGGCTAACTTGGCGCCTGAATCCGGCCCTGCGGCCGGCCCACGCTATGCAGGACAAATATAGCCTCGCCAAGTGCGAGCAATACGGCCGCCGGCTGGCTACCCGGCTCAGCCAGCAGTTTTTCGGCCCGCAGCCCGCGGCCACCCTCGATGGCCCGGCGCTGTTGCAGCTCACGCCCATCCGGCAGGTAAACCTGCTGGTGCTGCACCAGCTGCTGGGCCGCTGGCAGCAGGAAGCCAATGCCTTACGCAGCCCCTACTTCGACTTTAACGCGGCACCGGTGCGCGCCGCGCTGGGGCAGTTCATGAACGTGCTATCGCGCCACATCCGCCTCGACCGGGCGGCCCTGGAGCCCCTGCTAGCCCAGGCCGTGGCCGACACCCTGGTGCTGGCCACCGAGGCGGGCACGGCCTTCGAGCGTCTGCTGCTGCCCCCCGCCCCGGCCGACACCGACGAGGCCGTGCCCCTGGCTACCCTGCGCGACCACCTGCGCTACCTCGACCAGGCCAAGCCTTTTTTCGAGGGCTTTGTCAATAGCCTGCCCACCGGCAACGCCCCGCTGAGCCGCGAATTTTTGCGCCAGCACTTTGACCTCTACCACGCCGCCCATGCCAAGGAACTGCCCGCCCTGGCGCAGGTAGTGGCGGCGTTCAGCGCCCTGCTGCCCCTCACCGAGGCCGACCTTTGGGGCGACGGCCCGGCCAAGCCCGCCGCCCCGGCTAGCTCATTGCCCGCCGGGGCCTCTGGGGCGCCGGCGCCGCCCTCCGTGGCGCCGCCCGACCCTAGCCCCGCGCCCCCTACCCCACCAGCGCCAGCCGCTGCGCCGGCCGAGATGCCACCCGTTGCGGCGCCCCCGCTAGCTGCGCCTGCTGAGGAGCCACCGGCGCCCACACTGGCTAGCCCGCCCGCCGAAGCCCCCCTCTATGCCAAGCTGAAGGCCACGCAGCCCAGCACCTCGCACCTGGCGGATACGCTACGTGGGGCAGCAGGCGCGCCCCAGCCCCTGGCCGAGCGCGGCGCGCCCAAGGTTACCAGCCTGCGCGAGGCCATCTCCATCAACCAGCGCTTTAGCTTTATTAATGAGCTATTTAACGGGGAAAATATGGAGTACCACGCGGCCATTCAGCATCTCGACACGCTGCCCACGGCCGACGAAGCCGCCGCTTACGTGCAGCAAGAGCTGGCCGCCAGCCACGACTGGAGCCTGAAGCAGGAGCACGTGGGCAAGCTGCTCAAGCTGATTGAGCGCAAGTTTGCCGGGGCCTAGTGCCGGCCGGGCGCACTACCGGGCGGGGGCGGCGCTGGCTGCTACCCTGGGCCTTGTGCCTGGGCGTGCTGCTCAACGCCGCCTATCCCATGTACCGGCACTACGATTTTTCGCACTCGCTCGACACGCGCAGCTACCTACGCCTAGCCAGCGGGCGCTTCGACAGCGTGAACGTGACGCGGCGCTACCGCCTGCTGGTGCCACTGGCCGCCGGGGCGCTGGCCCGCCCGCTAGCGCACCTGGGCGAGCCGACCGGCCAGCCGCGGCCAGCCGGTGAGTGGCCCCTGCGGCTAGCCTTTTATCTGGTTAACTGCACGCTGCTGGCAGCGGCCGGGGCTTGCTTTTTTCGTAGTGCCCGGCTGGCGGGGGCGCCGGCCGGCCTGGCCGCGGCGGCCGTGCTAGCCGGGCTTAGCAGCCGCTGGGCGGGCTACGCGGCGGGCCTGCCGCTCACCGATAGCCTGTACCTACTGGTTTTTGGGCTGAGCTACTACGCCGCTCGGCGCGGCGCGGGGGCGGGCTGGGCGGTGGCGCTAGCCCTGCTGGTGGGGCCCCTGGCCAAAGAATCGTTTGTGTTTTTATTGCCCTGGCTAGCCTGGTTTGGGCGGCCGGCACTGCGCTGGCGCGGGCAGGCGCTAGCCCTGGCACTGGGCGTGGCGGCGCTGGCAGCAGTGCATTTTTGGGTTGATAAAGCCGCCGGGGCCGCAGCGAGTGCCAGCGTCAGCAACGCTTTTGCGCATTTCGAAAACCTGACTTACTCCGTACGCAGAGCGCTATCGCTGAAGGGGGTGGCGGAGCTGTTCAGCATTTTTGGCCTCTTTTGGGGGCCGCCGCTGCTAGCCCTGGCGCGGCCCACCGGGCGGCGGGCCCTGGCCCCGGTGCTGGGCTGGCCCGAAGCTACTATGCTGGGCGTGGTGGGCGTGCACCTGCTGCTCTCGGGCGACCTGGGGCGGATGGGCTACCTGCTGGCGCCGGTTTTCACGGCCGCGCTGGCCCTGGCGGGGCAGTGGCTACTGCGCCTGCGGGGCCCGGGGCAGCCCGCGTAGTGCCAGCGCCAGCAGCAGCGGCCAGCCGGGTACCAGAAAGCGCGCCGCCCCCAGCGGGCCCGTCAGCAGCGCCAAGTAAAGCAGCAAGGCCACTACCCGCCAGCGCCCGCCGGCCGTGGCCAGCCCCAGCCAGTCGCGCTGGCTAGGGCTACCCTGCGGGTGGCAGCGCCACAACCCACGCAGGGCCAGCACCAACCGCAGGCCATTTGCCAGCAGCGTTATGAGCAGCAGCGCCACTAGCAGGGCCGATTGCTGGGCCACCCCGCGCACCACCCCGGCTACGCCCTGGCTCCGCAGGGCGGCCAGCAAACCCGCCGACTGGTTTTGCCCCAGAAACACACTGCTGTCAAACCGGCCAGGGTCCAGAAAAAACGTTCCCATCCCTACCAGATGCTGCGCGGCGTAGCGCACCGGATACTGACGCACCACCGCCACCGCCGCCGTTTCGATAGTAGCCTGGCGGGCGGCAAACGTTGGCTGGGCATTCGCCTGCCGCAGCGTTTGCGCCACCCAGGCCTCCTCGGCCGCAGGGCCCCGCACCTGGCGCACTACCCCGGCCGCGTTGTAATGCAGAAGGTTGATTGTGCTGATACTGGAAAAATGAAAATAGCCCGTGCGCTGCCAGTTCCACCCCATATAACCCACGGCCAGCACCAGCGGCGCGGCCCCTACCAATAGCAGCAGTGGCCGGCGCCGGCGCCAGGCCAGCCAAACCACCACCAAACTAAAAAGCACCGTGCCCGGCACAAAAACCGGTTTCAGCAGCCAGGCCACCGTTAGGGCTGCTGCCACGCCGGCCAGGTAGCGCGCGCGGCCACTGCGCGCAAAGCCCGCCGCCAGCCCCAGGCCCAGCACCAGCACTGCCTGCAACGCCAGCTCGCTCATCACGGCACTGGCGTAGATGAGCTGCGCCGGAAAGCTAAGGGCCAGCCCCAGGGCCCGCGCCCACGCCCCGAAGCTGGCCGGGCGTGGGCCGCCCGCCGCCCACCCACTCAGCACCACGGCCAACACCCCGATGCTCAGCACATTTTGCACTAGCACAACGCCTAGCGGCGCCCCCAGCACCAGCAGCAGCAACGGGTAGCCCGCGGGCCGAATACTGAATTCCTGCACTGCCTGCCCCGTGGGCGGGCCAGCGGGCCAAGGCCGCGCATAGAGCTGCCCGTGCTGCCCAATATTCTGGGCAGCCTGCAAGTACCGGTCCGAATCGGGGAAAAGGTAGTGCTTCGTACTCAGGGCGTAAGCCGCGGCCAGCACGTGGGCCGCCACTAGCACCAGCCACACGGCCGGGGGCAGCCGCGGCCAGCCGCCCCGCCCCGCGGGCATTGCGGCGGGCGCCGCTTCTGCCCGCTCAGCCACGGTTTTCATACAAGGCAAGGCTAGCCAGTGGTGCGGGCCGCAAATTATTCTGCAACATTTTATTCATCAATATTTTACGCATACTGAAGTTCGGCGAGCTTAGCCTGGCTAACGCGTTTTTCGTGTGGCAAAAATCTTCATTGCCAATACCTTGCAAAGCAAGCAGGTATTTGGGCAATAAGCAGCGGGCGCGCGGCGCGGGGGCCTGGCCGAGCGGGCGGGGCTAGCCAGCCCGCTCGGCGCCGGCTGTTTGCGGCCAGCCGGCCGGCTCTCCAACGTAGGCTGAGCGTTTGGTTGTGCTGGTTGAAGGGGCCAGGCAACACGCTAGTATACCAAACCAGGCGTTTGCCACTGGCTAAGCGCAGTTTCACCCCCGGCAGGGACAGCCCAGGCATTACCAAGCCAAACTTTTCCCGCCCCACGCCGGCACCAGTCGCGAAGCGCACGCCTGTATCTTGCGAAGGTATCTTTGCCGCTGTTCTATTTCAATAATAGCCCCATTAGTTCGCTTTCTACTTCATTCTTCTCTTACCGTGAACAGAATTTACAAGAAACTTTTACCTAAGAAAATCGAATTCAAGCACGTATGCGAAGTGGGGGTATATGTCCCCGAAACCTCTAATATTCTTGAATTTATTGCGGCGGGCGTGCGGGCAACGCTGGTTGAGGCCGACCCGGACGTAGCCCAAAAAATAGTGGCCGCGTTTGGCACTAAAAACGTGCGCATCTATCCGGTGGCCGTGTGGGATACCAAAGGCACACTGAAGCTGTCTAAGGCTGCTTCTTCGACTTTTGCGGTTGAGCTGCCCAATAGCCCAGCCCGTGAAAACGACCGTTACCGCATGAGCGAGGAGCTGACTTTTGAAGTGCCGTGCGTGCAGTTTTCCGAGATTGATGATGGCACCATTGACCTCCTCAGCATCGATATTGAAGGTGGCGAATGGTACGTGCTGAAGCACCTGCGTAGCAAACCGAAGGTTCTTTCCATCGAAACCCACGGGAAATATTATACCAATCCCTTTATGGCCGAGATAGCCACTTGGCTGCAATCGCACAACTACACCTTGTGGTACAAAGACGGCAGCGATAGTGTCTATATAAAAGAAGGGCTTTTCCCGGTCAGCACCTTTGATAAGCTCGAAACCAAGCAGGCTGAGCTGACTATTCGCTGGAAGAAACTCAAGCGCACCTTTAAACGCGGTAGATAAGAATATTTTTTTGGGCTGGCTGAATAGTCAAAAACTTACCTGGCTTACCTCTCGGAGGTGGACAGTCGACTTTTCTACATGTGGAGTTTCTTTTCTGAGTCTAGAGTAAGGCAGCTGAGTGTGCTATGGAGCTCGCTCCTCATTATTGGGCTTTTTGTAACTGATTATATTCGTTCTCTACCAAGTGTTGGCGTGGCTGGTTTGTTTCTGACTGGCATTGGCTATAGCCTCAACTGCAAGTGTATTGCGCAACGCGCACGCTGGCCCTACGTGTTGAGCTTCGGCCTCATCTACGTGCTGCACGCCGCTACCGGGCTGTGGCACACCAGCTTATCTGATGCGGCGCTGCGGCAGGATTTGGTTTTGCAGCTTCCCTTTCTGCTGCTACCCGTGGCTTTCTTGCTGCTTCCTGATTGGCTAGCCCTGCATAAGCACTTTTTGTGGCTGGTGCTAATTGGCAGCTGCCTGATAGCCGCCGTTATATCAACCACTAACTACCTCAAAAATTACGATTACATAAACCAAATCTATTTAGAATCCAAGGTGATGCCCACGCATCCCGACCATATTCGCTTCAGCTTGCTCATCACAATAGCGGCGCTGTCGGGTACGGTGATGTTCTTCAGCGAGGCAATTTCCAAGCGCCTACGCGTGCTAACCAGCGTTGGCGTGCTCCTTTTATTCTTGTTTCAGCACCTGCTAGCGGTGCGTAGCGGCCTGGTGACGCTGTATGCAGCGGGCGCGATATGGCTGGTGTGGCAAGGCTGGCAGCTAAAGCAATGGAAGGCCATGCTCCTAAGCCTAGTGCTGGCGGGCACTTTATTCGGGGCTTGTATGCTGGTGTTTCCAACGCTTCAAAATAAAATTATCAACACACAGGCCGACACTGAGAAAATAAATTCTGTTGAAGCGGCCAACAACTACTCGGTCACGGGCCGCGTCTACTCCTACCGCGCGGCGTGGGCAATCATTCATCAGCATCCGCTGGCGGGCGTGAGCAAGATAAAGCTGGCCGATACCATGGCTGAGCAATACAAGTATATGTTTCCGGAGATAGGCAGCGAACATTACCTGCTGCCACACAACCAGTTCATCTTCAACCTGGCTGCTTATGGTATTGTGGGGCTAGTGGTGTTTCTGGTCGGGTTTTATTATCCTATTTGGGAAAGCCTGGGCACGGGCAATATCCTCCAAGTGCTTATGTACGCAATTATTACCATCTCCTTCTTGGTCGAATACACGTTGGAAAGTCAGGTTGGCGTGCTCATCGGGCTGTTCTTTATTCTGCTGGCAGGGGCCCCCGTGGCGGCCAAGTCCCCCGGGGCGGCCCTAGCCCACCTGGCCAGCCCGGGGCCCGCAATATCCGGCCACTAGCTTTACCCACGATGCTTACTCGATTGCTGGACCGCGTTCGTTCATTCAGTCGCCGGCGCCGGCAGCAGCGGCAATTTACGGTTCTCAGCCAGGCCGATGAGGTCGCGCTGCGAATGCAGGCGCCCCCCAACCCAGCTCGCGTACTGGTTTTACGCAATGATTCTATCGGGGACTACCTGCTTTATCGCCCCTGGCTACGCCGCCTCAGCCTCACGGTGCGCAGCCAGGGCAAGCGCCTTACCCTGATTGCCAATACGCTGTGGGCGCCGCTGGCCCTAGCCTGGGATGCTGACTTGTTCGACGACTTGCTGGCCGTGGATTTTGGCCGCTTTTCCACTGATTTGGCCTACCGGGCTGCCATAGTGCAAGCAATTGGCAAGCAAGGATTTGGCGAAGTCATCTACCCCGTGCACGTGCGGGAGCCAACGGCTGAGAACTTTCTGCGCTTTCTACACGCACCGGTGAGAGTAGCTAGCCAGGGGGCCCACGTAGCAACGCCCTGGTTTGCCCGGCTCGATGCTGGCTATACACAGTTGCTACCCAGCACTTTAGCCGTACTATTTGAGTATGACCGTAATCGCGAGTTTTTTGAGCACTGGCTGCGCCTGGTAGCAGCTGCGGAGCCTACTGACCCAGCCGCTGCACCACTGCGCCTGCCTGCCTCGGTCGTCGCCGCAGCAAGTGCCCTAGCGGATGCGGATGATACAGCCTACGTAGTGCTTTTTCCAGGGGCAAGTGCTCGGCAGAAGCGGTGGCCAGTCAACCATTTTGCCCACCTGGCGCAGGGCCTGTACCGGCACTACGGCAGCCGGTACCGCATAGTGGTAGCTGGCAGCCTAGCCGATAGCGACTATGCCCGAAGCATTAGCAAGCTCGCCGGGCCCGAAATACCTATTGACAACCAGTGTGGCCAGACCGATTTGCCCCAGTTGGCCGCGCTGGTGGCGGGGGCCCGGCTACTTATCAGCAACGATACGGTCGCCGCCCACCTGGCAGTTCAGGGTGGCACGCCTTGTCTTGTTCTGCTTATGGGCGAGAACTATGGCAAATTCTTTCCTTATCCCCCGCACCTATTACAAGCGCCTTGCAGCTGTCTATACCCACCCAGCCAGGAAGCACGCTTTGCTCAGGGCGATTTCAGCCCACCGTCCCGCGACCCAGACATTAAGCGCATTGAGCCAAGCAACGTGCTAGCCGCGGCAGTAGGACTGTTGAATTGATTGAATAATAGCTCGATATTCCTAACGCCGCAGCTAGCAGGCGCTAGGCTTAATCGCCGATTTATATCCCGGCTGAACAGCTGCATCTTCTGGCCAGTTCATTTATTTGCCAAGTGGATTAAAAACTTGCCCATTTTGCAATGTATTAATCCGGTCGGCGTCGGGGCTTAATTAAGCTGGCGGGGCTAGCCAGGCCACGTCTAAAAGTTGTTAGGAATGCCCTTTGCAAAATGCGCTGCGCTTTCAACGCGTTAGGGTTGCGTCGGGGCGCTCCTTGACTAGGCCTTCCCCACCAGCTTTAGTTGCCGAAGCGGCGCGGACGCTGGGCCGTGGCGGGGGGGCCACCACCCGCGAAAGGTAGCGCGGGCCCGACAGCGTGGCGAACGAATCGACTCGCTCGGCCAACTGGCCAGCCAGCAGCCGCGCCGCCTGGTTGCCCTGCGTGAGGCGGGCACGGTCGAAGGGCTGGTAGCCGCCCAGGGCATCGGTATACACAGTATCGCCGGCCGCCAAGCGGCCCGCTAGCCACCCGCGAAAAGCCGTAGAGTCTCGCCTGGCCAGCCCCACAATGCGCGGCGCGCCGGCGGGGCGCCCCGTAAAATAGTGGAGCTGGTTGCGCAGCGGATTGGGGTCGCGCAGCAAAAACCACGCGCCGGGCGCGGCCAGCACCCGGGCGCGCAGCGCGGGCCCCGTGCCCGTGTAGTCGAGCAAATGCGCCGGCACTAACCCAAACGCCAGGTTCCAACTCAGCAGGGCCGTACCTAAGGCGGCTATTCGGGGCGCGGGCCAGGGCAGGAGCACCCCACCGGCCAGCGCTACCGCGGCCAGGGCAGGCAGCATTACCATAAATTCGGCGTTGCCGGCAGCCTGCACCGCAAAGCCCAGGTGCAGCAGCCCGATGAGGGCGTGGGTGCGCCGCACCACCCGGGCAGTGCC
>Ga0308157_10003090_pt1 | contig 25171 bp, 19 predicted proteins | sample PhyBR1_FD_201035 | JGI IMG/M metagenome (GOLD analysis project Ga0308157, IMG submission 201035) | Phyllosphere microbial communities from UC Gill Tract Community Farm, Albany, California, United States - DLSLB.R1 | ecosystem: Host-associated > Plants > Phyllosphere > Unclassified | place: USA...
TCAAAGTCGGTGCTCATTTTTTGCCAATCAATGCTTGGATGGTCAAATAGAGCAAGCGCAATTCCTGCCACGATTTGGGCTTCAGATTTTAAATGCTCACTTACGGGCTTTAAATGACCTTTGGTGGCGACAATTTGACAAATCGAGTCTTCAATGGTGGCAAATTGCTCGCCATAATCGGTGATATAACGCTCCGTTCGGCTGATACAGGGCAGAATTAAGCTCACTTTTGCAGGATAAAGCATCGTTTCGTTCAATTTCGTGGCAACAAAAACGGTTAATTGAGCCTTGCTTAACGCCTGTTGAATGACTTTGCTATCAGGAGCGGCAACCGAATAATTGCCACCCAAACTAACAAACGCTTTAATGTTGCCATTTATTAAGGCTTTGGCGCCTTGGATAACGTCCAAACCGTTTTCTTTTGGCATTGGCAGGTTAAACACGCGCTCAAGGCTTGCCAGCAAGTCAGGTTTTGGACGCTCATGAATGCCCATGGTGCGATCGCCTTGGACGTTTGAGTGACCGCGAACCGGCGACGCCCCCGCCCCTTCAATGCCGATCATTCCCATGAGCAGCAACAAATTGGCAATCATCGCCACGTTGTCATCGCCTTGGATGTGCTGAGTGATCCCCATTCCCCAAGTGCAAATGGTGGCGGGGCTTTTGGCAACAAGCTTGGCAACGTTGATGATGTCGTCTTTAGTAAGCCCTGCGCCGCGCTCAATATCCCCCCACGATTGCGCGGCAAGCCAGTCATTAAGCGCCTCAAATCCTGAGGTTTCCTTAGCAATAAAGTCATGATTGATCTTGTCGTTTTCAACAAGCCATTTTGCCATTCCGGTTAATAGCGCCACATCGCCCCCAACTCGGATTTGGATCACGTTATCGACCATCTCATCGCTCATTCCTGCTGCCATGTGTGTTGGCTTTTGCGGATTGCGAAATGCTTTTAAACCTTGCTCGCGCATGGGATTGATTGAAATAATTTTACAGCCTTCTTTATGAGCATGAGCCAGCATTTCAAGCATTCGCGGGTGATTGGTGGCAGGGTTTTGACCAAACATTAAAATGAGTTTGGCGCGCTCAAAGTCCTCTAAAATAACGGTCGCTTTACCAACGCCAAGCTGGCGCGCAAGCATCACCGAGGTCGGCTCATGACACATGTTTGAGCAATCGGGCAAATTGTTCGTGCCAAAGCAGCGAACCATCAGCTGATACAAAAACGCCGGCTCATTGGTCACGCGACCTGACGTGTAAAATAGCGCCTCATCGGGGCTTGCCAACGCTTTTAACTCGTCAGCGATTTTTGTAAACGCCTTTTCCCAAGAGATGGGCAAATAACGATCTTCAGTAGCGTCATAACAAAGTGGCTCGGACAAACGCCCTGCATGTTCAAGCTCATAGCCTGACCACTCTTGCAATTGGCTTACCTTATTTTGATAAAAAAACTTAGCATCTGCCGTTCGATTGGTGGTTTCGCTGGCTAAAACCTTGATTCCGGTTTCACAAACGTCCAAAGTTTTATGGGTTTTATGATCGGGCCAAGCGCAGCCGGGGCAGTCAAAGCCGCCATGAGGCTGATTGCTGTGCAAAACGCTAATGCTGCCGCGCAAAAATGATTGATAATCCATCAATTTTCGACTTGAGGCAATCAGCGCCGACCAACCGGCTGCCGGATGCGGATAAACAGGAATTTTGCGCATAAGATGACCTTTTTAAAATGAGGCTAAAAATGAGTGGCAATGTTTGGGATTTTAAATTTACAAATTTAAAGTAAAGCGCGCGCATTAATAGATACCGTTTAACATGCGGTTTTATCCACGCTAAAAATTAACTTAAAAACAATCATTTCACCTTATGCCTTTTTGCAACCCTTGTAAATGATCAAACCCTTATCGCTACAAAATCGGTAACAAAGCCTCAACTTTAGCTACATTGGCATTGAGCTTGATCGCCAACTGGTTTATGCTGATTGTGTCGCAACCCTCAACGCGGCTTTTTCCCTGACGATTTATCTCTCTTTTTTTGGCATCACCGCGTTGTGATGTTATTCCCATTTATAGTGATAGCGTCATTATCAAAATTCAGCGAGTAATAAGAGAATTTTATGTTTAATCATATCGAATATTATGCAGGCGATCCGATTTTGGGATTGGTCGATACGTTTTTGGCAGATGAAAACCCAAATAAGGTGAATTTGGGCATTGGCATTTATTATGACGAGCTTGGCGGATTAAATGTCCTTGAGTGCGTAAAAACGGCGGAAAAGCGCATTGCTGATCCAATTTTGCCGCGTCCCTATTTGCCAATGGCAGGACTTCCTGGTCACCGCTTGGCTTGTCAGCGATTGTTGCTTGGTAAAGATTCAGTTGCCCTTAAAGAAGACCGCGTAGCGACCATCGCCACGATCGGCGGCTCAGGGGCGCTAAAAGTCGGCGCTGAATTTATCCATCAGTGGTATCCAGATGCCAAATGCTACGTGAGCGACCCAACTTGGGGCAACCACATCGGCATTTTTGCCGGAAGCGGCATGGGAGTTGGCAAATATCCGTACTATGATACGCCAACCAACAGCGTCAAATTTGACGAGATGAAAGACTTTTTTAGCCAGTTAAATGCCCATGACGTCGTGCTGCTCCATCCTTGCTGCCATAACCCAACGGGAATGGATTTAACGCATGAGCAGTGGGATGAACTGCTGGTGTTAATCAAAGATAAAGAACTCATTGCGTTTATGGACATCGCCTATCAAGGCTTTGGCGAAGACATGGACGAGGATGCTTACGCGATTCGTAAAGCCGTTGATTTGGGATTAAGCCTATTTATCAGTAACTCATTTTCTAAAAACCTATCGCTTTATGGCGAGCGCGTTGGCGGCTTGTCAGTCGTTTGCCAAGACAAGGCTGAAGCGGATTTGGTCTTTAGTCAATTGCAACTCACCGTTCGTCAAATCTACAGCAGCCCACCATCTCACGGCGGTCACGTGGTCGATATCGTGATGAATGATGAAGCGCTTCATGAGCAGTGGTTAGGTGAAGTTTACGCGATGCGTGATCGCATCAAAAAAATGCGCTCACAATTAAAAGCCGTTTTGGAAGAAAAAGTTCCTGGTCGCAATTTTGACTATTTAACCCGTCAAAAAGGCATGTTCAGCTTTACTGGGCTTACCCCGACTCAAGTTCAGCGCTTGCAAGATAAGTTTGGCATCTACATGATTTCAAACTCAAGAATGTGCGTGGCAGGACTTAACGATAGCAATATCGATTATGTCGCAAACGCGATGGCAGAAGTGCTTCAAGACGCGTAATGACTGCATCATTGAGCGCCAAGCAAAAAACTGCGTTGCCCTATTTGCAGCTGTTTGCCTTTACGCTGGCAGGGTTTTTGGTGATTATGACCGAAACCATGCCAGCAGGACTCTTGCCGCAAATCAGCGCAGCGCTTGGCGTGTCAAAGGCGCTGGCAGGTCAACTCATCACCCTTTATGCGCTTGGCTCAGTGCTTGCTGCCATTCCAATTATCGCGGCAACACGCAGTTGGAATCGGCGGCGGCTCCTGCTGTTTGCCATTGGCGGCTTGCTGATATTTAATATCATCACCGCCCTATCAACGCATTACGGCGTTATCCTTGCGGTGCGTTTTGCCGCCGGAATGATGGCAGGGGTAATTTGGGGGCTATTTCCCGGTTACGTGATGCGCCTTGTCAAAGACGGTCTGCAAGGTCGAGCTTTGGCAATTGCGGGCGTCGGTCAGCCGATAGCGTTTGCTGTTGGCGTCCCGCTTGGTACTTGGCTTGGCGGGATATTTGACTGGCGCGGCGTGTTTTGGGTGATGTCCGCATTAACGCTCATGCTGTTTTTTTGGATTCGTTTGTTTATTCCAGACTTTGCCGGTCAAAGCGCAAGTCAGCGCTTGCCGTTAAGCAAAGTTGCTAAAATTAAAGGCATTTGGGCAATTTTATTGACGCTTTTGTTTTGGATTTTAGCGCACAATACTCTTTATACTTATATTGAGCCATTTTTGACGTTATCGAATCTTGAAGGTCGCGTTGATGTTGTGCTGTTGCTGTTTGGTGTGGCAGCGCTATTAGGAATTTGGCTCACGGGGCTTTTGGTGGATAATCACCCGAGGCAATTAACCTTAGTAAGTTTGGCAACGTTTGTCATTGCCGCGCTTGCTTTAGGCTTGTTCGGTAATGTTAAGCCAGTTGTATTTATCGCCGTTGCCCTTTGGGGCGTGACCTTTGGCGGTGCGCCAATTATGCTACAAACTGCGCTTGCCGATGCCGCTCGCGAAAATACTGATGTCGCGCAATCGATGTTTGTGACCGTTTTTAATATCGCGGTCGGTGGTGGCAGTTTAACCGGCGCGATATTACTCAATCAGTTTGGCGCGGTGTCCTTTCCTTGGGCGGTGCTGATGTTGTCAGTCATGGCATTTATGATTGTTTGGTCGGCGCGCCGATATGGCTTTCGGTCGCGCTGATTTTTAAACTTTTAATAAAATTTTTAATCTTGTTTAAAGCTGTGCATATCTTCTAATATCCCTGTCATGCGCTCGTAAAGCCACGGCTCCATATCATCGATAAGCTGATTGGCAATCACGGGCGTCAAGATTTCAATCAAAAAGTCCAACAGCATTTTGGCAGGTAAATTGCCGATATCCAAATCAAACTCTTGACTTAAATAGTCGGCAAGACGCTCAAGAACGAGCGCCTCATTGTCTTTGGAAAGTTTTATTCGAGAAGGTTTCATCATAGTGTTATCAACGGACAATTCGTAAGCATTGCCCAATATGATACAAGGTTAAACCAAGCTCGGTAAACCCTGATTTTAGATTTGGGAAGCTGACTTTAGCATCACTTAAGCTTTTAAACGGTAGCGGGATTCGGCTTTTATCACCGGTGGCAATGTAATCGGCAAAGCATTTTCCCATCATGGTGCCAGTAGTGATACCGCGACCATTATAAGCGGTGGCGGTTAAAATGCCTTCATCTGGCTCTAACACGCGAAAAATATGGTCTTGGGTAAAGCCAAAATTGCCAAACCATTCGTATTGCCAATCAAATTTGGGCAAATAGGGGTAATAGCTTTTTTGGACTTGGTTTGCCCAAGACTGATAAAATGATTTGGGCTTTCCTGCCGCGCCGCCCACCGTTCCTAGTAGCAAGCGGTCGTCTTTGTCGCGGCGAAAGCTTGATAAGGCAAGCCGAGTATCCCAAGCGCCGTTTTTATGCGGTAAGATTCGCGCGGCCTCAGCGCTGGTTAACGGCTCGGAGGCAATTTGATAATAAGACACCGTGTAAAAGGTCTTTTTCACCTCTGACCATTCGCCCTCAGTGTAAGCGTTGGTCGCGATGATGATGTGATCCGCGCCGATACTGCCGTTTTGCGTTTTCGCCCACCATTTATCACCCGATTTTTCAATGCGGCTTACCGCTGACTTTTCAAATATCTGCGCGCCAAGCTTACTTGCCGTGTTGGCAAGACCGCGAACGTAAGCTAAAGGATTTAATGTTCCAGTTCTTGGGTCAAGCAGCGCTTTATTAATGCTGGTCGTACCGCAGTATTCGTGACAAATGCTGCCGGTCAATATACGAGCGTCAACCCCGCGGCGGCGCAATTGCTCGTAGCGGATATCGACGTCCTCTTCGCCTTTTTTGTTGTGCGCCATATGCAAGTTGCCTGCTTGGATGGCTTGGGCGTCGATACCATAGCGCTTAATTAAATCAAAGACCAAATCAGGGGCACTGCCAAGGGCAGCAGTTAAGCCCTCGCCGTGCGTTTCCCCCAAAAAGCCATTGAGGTCGTCAGGTCGCGCCCACGTTCCGGCGTTAACCAATCCCACGCTTTTACCTGAGCCGCCGCTACCAATGTGCTGGCTTTCAAGAACGATGACATCAATGCCGCGCTCTCGCAGGTGAATTGCCGCTGAAAGTCCCGTATAACCGCCGCCAATGATACAAACTTGGGTGGTTAACTCCTGATTAAGACTTGGATAATCATCGGCTTTTGGGGCAGTAGTGTCCCACAAACATTGCTCATTTATCATGTGACACCCCCTTAAGCTTCACTAACGGTCATTTTTTTGACCTTTTTTAAACGCACCTTTTTAGATTCAGGTTGCGGAATCTCTTCACGCGGAGTAAATTTACCAAGCGCTGCCCAAAGTAGCCCAAATAGTGGTGACAACCAGCAAGCAAAGGCAAATGGCGCATAAGTTAAGGTGGCGATACCAAGCGTTGCGGCAACAAAGCTTCCGCCCATGTTCCAAGGAATTAACGGTGATAGTAAGGTTCCTGAATCTTCAATCGAGCGCGTGAGCGTTGTGCGCTTGTAGCCCATTTCCGTATATTTGTCTTTAAGAAGGCGCCCTGGTAGCACAAGGGTGGTATAAACATCGCCGATGAGCGTTCCGACCCCAATCACACTGGCATAAGTTGACAGCACAAGACCAAAACGCGATTTGACCACCGCATTGATTTTATTCATGATGGCTTTGAGCGTGCCATAATGCTCAAGCGAGCCAATAAAGGCTAAAGCAAAAATGGTCAAGGTGATGACCCAAGTCATTGACATGACGCCGCCTTTTGACAAAAGCTGGTCAACCACGTCAAGACCAGTTTCACTTTTAAAGCCATTTTGCAGGACATCAAAGATTTGACTGACGCCAACGCCTTGCATAAAAAACGCCACCAAAGACGCCACAACCACGCCACTTAGCACGGTTGGGATGGCAGGCATTTTGAACATCGCCGCACCAATGACCACAAGCGCCGGAATTAAGGTGAATAAGCTAATATGATAATTTGCTGCTAAAGCTGCTTGCAGCTCTTGAATGGCGGATAAATCAATACTGTCATTGCCATAACTCATGCCAATCCAAGCATAAAGCGCAAGCGCGGTTATCATCGCCGGGATGGTGGTTGGCAGCATGCCGCGGATATGATCCCATAAATCCACGCCCGCTGCGGCAGGGGTTAAATTGGTGGTATCCGACAACGGCGACATTTTGTCACCAAAAAATGCCCCTGAAACAATTGCACCACCGGTAAAATGCACTGGAATACCAAGCCCCATACCGATTCCCATCATCGCAAGCCCGACCGTACCAACCGTGCCCCACGATGTGCCTGTTGCCACCGAAATAATCGCGCAAATTAAGCACACCGAAAATAAAAAGGAGGAAGGCGAAAAAATACTAAAACCATAATATAAAATGGTCGGCACCGTTCCTGAGATGATCCACGCACCAATGAGCATGCCAACGCCCATCAAAATAATCATCGCCGGCAATCCAATTTTGACCACCTTTAAAAAGCGCGATTCCATGCCATCCCAACTGCGACCACGAAGCTTCATAAAAAGCCCTGTGATTAAAATGCCACAAGCCAGCGGAATATGCGGGGTAAAATCTTTGAAAACAAAAAACTGCACCATTAAAATGGCGGCAGTAAGCACGAGCGGTGCAATATCGAGTAAAAAATTTGATGAGGGCGCTTTGTCGTCAAGCGACAACGGTTGATTGGGGTTCATGACACACCTTCCTTATGAGTGACAACCAGTCCTTGGTTGAGCGTCAAGGCTAAGCGTATCGATCACTTAGCCTTGACACGGTATTTTTATTATGCTGCTACTAGCCAAAATTGATACCTTGAGCTAATGGCAACTCGGTCGAATAGTTAACGGTGTTGGTCTGCCGGCGCATGTAGTTTTTCCAAGCATCAGAGCCGGACTCACGACCACCACCCGTTTCTTTTTCACCGCCAAACGCGCCGCCAATCTCCGCGCCACTGGTGCCAATATTGACGTTGGCAATGCCGCAATCACTGCCACGGGCGCTTAAAAACAGCTCGGCTTCGCGAATATCATTGGTAAAGACGCATGAGGATAACCCTTGAGGAACATCATTTTGCATGGCAAGCGCCTCATCAAAATCGTGATAGCTCATCACGTATAAAATCGGCGCAAAGGTTTCGGTTTTTGCCACGTCAAGTTGCGAATCAAGCTCAACGATGGCAGGCTTGACGTAATAAGCATCAGAATGCTCATCTGCCAGCACGCGCTCACCGCCCGTCACTTTACCGCCGGCAGATTTGGCACGCTCAAGCGCAGATTGCATTGACTCAAAACTGTCTTTATCAATCAAAGGTCCCACCAAATTGCCTTTTAACGGGTCGCCAATCGTGACGGTTTCATAAGCAGATTTGATTTTTCTGACCACCTCATCTTTTAGGCTGTCGTGCACAATCAAGCGGCGTAAGGTCGTGCAGCGCTGACCGGCAGTACCAACGGCTGAAAATAAAATCCCGCGTAAAGCTAAGTTTAAATCCGCGCTTGGCGCTAAAATCATCGCGTTGTTGCCGCCAAGCTCAAGCAGACATTTGCCAAAACGTGCCGCAACTTTTGGCGCAACCTCGCGACCCATTCGCGTGCTTCCTGTGGCGCTAATTAACGCCACATCTTCGCTTTCAACGAGTGCATTACCAACATCGACATGACCAATGATAAGTTGAGATAAATGCTCAGGGGCGTCACCAAATTTTGCCAATGCTTTTTCAAACAAAGCTTGGCAAGCTAGCGCAACGAGTGGCGTTTTTTCAGACGGCTTCCAAATCACGGGATTACCGCAAACAATCGCCAGCGCCGTATTCCACGACCACACCGCCACCGGAAAGTTAAACGCTGAAATCACGCCAATCACCCCAAGCGGATGCCAAGTCTCACGCATGTGATGACCTGCGCGCTCAGAGGCAATCGTCAAACCATAAAGCTGACGCGACAAGCCCACCGCAAAGTCGCAAATGTCGATCATTTCTTGAACTTCGCCGAGACCTTCTTCTTTGATTTTTCCTGCTTCAATCGATACCAAAGCGCCCAAATCTTCTTTATGCTCGCGCAGCACCTCACCAAGCAGCCGAATCAGCTCGCCGCGCTTGGGCGCAGGAACGACGCGCCACGCTTGAAACGCGGTTTTGGCATTGTTAATTTTGCTTTGAACATCGGCGATACCATCCATCTTGACCGTGCCAATTTGACTGCCATCAATCGGCGTGGTCACTTTCAAATCACCGTTATCAAATAGCGTCTTGTCCACGCCCATCGCACTCATAAACTGCTCAATCATGTCTCAATCCTTTGCTTGTAATGATTAGTAGTGTCTTAAAAACTGATCGATATTTTGTTTTTAAGGCTTAAGTTCAAATTACCGCGTCACCCGCTAAGTTGCAAAATAATAAAATTCTTGCGCTCATTCCTTTTCGGAATGCAATAGCCAAATTTTTGCTATACTAATTGCATCTGACTTTCAGCCGCGATGCCAAGCACGTTTAGGCAATGCGCCAAGCTTTGCTGTGATGCCTTTTCATAAAGCTCAAGCTCATCAAACACAGTGCTGCCAAGCGCCATTTCAAAGTCTTGCTTATTAGACGCGGTAGCATATTCTTGAGCAGTATCGCCATGAAGGTTTGATTGAAAAATACCTGCCGCGCTGACGGGCAAAAAGTCCTCGTAAACTATCGGCTCAATCTCAATAACGCCTCGCTCAATCAGCGCATTGAGTGGCAAATTTTTGTCAAAATCGCCCACTTTTGGATTCGGCTGATAATAAAAATATGCCAAATCCTGCTCGTGCATGGATAGATAGTTATCAGGAAATTCGGCAAAGCTTTGCTGCAATAAGTGCTCGTACTCATCTGCGTTGTCTTCGGTTGGCGCGCCGCCCAGCGTAATCCGAGCTTGGTTTAGCAAGTCATCATAAAGCGCGCGACCTTTTGGCGTCAGTGCCACCCCGCGCTGCTCAATCTCACCAAAGCGCGCAGTATGCTGACCCGTCTCAAGCTTGCCGTCGGCAGCCTTGAAATTGACTGACTCCTCTAGTGCTTTAAAACTGGTTTGGCGCAGTAAAATCGGGCAGTTTCGGCGCGGTGGACCTTCAATGACCGCTTTTGGCGGAATGCTGCACTCAACCATGCCGCGTTGAACGGCATCGATATCAAGCGTTCTTGGGGTTAAATGGTTAATATGCGGACCTTTAAAGCCCACCACATCAGCAATCAAGCGGTGCTGATCGGCAAGTTTGTCATAAAGCGCTTTTGAAATTGGCGCATTGTCATGCCAGCGGAAAGTTTCAAGGGCTTCTTTGATAAATTCATCCGCCTCGATGTCCGTTAAGCCGCCGTTTTTTTCAAATTGCTCAATTAAGGCGGCGGCTCTGTCCGTAAAAATCTGCCGCTGACTTAACGCGGTGGTGGCGTCTTTTTTGAGTGCTTTATCTGGAATTAAGTCCAACCTGAGCAATGAGGTGAATACCCGAAATGGGCTTTGGCTTAGTGCTTTTGGGTCAATGGCGCGAAATGCGGTCGAGTGCACCGGAACGCCTGCAGGCGCTAAATCGTAGTATCCGACCGGAAACATTCCCATCACCGCAAATAATCGGCGCATCATGGTAAGCTCATCTTTAGTACCAAGACGGATAGCGCCGTGACGCTCTAAATTGAGCCTTGATAGCTCATGAGTTGCCTCAAGCTGAGCTTTAATTTTGGGGTTATTTTCGAGAACTTGCCCATTAACGTCAGCGACCAAATCAAGAAGTTCACCATAAAGCGGTACCTCGTTTTGGTACATTTTTGACATGGCTTTTGAAAACTGGCGGCGGATGTCATCTTGGCTGATAAAAGTTGTCGTCATAGCATTGTCCTTTTAGAAAAAAGTTAAAAAATAATGGTTAACATTTAAATCGTATTGTCTGACCAGTCATCAGGGTCACCATCGGGAATGTCAGCAAGCACTTGTTTTAAGATATCAAGACCACGCTTTAAAGTGTCCGGCTCAATGGTCAATGGCGGCAGCAAGCGGATGATATGACGGTACTGACCGCTTGGCATTAACAGCAGCCCTTGATTTCGCGCAATAGCCAAAACCCAAGCCATCACTTTGGGATGAGTGCCATATTTTGGATGGCGCAGCTCAATCCCGCGCATCGCGCCAATGCCAGTTAAGCCAAACAGCCATGGCGAAACCCCTTCTTTTTGCCAATCCGCAACCGTTTGGCAAAGGGTAGTTTCATAATATTTTGCCGATTGCCACGTGGTGTTATCGCTCATGATGTCGAGCACCGCAAGCGCGGCGCTACACGCCACCGGATTGCCTGAGTACGTGCCGCCAAGGCTGCCTTTATGCAGACCGTGAACGATGCTTGAGCGTCCAACTACTGCCCCAAGCGGCAGCCCGCCGGCGATACTTTTTCCAAGTAAGATTAAATCCGGCTCAATCTCTAACTGATTTGCTGCAAAGGGCAATCCTGATCGCCCAAAGCCGGACTGAATCTCATCAAAAATCAGCACCATGCCCTGCTCATCACAAAACTTGCGTAAAAACTTTGCAAAGCTTGGCGAGAGCACTTGAAACCCGCCCTCGCCTTGAACCGGTTCAACGATGATTGCGCTGATATTGTCGATGTCGGTTTCGACTGAAAACAGGCGCATTAATGCCGCGCGCGCCATCTCATCGCTGACCTCATTGTCTGGGCTTGGAAAAGGGATGTGATAAACGCCGCCAGCAAGAACGCCAAGACCGCGCTTGTAAGGGGCAACTTTGCCATTGAGATTGACCGCCGCCAGCGTCCTGCCATGAAAGCCGCCATCAAAGGCGATAACTCCTGAGCGTTTGGTGTGCATTCTGGCGATTTTCAGGGCGTTTTCGGTGGCTTCAGCGCCGCTGTTGGTCAGCATTCCTGCCAGATCGCCTGAAATCGGCAGAATATCGCAAAGCCTCGTCATCAGCTGCTGATAAGGCAAATGCGCGGCGGCGTTGTAAGCAAAATGAATCAGCTGCTGGCTTTGCTCATGAATGGCGGCAACAATTTTTGGGTGGCAATGACCAAAATTAAGAACGCCAATGCCGCCGATAAAATCGACATATTCGACGTCATTGTCATCCCAGACTTTGGCGTTTTGCCCTTTGACTAGATTGATGGGATGCACCATGCTAAACGCATCGGTGATGGGAGATGTTGAGCTCATAAGTCTGTCCTCGTCCGTGAGAGTGACTTTTATTTGAGCAAAACTTGGCGGCGCTCACAAACGATAAAAAGTTGTGCCGGCATTCCTTTTTATCGGACTTGGATTTCGTTGATTAATTTTCCTCATTTTTTGTATCTAAATACGCATCAATCCAATCAAGCAACACCTTAACTTTATGCGAGCTACCAAGGGACAACGGATAGCAAACGTAATAGGCACCGCGACCTTTTGCAGCAAAATCCCAAACTTGAACTAAAGCTTTGGTGTCAAGCTCATGGATAACAAAGCGTCTAGGAACCAAGGCGATCCCAAACTTAAGTAGGGCGGCGGCAATACACGCCTGAAAGCTGTCAAATTTTGGTCCTACAAACGTGCCATCGATATGAATGTCTTGCTGCTTAAAATACTCATACCAAGCGCTTGGTCGCGAGCTTAATTGCAATAGCGTTATATTCTCAAGGCTAGTTAACGCCCCTTTTAGCCCTTGATCATACAAATAATCCGGATGGCAAACTGCAACGCAGCATTCATCAAACAGCTTAATTGCTGCCATTTTATCCCAAATGCCATCACCATATAAAAATGCCACATCGACCTCTTGGTCTTCTGAAAAAAAAGGTCCTACTTGCTCTTTAATCCTCAGCGTAATCAATGGCTGCTTTTGGTTAAAACCGAAAAGCGCGGGCAATAGCCAACGCGCGCAAAACGTCGGATGTGCGATGATCGTAAGCACTTCGGTATTGCTGCTTTGCGACATCAAATTGGTCGTCGCCGCCTCAATATGCTGTAAAATGCCAAGTACCTCAATATAATAGCGCTTGCCAGCAGGCGTTAATGAAATGCGCTGCGGCGTTCGATAGAACAGCGCAATATTGAGCATATCTTCAAGCTGGGCGACTTGCTTACTGACTGCACTTTGGGTCATATGCATCTCATGAGCGGCATTGGTAAAGCTTAAATGACGAGCAGCGGTCTCGAAGCACTGTAGCGCTGTCGTTGAGGGGTATTTGCGAAAAGCCAAAGGCTGCGGGCTAACGTTTTTCATTAAGTAGTCGTCTTTTATGATAATTGAGAATAAAGCCAACAAAATCTTAGTCAATATCCCCTATCATTGTCAATCGACGCCGATTGACATTATCAATAAGGATGACCATGAACCTTTTAATCGCCCCCGACAGTTTTAAAGAAAGCCTTGCAGCCATCGACGTTTGCCGCGCCATTGAATCAGGATTTAGGACAGTTTTTCCAACTGCCAACTTTACCCTGCTTCCTATGGCAGATGGTGGTGAGGGTACAAGCGAGGTGCTTGCCTTTGCAGTTGGTGGTAACTGGATTGAGACCGTAGTTTATGACCCACTATTGCGACCGATTCGCGCGCGCTACTTAATGCTTGCTGACAAAACAGCCGTGATTGAAACGGCAAGCGCTTGCGGATTGCCGCTATTAGCGGTTCACGAGCGAAATCCTATGCTAACCTCAAGCTTCGGTGTTGGCGAGCTTATCGTCGATGCCATCAATAACGGTGCTGAGCGTTTAATCATCGGGCTTGGCGGTAGCGCAACCAATGACGGCGGCGCAGGGATGCTGCAAGCGCTTGGAATGAAATTTTTTGATGATAAAGGTGAACTGTTAAAAAGTGGCGGCGGCGCGTTAATAAATTTAGCACGGATGGATTCGAGTGATTTTTTACTTAAATATATCCCTATCGAGGTGGCAAGCGATGTCATCAATCCGCTATGCGGTCAACTGGGAGCAAGCGCAATTTTCGCTCCACAAAAAGGTGCAAGCGCGGCAGACGTGATTCATTTAGACAACAGTTTATCCAAATTTGCTAACATCATTTACAATCACGGTTACCCCGACTACCAAAACGCCCAAGGCGCAGGCGCAGCAGGCGGTCTTGGCTTTGCGCTATTAACCTTTTTAAATGCCAAAATGCAATCGGGATTTGACATTGTCGCGGACAGCGTTCGATTAGCAGAACATATTAGCCGCGCCGATTTGGTGATCACCGGTGAGGGCAAACTCGATGCTCAAAGCCTCATGGGAAAAGTCGCGGTGGGCGTTGCCAATATCGCTAAAGCACAAAATAAACCCGTGGTTGCCATTTGCGGCGGCGTTGATAATACCATTTATCAGCAAAGTTATGATTTGCCATTTGATGTGATTTTGCCAAGTATCCAACGCCTTGATTCGCCCGATATCGTTTTTGCTTCTGCGTTTGATAATATTAAAGTTACCGCAAAAAACTTAGCCGCCGCGCTAAAACTTAGTAACAGGCTTTATTAACTTGCTCACTAATTTCGCGATATAATGGTTCGTTTAATGCAAATTTTTGAGAACCGTTATGAGCAGCAATCCCGTCGTGATGGGCTATACCTTTTTGGCGCTTGCCATCGTGTTTGAGGTCAGCGGGACGACGTTTTTGATGAAATCTGAGCAGTTCACGCGGCTACTGCCAACGCTTGCAACCGCGGTGCTTTACGTTTTTTCGTTTTATTTTTTAACCCAAACGCTTAAAACCATTCCGCTTGGCATCGCTTACGCCATTTGGGGCGGCGTTGGCATTGTGTTGACCGCGCTCATTGGGCTGATTATGTTCAAACAGCGCTTGGATTTGTTTGCCATTATTGGCATTGTGATGATTGTTGGCGGCGTTTTAGTGATTAATTTATTTTCTAAAACGGCAGGGCATTAATTTTATTTTATCTCAAGAACGCGAAGTTCATTGTAGCTGACCGCTTTTGACCAGTTGGTAGGGTCAGTTGGCACGACTTGATGCTTGGCAATCATCGTTGCTGCCGTAATCCAACCGGAATGACCAACGATTAGCTTTGGTAATGTTTTTTCAGGGCTTTTTTCATCAAAACTTGCCAGCCAGTCTTTAATTCTTGCAAAAAATTCGGTCAAGCTTTCACCATGGTCCGGCGCAAAATTTGCAAAATCAGCACACCACGCATCGATTTGCGCTTTATCAATATTATCCCAAGTTTTGCCGTCCCAATCGCCAAAATCAATCTCCATCAATCGCGGGTCAATATGGCAAACAAAACCACGCGCCGCCAAACACTCGCCAACGAGTCGCGAGCGTTGTAGCGGACTTACCCAAATGACTTTTGGCAAGTGATGTTGGCGAACAAATTGAGCAATTTTATTGGCAAGGCGTTTGATTTTGCGGCGATTAACGGTTAAATCGGTCTGACCAATGCAGCGATATTTTGCTGCATTAGGTTTTGGGTGTCGCCAAAGATAAAGGGTCGTCATTTTCTTTTTGTCAATTAATTCAATGGAAATGTCGCGGCAAATCCAGCATAAATAGCAATCTCGCTGATTTGCTGAGTCGCCCCAAGACCGTCACCCGTATAGCCGCCAAGTCGACGCTTGAGCAATCGCCGCCAATAATCGGTCGCAAAAATTGCTAAAACTGCCGCTAAAATCCACTGAAAAATGGCGATACTTTGCAGCGTTTTTGGAAAAATAAGCATTAATAATAACAGTGCTATCACAAGCCAGCTGCCCGCTACCAACGCCTGCTTGATGCTTAATGATTGCGCCATCGGTTTGGCGCGAGCGTGTTTAATATCACCGCCATAAGGCAGCAGCGCGATGAGGCTAATGCAGCAAAGTCGCGATGCGCTATGAGCCACAATAAGCGCTACGACTGCAACCATCGGCGGCATACTTGCCAAAAGTGCAACTTTGGTTAAAATAGCCAATCCCAATCCCAATACGCCAAACGTACCAAGCCTTGAGTCCTTCATAATGGTCAGCGCGCGCTCGCGGGTATAGCCGCCGCCAAGACCATCACAAATGTCGGCAAGACCGTCTTCATGAAACGCGCCGGTTAGCCGAACGCCAAACGCGGTGCTCACCACGGCGGCAATGAAAGGCGTAAAAATCAAGCTCATCAGCCAAAAAATAACCGCGCAAAGCACCCCAACCAACAGCCCAACCACCGGAAAATGGCGACTGCTTTGGTGAAGCCAGTCAGGCTGATAGTTTGGAATACTCGGTACGGGGATTCGGGTTAAAAACTGAATGGCAATTAAGATAAGCCGCCATTCATGGTACAAGGTAGCAACAAGCCCGACTGATGATTTTTGGAAATTTGCCATTAATGAGCCGGCGCAGTTTTTTCGCTAACGCCCGCTTCACTAAAGCTTGCCATCTCGTTCATAATCGCGCAAGCCGATACCAAAAGCGGATAAGCAAGCGCTGCGCCACTGCCCTCGCCTAAGCGCAAGTCCATTTCTAAAAGTGGGTTAGCATTGAGCAGTTTTAGCATTTCAATGTGACCGGCTTCAGCGGATTTATGAGCAAAAATAGCAAATTGAGCCGTATTGGGGGCAAGCTTTTCAGCAACTAACAACGCGCTACTTGCAATAAAGCCATCAATGAGCAAGACTTTACGCAGGCTTGCCGCTTTTATCAGCGCCCCTGCCATCATCGCAATTTCAAGACCGCCAAGCGCCGCTAAGATATCAAATGGTGATTTGGCAGCATCATGACGGGCTAGAACTTGACTTAAAATAGCTTGTTTGTTTGCAAGCCCTAAATCATCAAGCCCCGTTCCGCGACCGATACAGGTTGCAATTGGTAAATTGCCCAGTTTAGCCAGCAGCAAACTTGCCGCTGAGGTATTACCAATTCCCATTTCACCAACAATCAGCAAATTGCCAGCCATATTTTCGGCAATGCTCATGCCATAATTAAGCGCGGTTTGGCATTCCTCCGGCGTCATTGCAGGCTCGGTCAGGGCGTCACGGCTGCCCATCCGAACTTTACGATCAAGCAAGTTTTTATTCGGTTCAAAGTTTGCATTAACGCCCGCATCAACGACTTTTAAGCCAATATGATGCTGACGCGCCAGCACATTGATTGCCGCGCCGCCATTTAAAAAGTTTTGTACCATTTGCGCCGTCACGGCACTTGGAAATGCGGATGTGCCATGTTTTGTTAACCCATGGTCAGCAGCAAACACGTAAATTTCGGGGTTAACGATCGTTGGCGTTGTCGTCTCTAAAATCATCCCAAGCTGAAGCGCTAAACTTTCAAGGCGACCAAGCGACCCTTGCGGTTTAGTTTTATTATCAAGTTTGTGGGCAAGCTCATTTTCAAGCTCAACATTTGCAATCAAAGGAACCGCTGGGATAATCAAAGCTGTCAAAGGAACATCCTAAAATAAGTGATATCAATCAAAAAATGCAAAAAAACTAAGGCAAAAAAAGCCGCTACCAATTAAAAAATTTGACTTTGGTAGCCGCTTTTTTATTAACAATTAATCGCCAAAACGATCGGCATTAAACGGCGCAACATCAACCAATACCGGTTTATTATGAATCAACTCTTCCATAATCCGACCTGTTACAGGTCCAAGCGTGAAACCTTGATGGCTATGACCAAAGGCAAACCATAAATGCTCGTGTTTGTTCGCTCGACCAATCACTGGCTTCATGTCTGGCATACAAGGTCGCGATCCTGCCCAAGCTTCGGACTCCACCGCCTCATCAAGCGGCAAAATCCGGCGCGCATATCTAAGCACGGTTTCAAGCTGACCGAAGTTTTTGGGCGCTTCCATCAACGTCATCTCAGCACCCGTGGTGATGCGGATGCCTTGTTGGAACGGTCCCATCACAAAACCTTTATCCATATCAAACATGCTGTGATGAATCGAGTTTTTATGATTAATAATAAAATGCTGATGGTAGCCGCGCATTGGGAACAGCGGTAAATCATAGCCTAATGGTTTAATCAAATGGTTTGACCACGGTCCTGCCGCCACTGTTAAATCGTCCGCTTCAAACTGTTTGCCGCCTTCAGTCGTCACTTGCCAGCCACTATCGATTTGCTTAAGGTTGGTCACATCAAGCGTCAATAACGTGCCGCCGATATCCTCAAAGCTTTTGGCATAAGCTTTCACCAAAGCGCTTGGATTTGACACCTGCCATGAGTTCAGCCAATGAATCCCGCCAACAAAATCATCAAAATTGGCATTTGGCTCTAAGGCTTTGAGCTCCTCAATGCTGACGACTTTATGCTCAACGCCCACTTCTTGGTCAAGAACCGCCGCCTCAATTGCCGCTTTTAGGGTCTCCTCCGAGCGATGCAGCTGCAACCAACCATCACGCGAAATCAACTCATCCGCGCCGGACGCTTCAATCATCACTTGATGCTCGCGAGTACAATGCTCAATCAAGGTTTGCCATTCTTTTTCAATTTTGGCAACCGACTGCGGCGTTGAGTATTTCCAATATTGCAATAATGCTTGGTGATAGCGAAATAGCGCCGGCAGACGATAGCGAATGTCCGTGCCTTGGTTGGGCAGAACACGAAAAATCTCCGACACTTGGCGCGGAAAAGGATGGGTGTGCACCGCCTCGCGCTGAATCAGCCCCGCGTTACCGTACGACGTTTCCGACCCTGGCAGCTTTTTATCCAGCAGCAATACCTTTGAGCCATTTTTTTGCAAATGCCAAGCAATGGATGTTCCTACCATTCCTGCCCCAACTACAATCACATCATAGCGCATATCTGACCCTTTTTATGACTTTAAGCTTATGATATTAAGCTACCAAAAAAAATAACGCCGCGCTGGTTGACCGCTGCGTTACGATATAGAAATAGTGATAGTAACGCTAATCAAAAAATTAATAAACCTCTCTTAACTATTATTTTCGATCAAACTAAATTTTAGTTATTTAATTTAGCATCAAAAATCATTATTATCATTCAAGGTGACGTTAAAAACGGCTGCTATACGTTTTAAAACAACTCATCAACCATTGCGATTACTGCCTCGGTTAAGGCAAATTGGCGAATATCGGTCAGCATCGTCACATCAAAATTATGCACAAAGGCAAACGACAAATTGCGCTTAGGGTCGCACCATGCCGACGCGCCATTGTAGCCCATATGACCAAATCCCAAACCGTTTGAGGGCGAACACACTTGGAACAATCGATGATAACCCATCCGCCAAGCCATGTTCGTTGGCATGACGGCATCTTGACCATCGACTTGCGGCGTTGATAATTTAGCAAAAGTCGCGCTATCTATCAGTGTTTTACCTTGCCAACTGCCGCCACTTGCGAGCATCGCATAAATGATAGCAAGGGCTCTAGCACTGGCAACGCCATTGACCGCCGGCATCACCGATTGCAGCGCATTACGAGAGTAATAATCAATCCCTGCGCCGTTTGGAATGAGCGCCGCTTTATAATTTTTTAGATTAAGCTTAGTTTGGTCAAAATATAAGCGGCTGATTTGCGCGGTATTGAGCGGTTTTTCCGAATTTGCAACCCCGTCTTTGACCGCGAGCGCTTGCCAACATGGATAACTTGGCAGCTGCTCAAACGTGGCAAGCGTCTCCGCGCTTTCTGCTTTTAGTACCGGCTTTCGGCGTTTTTTGGTAGGCGACTCTGCCGCCTCTGTTTCCGCAAAATCTTTGGGCAGCTTTGCCACAAGATTAACCTTATTACTTGGTACGCCAAAATAACAGCAATCACTAATACCAAGCGGCTCGGTCAAATAGGTTTTAAGCACGTCCTGAAAAGGTTGATGGGTTGCCGCTTCAATCAAACCGCCAAGCACCCAACCATAAATCAGCGCGCTGTAAGCACTGGCGTAAGGCATTTGACTATCGGGCATGGGCGCAGGAATGGTAGGCGACATTGCCGCGACTTTCTTAATCATCAATGACCAATTCATCATTGAAAGCGCATCAATCTCAAGACTGGTAATGGCAAACAAATTGGCTTGATGCGATAGCACCTCACGAAGCGTAATTTTTGCTTTGCCATTCACGCCAAACTCTGACCAATAGCGGCTGATCGGCGCGTCATACTCCAAAATGCCGTTTGACACGAGCACATGAATCAGCGTCGCCAAAATCCCTTTTCCCGCTGAAAAATTAAGCGATAAGGTATCCGGCTGCCAAGGCAATCCCGCTCGCGCCAATCCTACCGACCCACTTGCCAAACAAACGCCATCTTTATAAACCACCACCGCCCCGCCCGCTGGCGCATCATCAAGCTGTAATTGGGTTAATAAAGATTGCAAGCGGTCTTGAATGATACGATTTGGTAACGCGGTCATGAACTTACTCTTAAATTATTTGAAATTAACGATGAACAAGAATCTAATATAGGTTTAAAAACTATCTTGGCACCAACAAGCGGTTATAAACCTCATCTTCAAGCCCTGTTAAACCATGACTGCGACCACGCGCCATTGCCGTATCCATCTTGCGACCGCGAAGCCAGCCTGCCCGAAGCGCGGCTGCTGCACCAACGCGGTTACCAGACTTGCAGTGCATGACGATTTTTTTGCCATGATGCTTGCGCAAAATGCCATCAAGTGCCAAGATATTGAGCTGTTTTAAATCTTCTGCCCCGCGAATTGGTAGCGCTTCGTAAGCCATTCCAGCGTTTTGAACGGCGGATTTTTCATCAAAAGTCAGCTCATCTTCAGGCTGAAAATTAATCACCGCCTCAACGCCCGCTTTTGCTAAAGCTTCTATTTTATCCTCATCAAGCGCCCCGCAAACCACCGTGAGTTCATCAGGACGAAAATACGGCGACAATACCTCGCCAAGCGCTACGCCATTGTCACTATCAAAGCTGTCGGTATCAAAGCTTTGGCTGTCTTGCGACGACTTGTTTTGGTGTTCTTGTGAAGCTGCCGCTGCATTTATATCGGTAATTTGTGGTTGATTTTGGATTTTAGTCATCATAACCATCTTAATATCAGTATTAAAAAAAGGACAAATAATTAAACGATAGAAATAAAAAGACCAGTTATGATAACCGGTCTTTATTTCGCTGCTGTGCTTATGAATTGTCGTCGTCACTATCAGCAATCACATGCTCATCCGCAACTTTTTTATCAATCAATTTAATCACGCCTGCCAAATGCGGCTTGTCATTTTTAGCGCTATAAAGCCCAAATACGCATTTGTCATCAACATTTTCTAACTTGTCAATCGGCTCGCCAATCAGCTCAACTTCTGAGGGTAAAAAAATCGGCAATTTAAAGGATACTTCAGCGGTGCAAGCTTCGGGCAACTCCCCCATCAAGGCTAAGCATTTGGCTTTTGACCACATGCCATGAGCGATTGCTTTGGGAAATCCAAAGGCTTTAGCGGACAAAGGGTGCAAATGAATCAAGTTAAAATCACCTGAAACAAAGGCATAGCGGCGACCAATATCTTCTGGAACTTCAAAGACATTATGAACGCCTTTTTCATCTACCAACGGCTTGACCGTAACTTTTTTAGGTTTATTGCTGCTGCTAGTTGGCTTTTTGCCGCGCGCCAAATAGGTGGAAACCCCCTCCCAAATCACGTCATCTTGCGACTTAACTTGAGTCACAAAATCAAACTGCTGACCTTGGGCGTGGTCGCGAAGGTTGGCAAAGTGAACCGCCATAGAAACCGTCTCGCGCTCACCGATTTGCCGATATTGAGTTACGCTATTTTCAACGTGAACCAATCCGAGCATGGTAAATGGAAATGGCTCTTTAACCATCATATTCATCTGCAACGCTTGCGATAACACCGCAAAATAAGTCACTGGCACCTTGCCATCGGCTTTAAAACCGCAAATCTTGCGATAGTCTTCAAGATTGCTTTGATCAATGTGCAAATTATCAACAAAATAGGTGGCTTGTGGCAGCTCATCTTTACTGGCTCGCGGATTGTCGCCAATCGGCAATAAGCTTTTGATAATATTGGCATAAGTGGTATGCGCTTTTGGCAGCGCGTCATAATGTTTGTCTGACATAATCTATCCTAAATCAAGCTTAAATAAGCAAACCGCTATCTAATCAACCGCTGACACTTTAAAAGCTATAAATGGTAAGCTGCAAAATTTTGACCCATAAGTTTAACAAAATTAATCAATAAATGTCGTGAATACTAACCAATTATTTTCATTATAACTTTATTATATGATTGAATTATGATGCTGGCTTTTAAAAGGGTGGTTCAAATTTATTTTATTATATGAGGTTGTAACACACAAAAGCCGCCTTTGGGCAGCTTTGTTATGAAAATTAACAACTCTTTGGTAAATACTTATGTCAGATAATTAGTTTTTCTTTTTAATTCAAAAACTTAACTATTATTAAATTTAAATCCTGACAAGGTTAAGCACCAAGCAAGCTTTGACCGCAAACGCGAACGATATTGCCATTTAATCCGCCTGAGGTAGGAGACGCAAGCCAAGCAATGGTTTCTGCGACGTCAATTGGCAATCCACCTTGACTTAAAGAATTCATTCGGCGACCCGCTTCACGGATGGCAAAAGGAATTGCTTCAGTCATTTGCGTTTCGATAAATCCAGGCGCAACTGCGTTGATGGTCATGCCGTTATCATTGCTTTCAAGCTGTTTTGCTGTAGCATTAACCAGTCCAATCACGCCCGCTTTTGAGGTCGCATAGTTGGTCTGACCCATGTTACCGGCAATCCCTGAAATGGATGACACACAAACGATTCTGGCATCTTCATTTAATACATTATGGTCGAGCAAATAGCGATTGATTTTGGCGATACTGGCAAGGTTAATGTTAATGACCAAATCCCACTTTTGCTCATCCATATTGGCAAGCGTTTTGTCGCGGGTTATTCCAGCATTATGAATGATGGCATCAAGACCGCCTGCAGCTTTTGCCGCTTCGGCAATTTTTTCGCCTGCATCGTTGCTGGTAATATCCACAAAAAGCGCGGTACCTTTAAGCTCATCCATCACTGTTTTTAAGTCGCCTTTTTGATTTATAACATCAAGACCGATCACATGAGCGCCTTCACGAGCCAGCACTTTGGCAATTGATTCGCCAATGCCGCGACTGGCGCCCGTAACCAACATGGTTTTGCCTTTGAGCGGCTGCGTCCAATCCACCTCAAGATGACTGCCTGCGCCAACGCGTACCACTTGCCCTGACACATAAGCTGATCGCGCCGAGGTAAAAAAGCGCAAGGTTGAGCCAATATTTTGCTCAGCGCCTTTGGCTACATAAATTAATTGGGCGGTGATGCCGCGCTTAAACTCTTTTCCTACCGAGCGCACAAAGCCTTCAAGCGCCCGCTGTGACAGCGCCGCTTCAATATCATCAAAGGCTTCAGGCGGTCTTCCTAAAACAATCACGCGTCCTGAAACTTGGACTCGGCGCGCAACTTTGTGAAAAAATTCGTAAACTTGCTTTAAATCTTCTGTGTTTTTGACATTACTGGCATCAAAAAGTAGCACTTTGAATTTGGTATCATCATCTGCAACGGGTTTTGCTGAAATGCCCGCATCATCAAGCGCACTTTTGACGCTATCGTCTGCATTTGCAAAAACTTCTGCTTGAAGCTGCGATAAAATGTTGGCAGCAGCAGAGCTTAAGCTTTGGTCGTCACCATTAGCGCGACCTATCAGCACACTACCGCGAACCAAACGCTGACCACTTTCAAAACGCTCAAGCTCGACAGGAAGTGGCAAACCAAGATTTTTTGCCACTTTTTTGCCGATTGAGGACTGAACAAAATCACCATAACGGTCTGACATAATTTTTTCCTAATGCGTTAGTTGTTATAAATAAATTATTATAAATAGTCGGTAATAAAAGCAAGCGAGCCAACAATTATAAAGAATAGCTTGCCGCTACTTTATTGCGATTTAGTAACTTAATTTTTGTGATTTAATTTAAGCACTCTTTAATTTAATCAAACTGACTTTAATCTAATTAATTTTAAATCAAAGCGATCTCGCCAATTAAGCTTTGCCTTTGATAGATTTTGCAGCGTTCCTTCTTGCTTTGTCCAGCCTGATTTGTCACCTGCTAAGTTATTTTTTCATGACCTTATTAGCCTTAGTCAGCTTAGCGCTTATGCTAAAATATTTCAATGTGGTTATTATATATTAATATTTTCATAACTTATTTTTATAAATGAAAATGATCATTCACTGAACTGCTGATGAATCCGTGGTCTGATTTGCTAAAGACATACAATAAGTCGCAAAAAATTTGATTATGATAGAGAAGATTTTTCTTACTCTAAAAATCGATTTACGATTTGCAAAACACCAATAATTAAAGTTGATAAATTTTTAAGGACACCACAATGAGCGATAAAAAAAATAGCCCAATCGTTGAAACTACGGTATTAAAAGGCTCAGAACCTGCTTCAGACCATCAAAATGAACTGAACGCGGCGCAAAATAACGACCAAGATCAAGATACTGATGCGCATTTTGACTCTATTGCTGAGCTTGCCCGCGCCACGGCAATCGTTGACGCAGATGGCAATCCGGTTAACCAAAACAATAATGACAATGACAGCGATGCCGCCAAAAAAGCACGCCTTGCTGATGACCTCGCTCGCGAAAAACAAGAAGACACAGCGACTGATGACACCAAAGTAACCGCAGCATCAAGTGATGAAAATGCGGATAACGTTTCAAAATCAGCAACCCGTAACCAAGACCAACACCACGACGCTACTAAACCTGATAGCCAATCAAAAGACAATGCTCAAGATCAACAAGAGCAAGATTCTAAAAATCAAAATGCGGCAACTACGGAAAGCCAGCAAACAGGCGCTTCCGAATTGCAAGACAATCTAGATGATGATCAAAAAGAAGCGCCAAAATCAGCTCAAGACGAGCAAAATAATGCTGATGAAGAAGCCAGTGACGCCGACAATAACGAAGCTTCAATGTCAAAAGCTGATAACGCCCAAAGCGATGACAATCAAGATAACGGCGAAAAAGCTGAACAAAATCAACAAGACGATCAAGAAGATAGTCAAGACAATAAAGCCGATAAAACAACTACCAAAAAACAAAACTCAGCACCAAACAAACTGATTTCTGGTCAGCACCGCGTTGCCATCATTGGCGGTAACCGCATTCCATTTGCCCGCTCAAATGGCGCTTATAGTGATGCCAGCAACATTGATATGCTTACCGCCGCGCTTAATGGCTTAATTGAACGCTTTAATTTGCAAGATGAAAAAGTCGGTGAAGTGGTTGCAGGCGCGGTGTTAAAGCTGAGCCGCGATTTAAACTTAACTCGCGAGTCCGCGCTCAATACTGCCCTTGATCCGCATACGCCTGCTTATGATATCTCGCAAGCTTGCGCAACCGGATTGCAAGCAACGTTTGCATCGG
>Ga0308157_10003092_pt1 | contig 25144 bp, 15 predicted proteins | sample PhyBR1_FD_201035 | JGI IMG/M metagenome (GOLD analysis project Ga0308157, IMG submission 201035) | Phyllosphere microbial communities from UC Gill Tract Community Farm, Albany, California, United States - DLSLB.R1 | ecosystem: Host-associated > Plants > Phyllosphere > Unclassified | place: USA...
GAAGTACTTGGGTTAGAATTAATAATCGCTCCATTTGATTTTAAAACATAACTCGCAGGACCGTTGGTATTATTAGCCGTAATTGATAGGTTAGAACCTGAAGAAAGTATCGTATTGCTGTTTTGTAGAGGAGAAGTTAGATTTACTTGAAATGAACCTACTTCGGCTAAAATGTCCTGCGATTGTCCGTTTCCTGTTTTGGTTTTAACCAAAAAACCTATTTTGCCTATTCCCGTTCTATTAAAATAGGATGAAGGAGTAATTGTTTTTGTATAGGTGTCTGCTGCTGTGTTGTAAGTGAATTTACTAGTATCGTTTGATGCTGTCCAAGTTCCATTTGAGGGTGCATCTATTTGATTTGCGTCATTTAGATCATAGGACCATGACCAAAGATACAATTCATGCGTTGAGTTAATTCCCCAAGATTGTTCATCAATACTGTTTCCATCGATAGTTATTGTAATTGCTGTTGTTTCTTCAAAAGTTGGAGGATTTATTGAATAGGTTACGGTTTGTTTTTGGGCAACACTACTTAATGATAGAAAAAATAATAATAAAGGTATCAGTTTTTTCATGATTTTTTGGTTGTTAAATTGGTTAGTTTAGATAGATGAGATTTCTCAACTAAAAAAGTTTTGAGAATAGAACATTTGATACTTATGCACTGATAAGTTCAAATGAAAACCAAAAAAGGCTGTTTCACAAATTGTGAGACAGCCTCTCTTTTGGTTTATCAGGTAATTTATTCTTGATTTGGAATCATTATATAATTTCCGTTTAAATCATTAAAATAAATTAGATATTTAGATTTAGCTACTGGAATATTTGCACCACTAGCTACTATTCCTGAGAAAGCTGTTGAGCCACCCCAAGAAACATCCCATTTATCATCAGCTCTAAATTTCATTTCTCCATCGATTAATGGCGTAATTCCAAGTTTCCATTGATGTTTGTCAAATGATGAATTTATCATTGGAGTTGAAGCATCCCACCCTTTGGATGTAGCACTTCCAATGATACCTACTGTTGTGTAGATAGATGTGGTAGTACCTGTAAAAGGAACTAATGTGTAAGTTAATTTTTGGACATCCATTTTAAATGTATAATATCCATCAGCAGTAATTTCAATACTTGCAGGATCTGGATCAGCGTCTGTACCTCTATAAACTAGAGAACCATTTGCTCCACCATACATTGGAGTCCAACTTCCTAAGTGTGAAATCATTTTGAAATATCCTTTTTTAAAGAATCCGGTGAATACATATTCATTAGCATTGGTTGGATTTCTAAATAAAATTTGATTTCCTTTGTTGTTATCCCAACCAGAAACAGTAGCGTCACCAACGAAATACCACTCAACAAAATCATACTTAACTCTTCCAGTATAAGGAGTCACAGTTATGGTAATAGGTGTTTTTGATATCATAGGAACTCCTCCTGATACACTTGACATCACTTTTACATCAAACATAGATGCTACTTCGGCTGGTGCTCCAAGATCAATTGCTCCTTGGTTTAAGTCTTTAACTAACACGCCTACCTCGGTAACATTACTTGTAATAGCAATAGGTTTGGCTTTTGTAAAATCACCACCTTTTTTATCCATCAATAAGGTGTAATTAACAACTACATCATGAGTATATGTTGCAGCGTTCCACACAAATTTTTCTGCTACAGTTGTTGCGTTGTCTTCTTTTAAAACATATTGTTTGCCTGATTGTGGAGCAGTTATTTCAGGAATTGTAATTCCTTGCACAACAGGTCTGTTTTCTACATCATCACCGTTACAGGATATTGCCAGAACGCTTATAAATGCGAAAAAGATTTTATAGATATTTTCCATCTTATTATTTTTTGGTGTTTAGTTCTTAATATCCAGGATTTTGGTCTAATGTTGGATTCGCTTGAATAGTCTTAGCAGGAATAGGCATAAGATTTCTGTATGATGCGGTAGCAGTTCCGTTTTGAACTCCACCTTTCCATTGCCAGATTTTGTCTCCTCCAGTAAATTTTCCAAAGCGAATTAAATCAGTTCTTCTGTGACATTCCCAGAACAATTCTCTTCCTCTTTCATTTAAAATAAAATCAAGAGTTAAGTTAGCACTAGTAATTGGAGTTGCATTAGCTCTGGCTCTAATTTTGTTAATATAGCCTAAAGCAGTATTTAGATTTCCAGAAGCTGCACCTCTAAGAGTTGCTTCTGCATACATCAAATACGCATCAGTTAATCTAAACATTGGAAAATCTGTATCTGGCATATCGTTTCTTTTTCCTGGCGCACCAGTAGAAGTTGTATTTTTAAATTTTGTAACTGCATATCCGTCTGTAAATGTTCCAATATTATTAATATCTAAAGATTGTCCTTTTGTATAAAAGGTTCCTCTTTTATCTCCTGTAGCAGTTGCATCAGGGAATAGAACTACAAACTCTTTGCGAGTTCTAGTTCCTGCCCATCCACCATCCATTCCATAATCAGCTCCAACCATACTGCCTCCAATAGAAGCATGAATGATAAAACTCATTCCTCCTCCAATAGCTCTGATGGCATTACCGTCATGAATAACAGGGAAAATAAATTCATTTTGTGCTCCATTTGTATCATTATCAGCTGAGAACAGATAACTATAAGGAACATTTGCAAAAGTATATCCTGAATTTGTAATGATCTCGTTACATAATGTTGCGGCTTCGTTATTTCTTTCTGTTCCAGTATACACTTTAGAGTTCAAATAAATTTGAGCTAATAAGAATTTAGCAGCCGTTTTATCAACTCTACCATATTCATTTGTTTTAGAAGCTGCTAAACTTTTGTCAATATCTTTTAATTCTGATTCAACAAAAGCAAAAACTTCTGCTCTTGATTTTTGTACAGGATAAAAGAAACCTACAGGATCATTTTCAGTTGTAATTGGCACATTTCCAAATAAATCCATTAAATTCACATAAGAGAAAGCTCTTAAAAAACGAACTTCAGCTCTAAAAGTTGCAATTTGAGCTTTCAAGTTAGCATCAACGCCTCTTTCGTTTAGTTTATCTTCTGAAGATTGTCTCAAAAACTCATTACAAAGGCTTATTTCATAAAATGCTCTTGAAAATGTTCCGTATAAAAACTCATTATCAGGAGCCCATGTTTGAGTATTTAAAGTTGGTAGAGTACCGTCAGCCCATGCAATGATTGATTCGTCAGTTGGAAGTTCCTGTGTTACAAAAAGCAATCTTAAATAACTACTAAAATCTCCTCCTAGCCCTGCAATGTCTGCACTTCCATCACCATCATTTCCTCCAACATAAAGTCCTGAGTAAATTTTTGCTAATACTTGTTTATATGATGAAGGATCCTGAAAGAAAGTTTCAGAAAGAAATTCATCATCATCTTTAGGGGTCACATTTAAGTCGTTTGTACACGAAATAAATGTCATATTTAATCCTAGAATGAATAGAAATAAATAAGATATATATTTAAATGATATTTTCATTTTGTATGTTTTTAAATTTTATTTTCAATGTACTATTAGAAATTTGCATTTACTCCAAACAAGAAAGTTCTCGCTCTCGGGTAAACAGCACCGTCAATTCCGTTGAATTTTTCTGGATCTATACCATCATATTTCGTTAGAATTAGAACATTTTGAACTCCAAATGAAAGTCTCATAGAAGCAACTTTTAATAATTCTTTATCAAAAGTATAACCAAGAACTACGTTATCTAATTTGATAAAAGAGGCATCTTTTATATAATAGTTAGACAAATAACGTCTTGTTCCATTATCTTCATAAGTGAAGCCTGTATTAAGATAATCTGTAGTGATGTTTGCTAAATCTGTTTGTCTTCTTAAAGCAGCATCAGAATATCCGTTGGCAGAATTTACGTTATCAAAAATGTAATTTCCTAAACTAGCTCTCCAGTTCATTGAAAAATCAAATTTTTTGTAGTTTAAAGTAGTATTCAATCCAAAGGTATAATCAGCAGTTGGTTTGTGAAATCTGTAACGATCATCGTCACTAATTTTACCATCTTTATTTCTATCTACATAAGCACCTTGAATTGGTTTTTTATTAGCATCATATAACTGTTCGAAAACAAAGAATGAATTTGGATCATAACCAACTGAGTTAATTAAAATTTTATTTCCTTGTCCTCCGTTAATGTTATCGCCTACCATATATCCTGTAAAACCAGGAACTGTTTCTCCTAAATCTGTAATTTCCTGATCTAAATGAGTAACGTTAAATCCTAGATTCCAATTCAAATTATCATTTTTAATAATATCTGATTGAATACTAAACTCAATACCTTTAGTTCTTAAACTTCCGATGTTGTTGAAACCTTGGTTTCTCAAGTTTGCTCCATCTGGAACAAGTACATCTGCTAATAAATCACTTGATTTTTTATCAAAATAGTTGATAGAACCTGAAATTCTATCATCAAAGAATCCGTAGTCCAAACCTATGTTTGTTTCAGCTAATTCTTCCCATTTGATATTCTCATTATATCCTTCAGGACGAGCAGTTTTGTAAACAACACCACCAAAAATATATTGAGTATTGATAGTTCCCAAAGTTACTCTTCTTAAATAATCATACTGAGCAGAAATATCTTGCTGACCAGTTGTACCATAACCTAATCTCAGTTTTAAGGTTGAAAAAGTTTCATTGTCTTTTAAGAATTCTTCTTCAGCGATATTCCATGCAAATGCAACCCCACCAAAATTACCCCATCTGTTATCTTCAGAGAAACGGGAAGTTCCATCTCTTCTATAATTTAACGTCAATAGATAACGGCTTTCGTAACCTAAATTCAAACGTCCAAAGAAAGATTGTAAATTGATGTCTGGATCTGTTATAACATCTTCATTTGGATTTGGTTGTCTAACCTCTCCAGATTTATATTGTTCTCTTTGAAACAATTGATAGTTATAACCTGCTGTTGCATCTATTTTAAACTTACCTAGTTCTTTAACATAATTAAAATAGGCATTCAAGTTTTTGTTTTGAAGATCATCAGTGTAAGAATTATAATTACCATAGTTTACCCATTTTCCTGAGCTATAAGCATTCGGCTGGTAACCTAAAGCACTTTCTGTACTTACTTCTGTATAACCTTGGCTGCTAAAAGAATCAATACCTGCTTCTGCAATGAATCTCAAATCTTCTAAGAAATGGAATTTATAATCTAGTCGAATATTCCCCCATTTTCTTGTAGAAGTAGCTCTACGTTCGTCTTGGTTTAATCTTGCAACAGGGTTTCTAGCTGGTAATAATGGTAAGTTTCCATTAGGCTCTAACCATTCGAAGTAACCTCCATATCTTGAACTTGGATCATATACGGATTGTGTTGGGTCGAATGAAATGGCACTTCCAATAACAGCACCTTCATCCTGAAATCTGTTTTTTCCAAAAGATAAATTTCCGTTGATGTCCAATTTTAAATGATTATCGAAAAAAGAAGGATTTAACGATAACGATACAGTAGTTCTTTCAAAAGAAGTGTTTTTAAGAATTCCAGGATTGTTAATATTTCCAACAGATAAACGCACAGGTAATGTATCAAACAAAGCACCGCTAGCTGAAATATTATTGTTTGCAGTAAGTGCTGTTTGGAAAATTTCATCCTGCCAATTGGTGCTGGCTGTACCCATTAAAGCTTTTTGTGCGTCTGTTCCTTTTTCGTTTATAAATGAACGGAACTGCTCTGCATTAAGAACATCTACTGTATTTGCAATTGAATTTACACCAATCTGAGAGCTAAAATTAACTTTCACACCGCCTTTAGTCCCTTTTTTAGTAGTAATAACAATTACACCATTTGCAGCTCTGGATCCGTAAATGGCAGCGGCAGAAGCATCTTTTAAAACTGTAAAGCTCTCAATATCATTCGGATCGATAGTTGATAGAATACTGGTAGAACCATTTGGAGTAGTATTGCTTAAAGGAAGTCCATCTAAAATGATTAATGGCTCATTTGAAGCACTTAAAGATGATCCTCCACGAATTCTAATATCAGCTTTAGCTCCAGGTGCTCCAGGCGCAGTAACGTTTACACCCGACATGCGACCAGTTAATAAAGATTCTGGCGTTACGTTAATTGCTTTGTTAAATTCTTTTGAAGAAATTTGTGATACAGATCCCGTAGCATCTTTCTTCTTAACAGAACCATACCCTACTTGTACAACCACTTCTTTTAATTGATTGGAATCTTCTTCAAGTTTAATGGTTAATACTTTTTGAGATCCAACAGTAACTGTTTTTGTTCTGTATCCCATGTAACTTATGGACAATACATCGGTAGGTTTTACATTGTTCAATTGAAATTTACCGTCAAAATCAGTTGAAGTGCCTGTTGCACTTTCTCCTATAGTTACATTAGCTCCAGGAATAGGCTGTCCTGATACAAGATCGAGAACCGTTCCTTCTACTTTGTTTTGGGCTAGCGCACAAAACGGAAGTAAGAGCAATAAAAATAACAACTTTTTGTAAATTGTTTTCATACTTTTTGTTTAAATTAATTGTTTTTTTGGTTAATTTTTGTTTAGTTTTTTTCTACTTCGAATTTCAAAATTATGAATTTATTAACACCGCTCAACATAATGAAAACTACACATGCTTACGAAAACGTGATAGTGTTGAAAACTTTGTTTTTTATTGCCATTTTTCTCTTAAAAATTACAGTAAATAAAAAAATATGTTACCTTTATTAGGAAATAAATAGTGTAATCAAGTAATGCTTCTCTATGATGAAGAAAAAAGTAACCCTAAAACAAATAGCTAAAGAACTAGATGTTTCTATATCAACTGTCTCAAAATCATTGAGAAACAGTCCGGAAATAGGTGAAGAAACAAGACTAAAAGTTCAAGCTTTTGCTAAATTTTACCATTATACTCCCAACAATATTGCCCTTAGTCTTAAAAACAGAAAGACTAAAACTATAGGGATTATTATTCCCGAAATCGTACACCATTTTTTCTCGACTGTAATTAACGGAATAGAACAAGTGGCCAATGAAAATGGTTACAGTGTCGTGATCTGTTTGTCTGATGATTCTTTTGATAAAGAAGTGCTCAATATGGAACTTTTGGCAAATGGAAGTATTGACGGATTTATCATGTCATTGTCCAAAGAGACTCAGTTTAAAGGCGATTTTCATCACATTACAGAAGTCATCAATCAAGGGATGCCTGTTGTAATGTTTGATCGTGTGACTAATGAGGTTTTTTGCGATAAAGTAATTATTGATGATAAGCAAGCGGCTTACGAGGCAGTTCAAAGCTTAATCGATAAAGGACGAAAAAAAATTGCCCTGGTTACAACTGTCGATTATGTTAGCGTTGGTAAATTAAGGACCGATGGTTATGTAAAAGCATTATTGGATAATAATATACCTTTTGATGAAAACTTGATCATAAAGATTGAGGACATTGACACTTGTGAAATTATTATTGCGAAATTATTGGAAGACAAAGTGATTGATGCTGTTTTTGCAGTAAATGAAATTTTTGCAGTGACTTGTATCAAAACGGCTAACAAAATAGGTTTGAATGTGCCAAAAGACCTAGCTGTTATTGCTTTTACAGATGGAATGATTTCAAAATATTCTACTCCGACAATCACAACTGTGAGTCAAAGTGGTGTAAAAATGGGTAATCGCGCCGCAAAGATAATTATCGATCGCTTAGAGTCTGAAGATGATTCTGAGGAAGAAAATTATATTACCGAAGTTATAGAAACCTATTTGATAGAACGAGAGTCAACCAATTAATTTTATAAAGAAACATAACCGCAGATTTGCAGATTATTTTTAAATTAAAATCTGCAAATCTGCGGTTAAAAAACACTTTAAAACCGTTTACTTTTTTTATTGCCTCTTATTAATTCTAAGTTATTTTGTAAATAAAACAGGTAAATTATTAATTACTACAACCTTGTAGTTGAAAAAAATGATTATTTTAGGTTTTTATTGAAAATAATTCAAAAAGAATTTTATACATTTACTCCACGTTTATAGCTTTTCTTTTACTTCGAAAAATAAGATGAGTTTTTTTATAACGATAATTTTCGTGTTATAATTTTTTTAAATGCGATGAAATTTTTTGAAAAGATTCATAAAATAATATCACAATTTAATCAATTTTTACAAGCGTATAGTTATTGATTTAACAGTATTCTCTTTCGAGAATTGTCTTTAGCTATTTCATAATTGCTACCATAAATATTTTTAATTGTAAACTAAGTTTTAGGAATGAACTAATGTATAGTCATTTTCGAAACTAATAAAGTTTGTTGTTTTTAAAAATGGCATGTGATTTGTATGCTTATGAAAAATTGTTTTTCAGAGAAATATTTGACTCTGCTTCATTTTGTATTATTCGTGTTTTTTAATATTAAATGATAAAATTTAATGATGAATAATTTGTCCAATAAATATGTAAATTTTTAAAAATGGAAAAACCGAAATTAAGTTTTTGGCAAATATGGAATTTAAGTTTTGGATTCTTAGGAGTTCAAATTGGATATTCTTTGCAAAATGGAAATACCAGCAGGATATTAGAAGCACTAGGCGCTGATGTTCATAGTATTGGTTACTTTTGGCTGGCTGCACCTTTGGCTGGTTTAGTTGTTCAACCTATTATTGGTCTTTCAAGCGATAAAACCTGGACTAAATTAGGACGCCGAATTCCATTTATATTTTTTGGAGCGATTGTATCGGCATTGGCAATGTTTTTTATGCCTAATGCTGAATATTTCACCTACTTATTACCTCCACTAATCTTTGGCGCAGTAATGCTGTTGTTTATGGATACATCATTCAATGTAACGATGCAGCCTTTCAGAGCATTAGTTGGAGATATGGTTAATGATGATCAACGAAATTTAGGGTATTCAGTTCAAAGTGCTTTAATCAATTTTGGAGCTGTTTTTGGATCATTATTACCTTGGATTTTAGTAAAAATTGGTTTGTCAAATGTTCCTGCTGCTGGTGAAAAAGTGGCCGAATCAGTGATTTGGTCTTTTTATATCGGTGGAGCAATATTATTAGCAACAGTGCTTTGGACCGTTTTTACAACCAAAGAATATTCACCAAAAGAACATGCTTTATACAATAAAATAGATCTAAATACTACAGAACATAAGCCTAAAGAAAGTGTTTTTAAATTAATTGAAAACGCACCAAAAATCTTTTGGCAATTGGGTATCGTTCAGTTTTTCTCATGGTTTGCTTTGTTTTTAATGTGGGTTTATACCACGAGAGCTATTGCAAATCAAGTTTGGGGACCAACAGCTTTGGATGCTAAATCAGTTGGGTTTAATGAAGCTGGAGATTGGACGGGAGTAATGTTTGCTTTCTATAGCGGAATAGCAGCTTTGTATTCTTTACTGATTCCTTCGATAGCGAAATCCATCGGAAGAAAGAAAACTTACAGTTTCTCATTGATATTAGGAGGTTTGGGATTAATATCAATGTTTATTATCGAAGACAAAAACATGTTATTGCTTTCAATTTCTGGAGTTGGATTAGCTTGGGCAGCTATTTTGGCAATGCCTTATGCGATGCTTTCCGGTTCGTTACCAGCAGAAAAAATGGGAGTTTATATGGGATTGTTTAATGCAACGATAACTATTCCACAAATTACTGCGGGTGTGTTAGGAAGTACTATAATCATGCTTTTTGGAGGAAATCCAATGGCGATAATTGTGATTGCTGGTATATCGATGTTGATTGCCGGTTCAGCTGTGTTTTTTGTGAAAGAAAAAGCACAACAATAGAGATGAATTTTAGCCACTAATTCACGAATGATTCTTTTTATTATGACACTAATAGCAACTGAGTTAATTATAATTAGTGAAATTTCAAAACATAGAATTAATAAATGATTAGTGAATTCGTGGCAAAATAAAATTTGGGTCAATTACAGATAGCAATAAAATAAAAACAAAGAAAATTATAATGAAAACGGAAAAGAGAAAAGGATTTATTTTTGATTTAGACGGTGTAATTGTTGACACTGCCAAATATCATTTTTTAGCGTGGAAAAAGATTGCCAATGAGTTAGGAATCGATTTCACATTAGAACACAATGAATTATTGAAAGGAGTGAGCCGCGTTCGTTCTTTAGATATCATTTTAGAATTAGGTAAAATTGAAGCTTCTCAGGAAGATAAAGACAAATGGTTAATTCAAAAAAATGAAGATTATCTTTCTTATTTAGTCGATATGAATGAGACTGAAATCCTGCCAGGAGTGATGAAAGTTCTAAAGTTTTTAAAAGAAAACAATCAACTAATTGCATTGGGATCAGCCAGTAAAAACGCCAGACCTATTCTAGAAAAAACTGGGGTTCTATCTTATTTTGACGCTGTTGTCGATGGAAATGATGTTGTTAATGCCAAACCAGATCCGGAAGTTTTTGTTCATGCAGCCCGTTTGTTGAATGTTTCCAACGAAGATTCAATTGTTTTTGAAGACTCGGTTGCGGGTGTTCAAGCTGCGAACATTGCAAAAATGTTAAGTATCGGAATTGGAGAAGAAACAACGCTGCACGAAGCGGAGTATATTTTTAAAGACTTCACCGAAATAAATGCTACTTTTTTAGAACTGCTAATAAACAAATAGAAAACAAATTATAAGGTCAAAGCGGAATGAAGCAAAGAAGTGTTTCATTTTTAAACTTCAAACCTTAACCTTAAAGAAAATAGAAAAATGAATCAAGATTATATAAAACCAGACAATTGGTCGATCATCGAAGAGGGATTTGACAAGGAACGCGTAAAATCATCCGAAAGTTTATTTAGTATCGGTAACGGTGCTATGGGACAAAGAGCCAATTTCGAAGAAAATTATACAGGGGAAACTTTTCAGGGAAGTTACATCGCAGGAATCTATTATCCGGACAAAACCAAAGTGGGTTGGTGGAAAAATGGTTATCCAAAATATTTTGCCAAAGTATTAAATGCTCCAAACTGGATTGGAATTGATATTGAAATCAACGGAGAGAATTTTGATTTAAATACTTGTACCGAAGTCAAAAACTACCGTCGTGAATTGAATATGAAAGAGGGCTGGTACCAACGTTCTTTTGAGGCAACTTTAAAAAATGGTACCGAAATCGCTGTCGATGTTCGTCGTTTTTTATCTTTAGATTTAGATGAAGTAGGGGTTATTAATTATGAAATCACACCTTTGAACAAAGACGCCAAAATCATTTACAAACCATATATCGACGCTGGTGTTACGAACGAAGATGCTAACTGGGAAGAGAAATTCTGGGAGCCTTTGGATGTAAAAAAATCTGGAAATGAGGCTTTTGTTACTGCTCAAACTTTTAAAACGCATTTCAAAGTAACCACTTTTATGCAAAACACGATTTTGGCTAGAGGTGAAAAACAAAATCTATCTCCAATTTCGGTAGATACGAAAACGGATAAAATTTTATTTCATTACGATGTAATTGTAGCAAAAGGAGAAAAATCCGGAATCCAAAAAATTGGTGGTTATACCGTTTCTTTAAACCATGAAGATACCGTTTCGGCTGCTGAAAATGTGATTAAAGCTGCTTTAGCAAAAGGTTATGACCAATTATTGCAAGACCAAATTAATGCTTGGGCAAAAATTTGGGAAATGTCAGATATTACAATTGACGGCGATGTAAAAGCACAACAAGGAATCCGTTTCAACATTTTCCAATTGAATCAAACCTATTTAGGAAAAGATTCTCGTTTGAATATTGGACCGAAAGGTTTTACTGGAGAAAAATACGGAGGATCAACGTATTGGGACACTGAGGCGTATTGTATTCCATTTTATATGGCGACCAAAGATCAGCAAGTGGCTCGTAACTTATTGACATATCGTTTCAACCAATTGGACAAAGCGATTGAAAACGCTAAAGACAATTTAGGTTTCAAAAACGGAGCTGCTTTGTACCCAATGGTTACGATGAATGGTGAAGAATGTCATAACGAATGGGAAATCACTCATGAGGAAATCCACAGAAACGGAGCGATTGCTTTTGCAATTTACAACTACCACCGTTTTACAGGAGATTACTCTTATATTCCAGAGAAAGGTTTGGAAGTTTTAATCGGAATTGCCCGTTTTTGGCATCAAAGAGCTTCTTTCTCCAAAAACAAAAATCAATACATGATTTTGGGAGTTACTGGTCCAAATGAATACGAAAACAACATCAACAATAATTTCTACACTAATTATATTGCTAAATGGTGTATCGATTATGCGACGGAACAAATCAAAAAAGTTTCATTAGAATATCCGGCTGATCACAAACGCATTATTGAAAAAGTAAAACTTTCTGAAGCTGAATTGCAAGAATGGAACAAAGTTTCAAGCAATATGTATTTCCCAAGATCAGAAGAGATGGGAATTTATTTGCAACAAGACGGTTTCTTGGACAAAGATTTGGTTCGCGTAAAAGATTTAGATAGATCACAAAGACCAATCAACCAAAAATGGTCTTGGGACAGAGTTTTGCGTTCGCCATATATCAAACAAGCTGACGTTTTGCAGTGTTTCTACTTCTTCGAAGATCATTTTTCTAAAGAGGAATTGGAGCGTAATTTCGATTTTTATGAGTCATTTACAGTGCATGAAAGTTCACTTTCTCCTTGTGTTCACTCGATTCAGGCTGCTTTGTTAGACAAAATGGACATGGCTTATGCTTTCTATTTGAGAACTTCTCGTTTGGATCTTGATGATTACAACAAAGAGGTTGAAGAAGGTTGCCACATCACTTCTATGGCGGGAACCTGGATGAGTATCGTGGAAGGTTTTGGTGGAATGAGAGTGAAAAATGATGCACTTCATTTCTCTCCAAAAATTCCTAAAGAATGGGGTGGTTATTCGTTCAAAATCAACTTTAGAAACCAAATTGTGAAAATCTCGGTAGATCACAACGAAACCAAATTATCGTTGGAAGGAACTCAAGATTTAACAGTTTATGTAAATGGCGAAGCCGTTTTGGTGCAGCCAAATAAATAAAAATTAATTAGTGAATAAACCCTTTCTTAGCTCTACTTTGAAAGGGTTTTAATATTATAACAGTAATGAAGAACGTAATCATTCTTATGTGTCTTATATCTACGTCAGTTTTTTCCCAAATAGACAGAGTTGAACCTCCTTTCTGGTATGCAGGGATGCACAATCCCGAACTTCAGATTATGTTTTACGGTAAAAACATTGCTGAAAATGACGTATCTGTCACAAACAATATTGTAATCAAAGACGTAAAAAAGACCGAAAATCCAAATTATCTTTTTGTTACCATTGATACTAAAAATGTAAAGGCTCAAGATTTTGTATTTTCATTTTCAAAAAATAAAAAAATCACTTTCATCAAAAAATATAGTTTAAAACAAAGAAGAGAAAACTCAGCTTCCAGAAAAAGTTTTGATGCCTCGGATTTGATTTATTTAGTAATGTCCGACCGTTTTGCAAATGGAAATCCGAAAAATGACAGCGATAAATCGGTTACCGAAAAAGGAAACAGAGCACTTCCAGACGGAAGACACGGAGGTGATATTACTGGAATGATTCAACACTTGGATTATATTAAAGAATTGGGAGCTACGGTATTTTGGCCAACGCCACTTTGTGAGGACAATAAAGAAGATGTTTCCTATCATGGTTACGGACAATCGGATGTTTATAAAATTGACCCACGCTTTGGAACTAATGAAGAGTACGTTCAGCTTGCGGCAGAGTTGCATAAACGCGACATGAAATTAATCATGGATTATGTAACAAATCATTGGGGAGCCGAACATTGGATGATGAAAGATTTGCCAACTAATGATTGGTTTCATCAATTTCCAGAATTCACACAAACCAATTACCAATTGACCACTCAGTTTGATACCAATGCTTCTCAAATTGATGCTAAAACATGCATGGATGGATGGTTTGTAAAATCAATGGCCGATTTAAATCAGTCCAATCCTTTGGTAAATACGTATCTAAAACAAAACGCCATTTGGTGGATTGAATACGCCAATTTGGATGGTTTCCGTGTAGATACCTATTCGTATTGTGACAAAAAAGGAATCTCTGAATGGACCAAAGCAATAACTGATGAATATCCTAATTTCAACATTGTAGGTGAAGTTTGGATGCACGACCAGGCTCAAATGGCATTTTGGCAAAAGGACAGTAAAATTGGAGCGATTCAAAACTTCAATTCTTATTTGCCTTCGGTTATGGATTTTACTTTAAACGATGCACTTGCCAAAGTTTTTAATGAAGATAGTGGTAAGTGGAATGAAGGAATGGTGAATATTTACGAGAATTTCACCAACGACTTTTTATATCCGAACATCAACAGCATTATGATTTTTGCCGAAAATCACGATACGAACCGTTTCAACGAAATTTACCAAAAAGATTTCTCTAAGTATAAAATGGCAATGACTTTATTGGCAACCGTTCGCGGAATTCCTCAAATTTATTACGGTTCCGAAATTGGAATGGCTGGAAATAAAGACAAAGACGGTGATGCAGCGATTCGTCAGGATTTCCCTGGAGGTTGGGTTGGAGATACAAATAATGCTTTCACAAAAGAGGGCAGAACAGCAGAACAACAACAGTTTTTTGACTTCTCAGCACAATTATTCAATTGGAGAAAAACAAACGAAACCGTACATTTTGGAAAAATGAAACACTACGTTCCTATGAATAATGTGTACGTGTATTTCAGATATACGGATTCTAGTTCGGTTATGGTAGTCATCAACAACAATAAAGAACCGCAGACTTTTTCAACCAAACGTTTTCAGGAAAGTACTTTAAATTATAAAACCGGAAAAGACGTGCTCTCAGGAAAATCAATCGATTTGAAAAATGATATTACTATCGAAGGCAAATCAGCATTGATTTTAGAATTGAATAAATAAAGATTTAAACCATTAAAGGATAAGATTTAATGTCGTTTAGTTAAGGAAAAAAGGTGTTTTTTGATAAAGAATACTACGCTAGTTTGTCATTCTGAGGAACGAAGAATCTTCGCAAGTAGCTCGACAATCTAAATAAAATAAGTAACAACGCAATACTATTCCTTAAAGTTATTGCACATAAAACGGTATGGAAATACTATAACTGGGATCCTTCCTTCGTCAGGATGACAAGATTGTGTTGAATATTATGTTGAATCAACAGACTTAAATGAACTTACATTCCTTATATGTTTCAAAAAAATTAGATATGAAAAAAATATTTCTATTCCTTTTAATTTCAAGTTTCTCCTTTGCCCAAAACGCAAACAGAAAATTTGAAAGTTATAAATTAGCCAAAAACACCTTAGTAATAAAAGCTTCGGATGGGGTCTACTTTATAAAACCCTATTCAGATAAAATAGTCGAAACGACTTTTGTACCAACAGGAGAAAAGCAAAATCCAAATTCACACGGAGTAGTTTTATCTCCCGAAAATATTACTTTCAAGGTAAAGCAATCTGAAAACACATTAGTTTGTTCAACCAAAGGGATTACCGTTTCTATCCAAAAAGCACCTTTTCAAATCTCCTATTTGTATAAAAACAATCCTTTGATTTCAGAGAAAAAAGGATATGTGCAAAGAGAAACCAACACAAAAGAACTTCCAAAAGAAACATTAGAATTTAATTTGGATGCTACCGAATCGCTTTATGGTGCAGGAGCTCGTGTATTAGGAATGGATCGTCGCGGAAACCGTTTGGAACTTTACAACCAGGCTGATTATGGTTATGGAACGCATTCCAAAAAAATGAATTTCTCTATTCCGTTAGTGATGTCATCTAAAATTTACGCTGTGCATTTTGATAATGGCGCGATTGGTTGGTTGGATTTGGACAGTAAAAAAGACAACACTTTAGCTTACGAAACCATTTCTGGAAGAAAAACATATCAAGTTGTTGCAGGCGACACTTGGACAGATTTGATATCCAATTATACTTCATTGACAGGAAGACAACCGCTTATTCCTCGTTGGGCTTTAGGGAATTTTTCAAGCCGATTTGGTTACCACACCCAAGAGGAAGTTACCAAAACAATCGACAAATATTTGAGAGATGAAATCCCTGTAGATGCGATTATTCTCGATTTGTATTGGTTTGGAAAAACAGTTACCGGAACCATGGGAAATTTGGATTGGGACAAAGATAATTTTCCAAATCCAACCAAAATGATTTCGGATTTGAATAGTAAAGGAGTCAAAACAATATTGATTACTGAACCATTTATTTTGACCACTTCAAGCAAATGGAGTGATGCCGTTGACAAAAAAGTTTTAGCCACCGACAATCAGGGAAATCCATTCAAATATGATTTTTTCTTCGGAAATACCGGACTTGTAGATGTCTTTAAACCAGAAGGCAAAAAATGGTTTTGGGATATTTATAAAAATTTAATCAACCAAGGAGTTGGTGGTTGGTGGGGAGATTTGGGCGAGCCAGAAGTATTCCCTTCAGCAGCAATGACCGCTCAAGGAACAGCCGATGAAGTGCATAATATTTACGGGCATAATTGGGCAAAACTGCTAAAAGATGGTTATGAAAAAGAATTTCCAAACGTGCGTCCGTTTATTTTAATGCGTGCCGGATATTCTGGTTCACAACATTACGGAATGATTCCGTGGTCTGGTGACGTAGGTCGTTCGTGGGAAGGATTGCAGGCACAACCCGAAATTGCATTGCAAATGGGAATGCAGGGAATGGGTTATATGCACTCCGATTTAGGAGGTTTTGCTGGCGATTATTTTGATAATGAATTGTATGTTCGTTGGTTGCAATATGGTGTTTTCCAGCCAATTTATCGTCCTCATGCACAGGAAGAAGTAGCTTCGGAACCTGTCAATAAAGATATTCTAACGAAAGCTAAAGTCAAAAAACAAATTGAGTTGAGATATCAATTATTACCATACAATTACACATTGGCTTTTGAAAACAACAACAAAGGATTACCATTGATGCGTCCGTTGTTTTTTGAAGAACCAAGTAATGAAAAATTATTAAAATCGTGTGGATCTTATTTATGGGGAAATGATTTCCTTGTGACACCAATTACAAAAGCTGGTGTTACCAATACAACTATTTATTTCCCAAAAACTAGCAATTGGTATGACTTTTATACAGGAGCTAAACATGAAGCTGGAGCGACTGAAAACATTGCTGTTTCTGCGGATAATATTCCAGTTTTTGTCCGTGGCGGAGCTTTTATACCAATGATAAAAACAATTCAAAACACGACAAAATATTCATTGTCTAATTTTGATTTGCATTTTTATTATGATGAAAAAGTAACTTCAAGTTCAGGGAAATTATACAATGATGACGGAATAACGCCAAACGATTTTGAAAAAGGAGCTTACGAAATTTTGAACTTTTCAAATAGTTCAAATGACAAAGTAATTACTTTGAAATTGAATACTACCGTTGGAAAATCATTTGTAAGTACTGATAAAAATGTTAGAGTTTTGGTTCATAACATTACAAACAAACCATCCAAAATTACAGTAAATGGTGTTGCTGTCGATGTTCAATTAAATGGAAATATTCTTGAAATTCCTGTGGTATTAAAAAAAGGTTTAGCTAACGAAATTAAAATTGAATTGTAATATGAGGAGTAAAAATATAATAGTATCAATGATTCTTTTGTTAGCAACTATTTCGGTAAATGCTCAAGCGAAAAAGAATTCCAATATAAAACCAAAAACTGAAAAAACTCCTTTTGTTTGGGAAGGTGCTAATTTATATTTTTTGATGACCGACCGTTTCAATAATGGCGACAAAACAAATGATTTAAATTACAATAGAACAAAAACTGCTGGAAAACTGAGAGGTTTTGAAGGTGGAGATCTTAAAGGAATTATTCAAAAAATCGATGAAGGATATTTTACCAAATTAGGAATCAATGTCATTTGGTTTACGCCAGTTGTCGAACAAATTCATGAGGGCACGGATGAAGGAACTGGTTATAGCTATGGATTCCACGGCTATTGGGCAAGAGATTGGACGGCTTTAGATCCTAATTTTGGAACCAAAAAAGATTTAGCCGAATTGATTAAAAAAGCTCATGCTAAAGGAATCCGGGTGATGCTTGATGGTGTTATTAACCACACCGGACCAGTTACAGAAACTGATAATGTTTGGCCGGAAGATTGGGTTCGAACTGCGCCTCAATGTAAATACAGCAATTTTGAAAACACAACGGCTTGTACCTTAGTTGCCAATTTACCTGATGTTAAAACCGAAAGTAAAGTTGCCGTTGCATTGCCTCCTTTTTTAGTTGAAAAATGGAAAAAAGAAGGCAGATATAATAAAGAAGTGACTTCTTTGGACGCTTTTTTCAAAAGAACGGGTTATCCAAGAACTCCAAAATATTACATCATAAAATGGCTGACAGATTATATTACTGAATTTGGAATTGATGGCTACAGAGCCGATACCGTAAAGCATACCGATGAAAGTGTTTGGGCAGATTTCAAAACTCAGTGTGATTATGCATTCGCTAATTGGAAGAAAAACAATCCAACTCAAGTTTTAGATAATAATCCTTTTTACACGATTGCTGAAGTCTATAACTACAATATAAGTGGTGGAAAATCATTTGATTTTGGAGACAAAAAAGTAAATTATTATGACAATGGTTTTGATGCCATGATTAATTTCGAATTCAAAAGTGATGCTAAAAAAGGCTACCCAGATTTATTTGCAAAATATTCAGATTTGCTCAATAATCAACTGAAAGGGAATAGTGTTTTGAATTATATTTCTTCACACGATGATGGCGGACCATTTGATGCGAATCGTACCAAAAGCATCGAAAGCGGAACAAAATTATTATTAACACCAGGAATTGCGCAAGTATATTATGGCGATGAATCGGCTAGATCACTTGTGGTTGAAGGAGCTCAAGGCGATGCGACTTTGCGTTCATTTATGAATTGGAATGATATAAAAGCAAATGCCGAAACTCAAAAAGTCCTTTTGCATTGGCAAAAATTAGGTCAATTCAGAAGAAATCATCCAGCGGTAGGAGCCGGTGTGAATGTTGAAATTTCAGCAAAACCTTATGTTTGTTCGAGAACTTTTACTAAAGGAAAATATTCAGATACAGTTGTAATCGGATTAGATTTAACGAAAGGTAAAAAAGAAATTAGTATTGGCTCTGTTTTCAAAGATGGAACTAAACTAAAAGATGCTTATTCTGGAAAAACAGCCATTGTTTCAAAAGGTAAAGTAGTTATTGATAGTGAGTTTGACATCGTTTTATTGGAATTGGAGAAATAATTTATAAAAGTGTGATGAAAAAACAAATATTTATACCAGTACTATTAGTTCAAATTCTGTTATTGTTTTCAATACCGAGTATTGCTCAAAATGATTTTACACCACAGTGGAGCAAGGGTATTGTTTGGTATCAGATTTTCCCTGAAAGATTTAATAATGGAGACCCTACCAACGACCCTAAAGTAACCGATCAGAATGGAGCATTTCCTTTTGATGATACATCTCCTTTTGCAATTCATCCTTGGACTAGCGATTGGTATCAGTTGCAACCTTATGAGCTGAAAAACGGCAAAGACATTTACTTCAATATACAACGAAGAAGGTATGGTGGTGATCTGCAAGGAATAATCGACAAGCTTGATTATATTAAATCGCTTGGTGTGAATGCCATTTATTTGACCCCCATTTTCTGGTCTCCATCATCGCATAAATACGATGCGCTGACCTACCATCATGTTGACCCTACTTTTGGCCCAGACCCTGAAGGGGATAAAAAACTGATTGAAAAAGAAAATCCACTAGACCCCGAATCTTGGGTTTGGACCAAAGCCGATTTACTTGCCTTAAAATTGATTGATGAAGTACACAAAAGAAATATGTATATCATTTTTGATGGTGTTTTTAACCACATGGGAATTAAGAATTTCGCATTCCAGGATGTTCTTAAAAATCAGGAATCATCTGCATACAAAGATTGGTTCTCAATTACAAGTTGGAATGATAGTACGAAAGGTACCACGTTTAAATACAATGGTTGGTTTGGGGTATCGACGCTTCCTGAATTAAAGGAAGACAGTACTGGCATTGTGGCGGGACCAAAACAATACATATTTAATGCTACAAAACGCTGGATGAACCCAATGAATAAGGGCATAGCAAATGGTATAGATGGTTGGCGTCTAGATGTTGCATATGATGTTTCACATGCATTTTGGAAAGACTGGCGTAAATGGGTCCGCAGTATAAATCCCAATGCTTACATGACGGCGGAGCTAGTTGACCCAATTGAAAAGATTCGTGCTTATTTACTTGGCGATGAATTTGACGCAACCATGAATTACAATTTTGCTTTTATCATGCATGATTTTTTTGTGCAAGATAAGGCAGCGATAATGGTTACTCAATTTGATGGTCGCTTAAAAGAGTTAAGGGAAGCGTTTGGCGACGGAGTTGCATTAAATATGCAGAATCTGATGGACAGCCACGATGCCACCCGATTAGCTAGTGCAGTGTCAAATCCTGATGGGGCAAAGTTTGGTGACTGGGGAAAATATTTTAACTGGAGTCAAAAAAGCAACAACAAGGAATATAATGCTAGGAAACCCACGAAGGAGCAACGACAAAAACAAAAATTGATAGTTGCCTTTCAAATGTTATATGTTGGCTCACCGATGTTTTTTTATGGAGATGAAGCTGGGATGTGGGGCGCCAATGATCCGGATTGTCGCAAACCAATGGTATGGGAAGATATGAAATATGATGCAGAAACATATAATCCAGATCAAAGCAAACATGCTCCGGACGACGTGACATTCGACCGTGATTTATTTGAATGGTACAAGAAATTCATTGGACTACGCCAGCAATATAAGTCAATCAGGTTGGGCAACTATAGTACTTTGGTTATGGATAATGAGAGAAAAATATATGCATTCAGTCGCAAATTAGATAGTGAAGAAGTGATTGTAATTGTTAACCGTAGCAATAAACCTGTATTATTTACCAATGCAGTATTAAATACTAAAAAATATAAAAATGCTTTAACACAAAAATCAGTAGAGAAACAGGTAAATGTGAAAGCTATGGATGTGGTAGTACTGAATAATCACTAACTATAAATCCACAGCATTTAGATTTGCACAATAAATCAATCCAAACGTCTTTAGAAATAAAGGCGTTTTTAGTATGTTTATAATTGAAACGAAAGACCAACATAATTATAATTTGGTATATGAATAAAATTCTCAAAATAGCGCACCGCGGAGCCAGTGGATATGAACCCGAGAACACCTTACTTTCTTTTGAAAAAGCTCTGGAAATGAGCACAGACGGAATCGAGTTAGATGTTCATTTAAGTTCAGACGGGCATTTAATGGTTATTCACGACGAAACTATCGACCGAACAACCAACGGAATAGGCGCTGTCAATCAATTAACATTAGCAGAATTAAAGTCTTTTCGAATTAATGAAAAGCACGAGATTCCAACATTGGATGAGGTTTTAGAATTAGTCGATAAAAAATGTTTTGTGAATATTGAATTAAAAAATAGTGATACAGCAGAGAAAGTAGTTCAGCTAATTGCACATTATATTTCAGATAAAAATTGGAAACAAACCCATTTTATAGTTTCCAGTTTTGATTGGAATGCGCTACAACAAGTTCGCTTTTTAAATGACGATATACGAATAGGAGTTTTAACCGAAACTGATTTGGATTTGGCTATTTCTTTCGCCCGATTCATGAAAGCCGAAGCAATTCATCCCGACTTCCAATTATTGACAAATGAATATGTGAATACAATAAAAGAAAAAGGAATACTAGTTTTTCCTTGGACAGTCAATGGATCTACGGACATTCAAAGAATCAAAGATTTTCAGGTAAACGGAATTATCACCGATTACTTGGATAGAATTTAAAAAAACGAATGCTTACCTTTGCACCACAAATTATATTTTTATTTTCTCAAAGAACATTTAATAAAGCAGTAAAAAAATCTGCTGAATCTGCAAAATCTGCGTGAAAATAATTTTTAATATTTCCAAGTCCTTAAATCATGAATCAAAATTTCGATATACTTATTGTTGGTGGTGGTGCAGCAGGTTTTTTTACGGCGATTAATATCGTTGAGAAAAATCCAAAAATAAAAGTAGCCATTCTGGAAAGAGGATCAGAGGTTTTGAGCAAAGTTCGTGTTTCTGGCGGCGGACGATGTAACGTAACACACGCCTGTTTTGAGCCCAATGAATTAGTAAAATTTTACCCTCGTGGAGAAAAAGAATTACGAGGCCCTTTCCATCAATTTTGTTCGGGAGATACAATTGAATGGTTCGAGAAACATGGTGTAGAACTCAAAATTGAAGAAGACGGGAGAATGTTTCCTGTTTCGAATTCTTCGCAAACCATTATAGATTGTTTTATAAAAGCGACCCAAAAACTCGGAATTGCTGTGCTCACAGGACAAAGCGTACAATCTATTTTTAAGAAAGATAATTTTTGGAAAGTAGAAACCCAAAACGAAAATTATATTGCAGAGAAATTGGTTCTTGCCACTGGAAGCAATCCTAAAATTTGGGAAATGCTTCAAAAACAAGGTCATGCGATTGTAAATCCTGTTCCGTCATTATTTACTTTTAATATCAAAGATCCCCGAATCAAGGAATTGCCAGGGGTTGCAACACAAGTTACCGTTAAAGTAAAAGACACCAAATTAGTTTCGACTGGACCATTATTAATCACACATTGGGGGATGAGCGGGCCAGCTATTTTGAAGTTATCAGCTTGGGGTGCCCGTATTTTGCATGATAAAAATTATCAATTTACCATTTTTGTAAATTGGCTTAATGATCTCGATTCTGAAGAAGCTGAGAAAACTTTAAAGACTTTAAAACAAGAACACGCTAAAAAAGCAGTTTCTAAAAAAGCAGCTTTTGGTTTAACCAATCGTTTGTGGGAAAGTTTAGTTTTAGCATCTAATATTGACGCCGAAACCAAGTGGGCAGATCTATCTAAAATTCAATTGCAGAATTTAGTAAATCAATTAACCAATTGTACTTTCCAAGTCAATGGAAAAAGTACTTTCAAGGAAGAATTCGTTACCGCTGGCGGAATTGATTTAAAAGAAATCAACTTCAAAACTATGGAAAGTAAACTTCATGAAAACCTTTATTTTGCTGGTGAAATCGTGAATATTGATGCAATTACCGGAGGATTTAATTTTCAAAATGCTTGGACTAGTGGATTTATTTTGGCGAATGCTATCCATGTAAATGATTAATTAACAAAAAATTACATCTATTGTAAGTTTTTCTTAGGGACTATTAGGATACATTTACTTTCAACTAAAACCAACAGATGAACGTAAAATTACTTTTAATCTTGTCCTTATTTGTTTTTCAATTGAGTTTTTCACAAACAGAAAAATTTATTAAAGGAACTGTTTCTTCAGAAGGATTCTTACTTCAAAATGTTGATGTTATCAATAAAACATCAAAACAAGCAACTAAAACCAATGAAAATGGAGAGTTTACAATTGCTGCCAAAGTAAATGACAGTTTGCTTTTTTATGCTAAAGTGTATCATTTGCAAAGACTAAAAGTAACTCCTGAACAGGCAATTTCGAATAATTTGAAAATTGTTATGGTCAAAAAAGCTGAAGAATTAGATGAAGTTGTGATTACGACTATGCCTATCAATGGCTCTGGAGGTTGGTATAGTGCAGCGGCAGCAAATGAAATTGCAGTGCAGAAATCTTACGATGCCGCAAATAACCGTACTGTCTATGATGGAACTATTGATAACGGAATGAATTTTGTTGAACTTGGGAAAAAGATTTTACGTTTATTCAAAAAAGATAAAGAATCGACAAAAGAAGGACTACCTGGAATTGAATTTGCAACAGTAGCCAAAAAAACCTGTGATCAAAAATTTTTTATCAAAACTTTAAAATTGAAACCAGAGGAAATTGAACTTTTTCTTCAATTTTGTGATATAGATCCTAAGTCAAAAAAACTAAAAGAGAATGCTAATGTTCTCAGTATGATGGATTTTTTAACCATTAAAAACATTGAATTCCAAAAGCTAAAACAAGAAGTGAAATAATAGAATTTTTATTTATTGAGCCACCATATTGAACCGTTTAATACCGTTGCAAAACTTACCCACAGCAAATAAGGAATAAATAAATATCCAGAAATTTTATTGATTTTGGCAAATTGCATATACGTTTCATAAATCATTAGCCAAAGAATAATAATTTCTAATCCTGCCAACATTGGGTTTTTTAGTCCAAAAAACAAATACGACCACAAGGCATTTAGCGCCAATTGAATAGAAAAGAATTGCAATGCTTTTTTAACGGTTTCTTTTTCAAAATCAATTCTGTTCCAAACTAATCCTGCTGAGATTCCCATCATAATATAAAGCGTGCTCCAAACTGGTGCGAAAACCCAATTGGGCGGATTGAAGCTTGGTTTTATTAATGTCGGATACCAAGTTGTGATTGCAGATTTGGTTACTATTCCAGAAAAATAACCCACTACGAGACAAGTAACAACAATCGATAATATTTTGGTAAGCTTGTTCATTTATTTGTTTTTTGAGAGTCCAAAAATACTTATTTTTTTTAAGTTACTAAGTTTCTGAGCGGCTGAGTTTCTAAGCGGTTTAGGAACTATGAACTTAGTAACTTAGCAACTTTCTACTTATCTTTGCCGAAAATTACTTTTTATGTTCGAAATTCACGATTTTATTCCATCACAATATAGCCATTCGATAGATCAAGGAAGTTTTTCCTGGAGCGCACCAAGTAACATTGCTTTGGTGAAATATTGGGGAAAGAAAAAGAATCAGATTCCGGCAAATCCATCGGTTAGTTTTACTTTAAATAATTGTAAAACGATTACCACTTTGGCTTTTGCTAAAAAGCAAAACGATGGAAACTTCTCTTTCGATTTACTTTTTGAAGGAAAACCAAAAGAAGATTTCAAACCAAAAATTCAAAAATTTTTAGAAAGAGTTGAGAAATATTTACCTTTTCTAAAAGAATATCATTTTACAATAAATACCGAGAATACATTTCCGCACAGTTCTGGAATAGCTTCATCAGCATCTGGAATGGCGGCTTTGGCAATGAATTTCATGAGTTTGGAAAAAGAA
>Ga0308157_10003093_pt1 | contig 25144 bp, 16 predicted proteins | sample PhyBR1_FD_201035 | JGI IMG/M metagenome (GOLD analysis project Ga0308157, IMG submission 201035) | Phyllosphere microbial communities from UC Gill Tract Community Farm, Albany, California, United States - DLSLB.R1 | ecosystem: Host-associated > Plants > Phyllosphere > Unclassified | place: USA...
TGAGCGGCTTCGTGGAATGCACACGTCGACCATCAGGAGAGATGGATGAGTGGTTTAAGTCGCACGCCTGGAAAGCGTGTGTAGGTTCATAGCCTACCGGGGGTTCGAATCCCCCTCTCTCCGCCAGTATTTTAAGCCCTTGATTTGATGAAAAAATCCTCCAGACTCGGAGGATTTTTTTTGCCCGTTTTACCATGCATTCGAGCCAGGACGCTACCGAACTTCCGGTGCGACTCGCGCTAAGGGTAGTGGGCGATTCCCGGTCTTTGCGTAGCAGGTGCGCGTTCCCTTTCTGCCTCCCGTCCGATCCCATCGTCGAACAGGCAGCGGGTCAGGTATCTCAACAGCTTTCGGTAGCCCGAGCGGCAGTAAAGTGCATGTCGCGACGGGTTGCCATCTTGTGCTCGTGGCGCCGCATTTACTCTCGCAATCAACGCAATTCGGCCTGCAAATAATTCGTGAGATTTGCGACTTATTTTTTTGATATACGTAAGGTGCGAACGATATTTGTCACGACGATGAATTTCATGCGCGCTCACGTTAATTAATTGAGGAATGTGTATGTTGAAGAAATTATTGCTGTTGACTTCGCTGGTTAGTGCCCAATGTCTTGCTGCTGTCCCTTCTCAATTCATGGCAAAGCAGTACAGCGAAGCGCTGGGGCGTGCGCCGGACACGGGAGGGTGGCAAGGCGGCACCGGCTACGCGATGACGAATGGCTGCTCGGCCAGTACACTACAGGCTCTGGCCGTGAACGTCTTCCAGTCCGCAGAGTACACCGCAAAACGCTATACCCCAGAAGAAACGGTATTGACGCTTTACCGCGCGATTTTCAGTCGGGAGCCGGACGATTCCGGCTTTAATTTCTACGTCAACTACCTCAAGTCGGGCCATACGGCTGCTGAAGCTGTGCCGTCCATGATCAATAGCGGCGAATTTGCCTCGCTGGTCCCGGCAATATGCGCTGGCAACGCCTACAATCCGATCGGTTCGCCAAAAAGGCCCCTGGATATCGGTGCTGGTACCTGGACCCAGGCCCAGCTTGAGTCGTGCATCAACAGCAATGTTGTCTGCAGCCTGCCGCCGCGCACAGTCGTCTACCTGACATCCACCTTGACCATTCCAGCTGGCAAGGTGTTGGAGACATCGGGTCGCCCTGACCGCACGTTGTATGCGCGCCAGGCTCGCATCGTCCGCGACAGCGCCACCCAAGGAATACTGATCCTGATGCAATCAGGCTCTACGGTACGCAATGTCTGGGTCAACGGCGGACGTGATCGCTTCAAGTCGTCGTTGCGCGATAACGGCAATGCGCAGGCCAACGTCTTCCCGAATATCAATTACATCGGCGGAAATTACGGTGTCATTGACAGCGTGCGTAGTGATGCACCGCTGTCGGCTACACATATCGCTACCTTTCCAGTGCCAACGCCATCGATTCCAACATCGCCGACTGCGTTCAATGGATTTGTCGCCATCACCAATAACCTGACCACGGGTTACACCCATAGTCATTACAATGACGGCACGCCAATCCCGTGGGCTGATGGCATTTCGAATCACATCATGAGCGCCATTATCAGCAAGAACGATATCATCGATCCGACCGATGTGGGCATTGTGATTTTTGGCCACGACGGCGCTACGCAGGGTAGCACGGCATCCAACAACATCATTGTGCACTCTGGCCATTCCGCTTACGGTTCACTTGGCCTGGACGCGATCCAGTGCGTTTACTCGATGCCTGGCGCTTGTCGATTTACCGGCACCGGTTACACGAACAATACTATTTTCGCCGGACGGAACCAGCATGTCGATATCTTGCTGTTCAACGGTACCGGCCCGTGGACCGGTGCAAATTGCACGACGTCGCGCGAAGGGCGGTGTGGATCAGGTGGGCAGATAAGCAATAACAACACGATCATGGGCGACGCCAACCAGACGATCCAGGTGCAGGTAGGGTTGACTGTGGACGGCATGCTGAATGCAACGACAGGCGGGAACACGCTGAACGTGGCGCCCATGACGCAGCCGGCAGACCGTCCGAATGGTGCGAATATCCGGCTCGCTTGCGCGAAAGGCAGTCAGATGGTGGCCAATGCGATAAGCGCCGGCCACGCGAGCGGGTCGATGCAGCCTGGCGTGGACGCTGACAGCGACGCTTGCATCGGTCACTGACCCGCGTGCGCCGTTCCAGACGCTGGTAACCTGCGCCCCCGAAGCTGATACTGCGCCGAGGGGGCTAAGGTGAGCATGGCATCGCGCCGGCGCCATGGGGCACCAACGCGATGCAATTGCAAATGACGGTCAGGGATCAGGGTGCTTCGTTGGTCCAGACTGCCTGTGCCAGGGCTGCATCACTGAGACTTGTACTGGATATGTACTTGTTGAGTTCTGCGGCGTTTGGCTGGCGACCAAACGATTTTACGAAAGCACTGCGCACGCGATACTCTGCCGACGTGCGGAAGCTGCTGTCGATACTCGCTTCGCTAGCCGCATTACTGTCAAGCACACTGGTCCAGTAAGCCAGACCGGCCGCATCCTGCTGAATTTCAGGCAGGGTACGTCCCATCGTGTTGACGAACAGGCGGAAAATCTTCCGTGCGTTCGGGCTCAATGTGAATTCATAACCGACCTTGCTTGGGCCGATCAAAGACCCACGCGTGGTGGCGCCAGTGGCGAGCTGTGTAACCCAATAATTTGCTTCCCACCATGTTGGACGGCGCGATAGTACGTTTTGGAATGTGTCCCGGACAAATTTCTCATCCGACGTTGCCATTGAGGACGCGACATCGATGCCAGGATTGACGATTTTCGATTGAGCCCACCAGCGCAGGCCCTCGTTGTCCAACTCTATTTCCGCCGCAGTCCGACCCATGGTGTTGATAAACGCGTTCCAGACCGTTGTTACTTCAGGGATCAGGTCTTTCTCGATCGACAAAGGAAGCGCAGGATTGATCAGATTGGCTACGCGTGCAGCCCACAGTTTGCCATGCAGTTCCAGACCAGCGCGCGACATGTGGATACCGTCGAAGCGGTACCCGGGGGCACCGTGGGCCGGTGTCTCACCGTTCATCAGGTCGGTATCCGGCCCAGCCTTGAATACCGGCTCTTGCGCATTCAGCGGGGACCGGCTCCAGAGATAGCGTTGCCCTTTGCGAACCTCGGTCTCCGCCCTGAACTTGGTTGTTGGATCCTTTTTATCGTTGATGCGGTTTCCAAGATCAAGCCAGCTTGCACTTGCTACCATCCATGGTTGCGTGCAACCGGTCTGGCCGAAATCCTTGGCGACCTTTGTCAGCGCTTGTGCATACCATTTCCGGTCCGGAGGCCCATATTGGCCATTCGTTCCTACACCGAAATCACGCTCGGCATTGGACTCCCCCTGATGCCAGAGCACTGCACGGAAACTACAGGTATTGCTGCCGTTGGTATTCAGTCTCGATAGCGTCTGGCGGGCCACTACAAGGCGTGAAAATAAATTCTCGGAATGACCTTGTTCCCAAAATTCAAGTGCAGAACCGCCAAATGCCACATTTAGCAACGCAACCGGTACGCCTCCCAGCCTGCTACTCAACTCATTGGCGAAGCTGACCCATGGTGAGCCAGTCGTGGACATTTCTTTCGGTGTAGCGTACGGCATACGCGCCTGCAGCTGAGTCCAGGTGCCTGCGTTATCCGGATCAATCGCGCGATGCTTTGCATCAGCGAACCATGGCGTGGCGCCGACCTCACCGTGATTCGCCGCATTACTCTGGCCGGCAACCAGGAAGACTTCACCGACATTGAACAGTGGGCTGTCCCAGCGGAAGCCTTCGACCATGCTGGAATTATAGAAAGACACGCGCACCTGACTGAAATTTGCTTGTGGTGGCAATGAAAAGCTCAGGATGCTCTGGCCGTTATACGACCCTTCCTTCAGCACAGTCTGCCGGGTGCCAAAGGCATTCAGCAAAGATATCGAATAGTAATTGTGATAGGGCGGCGGCGCCACTACACGCAAAACAACATCCGCGCTGTTTTGTGGCATCGTGCGCTGAAATATTTCATTAATACGAATGCCGCCAAGGGCACCACTTCCCAATCTGCCGGCAGCACCGTTTTCAGCGGGCGCTGCTACTGCTGTGGCAAATGGAATAAGGAACGTTGGTACGAGCGTCAGTGCTGCAATCCTGTTGCGGACCAATGAGCGAGCGTGCATTTTCTTGGCTTTCTTCCCATAAGGTTTTAGTATAAGCGCCGGCTGGCGTAACAAAACTTTAGCACAAGACCATAAGTCATTGAGAAAAATGTGGGATCGCATTATCCACGCACGACATGGTCGCAAGCCTGGCTTTTTATAAAAACATCGACATTTTCAGCAGGGTAAAAACTCTTGTAAATGCATCACTTCCTAAAGCTTGTAAATATGAAAACATATTCTATTTCTTGTGCATTAAAAATATGCATCTTGAATGATTTTTATTGAAAAATTCAACTAGTTGAACAGCCAAGAAACGGTTCGTGTTATCCTCGTCGGGTAATGAAGTTGTAATATTTAAATAATATTTTCCCGTGATTAATCTACGTTATGGAATTGCTAATGTTGAAAAAAATGTTGCTTGTTGCTGCTTCAGTTCTCGCCGCGCCCGTCCTTGCCCAAGTGCCCTCTCAATTCATTGCCAAGCAATACTCGGAAGCATTGGGTCGCGCTCCGGAACCGGCATCGTGGCAAGCAGCATCCGATTATTTGCGATCGGCGGGTTGTACTCAGGCCGTTCTAACAGACTTCACTGTCAGCATATTCAATTCGACTGAGTACACTTCGAAGGCGTATATTCCCGAGGAACAGGTCTTGACTGCCTACCGGGCAGTGCTCGGACGTGAGCCCGATCCCGACGGCTTTAATTATTGGGTATCAAGAATGAAGGCAGGGGTGCCGATTGCCGACATCATCCGTTCTCTGGCTGGCAGTCCTGAATTTGCCGGTCTCAAGAACGCTATATGCGATGACCCGGCATACGGCCCCGCAACGTATACAGCACCGCATCCAATCGATAACAAGGTGTGGACTCAGGCGCAACTCGAATCCTGTCTTCAAGCTAATACCGTGTGCAGCGTCCCGCCACGTACGATTGTCCGGGTCAACTCCACTGTTACAATCCCCGCAGGAAAGACGCTGGAAACGGCTGGTGGTCCTGGTCGTCGTATGTACGCGCGACAGGCACGCATTGTCCGACACACCAGAGCGTTACCGGGCACCCTGCTGTTGATGAAGGCGGGTTCGACCGTTCGAAATATCTGGGTCAGCGGCGGACGAGACAATCCGGATTTTGTTAACACACCGTTTCCAACGGGCGGTGAGCCCATTGATCGGGTTTATCCGAATATTAACTATGTTGGCGGCAATTATGGCGTCATCAGCGGCGTGCGAAGTGATGCACCGCTTTCAGCTACGCACATAGCCACTTATCCAGTGCCATTCCCGACGACAGCACCATCGGCATCGAGTTTTCAAGGAATCGTGACAATTCAAGACAATTTGACCACTGGTTATTTCCATAAACATTATGAGACGACTACCCCTGTATCTTGGGCAGACGGTATCTCGAGTCATGTTAACAGCGCAATTATTTCGAACAATGACATTATTGATCCAACCGATGTCGGCATTGTTATATTCGGGCACAGCAATAGTGAGCAGCGCAGTACCGCATCGAACAATGTGATTGTCCATGCCGGTCATTCGGCTTATGGCTCGATCGGTCTGGATACTACCAACTGCAATTTCTCTTCCTACAACACGTGCCGCTTTTCTGGAACCGGTTTTACGAATAACACCATTTTTGGCGGCAAGAAGCAGCATTCCGACATTATGCTGATTAACGGCACTGCAGGATGGGGCGAGACTAAATGCAGCGAGACAGATAATCGAAATTGTGGTACGGGTGGACAGATGAGCGGAAATCGAACCATTCTTGGCGACAATAATCAAATCATCCCGGTGCAGATAGCAATTCACGTCGACGGGATGCTCAATGCTGTCACAAGCGGCAACGCGTTGGGCGTCAATCCGATCGATGGTGCCTCCATACGTCAGGGTGCCAAACAAAGTTGCTTCAAAGGTTCAATGATCGTGAATGCAAGGCCACTGCGTGCAAGTGGATCATTGCAATCAGGTGCAGATGCCTACGTCTCTGGGACATGCGTCGTACATTGATTGAAAAAATCGCCTGAGCCGAAATACTCCCTCATCAACGGGAGTGTTTTGGCAAGGGAATTTTTCAGTACCGCTGCGGCATGGATGCGCATGAATTCTCGGCCCGCAGCGCTGTCGATGATGCCAAAGGATAGCAAGGCAAAGCCATCTCACGAATTTGCAGCAGGGACGGGATGTCAATCTGGACGCGAGCTGCCACATCAGTTTGGCCAGATTGTCAGCGAAAGTTGTTAATAGGAAATTATATTATCTGGCACAGTCTGCAGTGACACGCCGATATTCAGCCCGTGACCTGGCATTGTGTCTGCCCAACCGCGCCGGACCACGATGATCGATCAGAACGACTAGTACATGTCCGGGGCGCCGGAGCGTCCCTGATTGGCGCATGGAAGACCTGTGTGTGACGCAAACCAGTTCACGCAACAAACCCGGTGTTGGGCGAACGCAAAAGTAAACAAAGTAATAGATTTCGTGACATTTGTGAACTCGGGATCAGGCATAATGCCTGCTGCGAGGCACTAGCTCGTTTGTTTTGACATCGTCGATTGGTCTTTGGGCCTCCCATCCTTGCCGCCAGAATCCGGCAATCCGTATCAATATCATCTCAATGAGCGTTGGTGCTTTGTTAATTTTTCATGCCCTTCGTCTAAGAAGGTTCCAACCAGCTTTTTTCATGGCCATGACGGTGTCGGTCATCCTGCTACTGATCGCCGCTGTGAGTTATCTTACCAATGCATACGAATTGAGGCAGGAGCATTCGATGGCCGCGCAGTTGCAAACTGCCCGGGCCCCGGCTGGAACACGACCTACCGTATCCCCGCCTGTCTTGCCAGCATTCAGTGCGTCGTTAGTGCTGGAGGCAATTGAACGGGGATCGACGTCGGCGCAGGTCACTGTCGACGACTTCACATTCGTTCTGGAGGATAGCGCCGGCGTACCGTATAGGCGCTACCGCGCAAGCATGAGCATGGCCGGACGCTATCCACAAGTCCGCCAGGCACTGGCACGCATTCTCGGGCAACTGCCCTATGGCGCCCTTGACGCGATCAAATGCACGCGCGCCGACATTGTCGAAGTCGACGTGGTTTGCAGCGTGACCATTTCCACGTTTTACCGACGTACGCAATCCTGATGATAACTACCGGAGCGAAGTTGAGAATCGCGGCAATTGCCAGCGTGGCCATGCTGATCGCCGCCACCGTCGGAGGGAGAGAGGATGCCGCTGTTACTGTCTCCGAACCGGTCGAACGTGTGGCGCGGACAGGCGCGGCACTGAATGCCCGAAGCCACGCAAGGTCACCCGTGAACTCTCCTCATGAGAGCGAAGCATCGCCAAGCGATCCATTCGCACCGCGCGGTTGGCACAAGCCGGTGGAGCCGGTAGAGATCACGCCTGTGGTGACGCCGACGCCCGTGGCCACTGTGACCGTACCTGAACCGCCACCCGCGCCCGTTGCCCCCACATTGCCGTACGCATTCATGGGGCAATTCGACGATGGCGGGCACCAGGTAATTTACCTTAGCCGTAACGACCAGACCTTCGTGGTGACTCAGGGAGACACCCTGGAGGGTACCTACAAGGTCCTGGCCATCGATCCAGCACGGATCGAACTCGAACACATTGCAACGGGAACAAAACAGGTTCTCGATATTCCCGCGTCGAACAACTAAAGCCATGTCACCTCAGCGTCTTTTCCTTCGAAATCGCCGTTACTCTGTTCAACTTAGCGGCATTGCCTGTGCGCTCGTGCTGGCCGGGTGTTCGGCCAACCGCCTTCATTGGAGCGGCATGCGTGAACTGGATGCCGGCAATTACACGCAGGCCGTTGCCGAACTCCAGCGCGCCGCTGAACTGAGCCCTCAGGATGTCGTATTCCGCAAGGATTGGTTGACGCATCGCGATGCAGTCACACAGCGGCTCCTGACACAGGCCGAGAATTTTCTGCATACCGGCGATACCGCGGGAGCTGAAAAACAGTACGCCACCATCCTTGAATACGATCGGGCCAACCCCCGTGCGCTCGCCGGCCTGGATAAGCTGGTGCGTATGCGACGGGCGGCCCGGGACGTCGAAGCAGCACGGACTGCACTCAAGGACGGCGATCAACGTCAGGCTGCCGAACTTGCGGCAAGGGCGCTCGACAACGATCCGGAGCAAGCCGAAGCACGGGCGATCAGGCGCGAGCTCAATGAGCTGCAGGCGAAACAATTCACGGCGGCGCCGACTCTTGACGCCGTTTATCAGAAGCCGGTCAATCTCGAATTTCGCGACGCCAGTGTCAAGATGGTGTTCGATGCGCTCACGCGCACGACGGGCATCAACTTCGTCTTTGACCGGGATACGCGCAGCGATCAGCGCACCACGGTTCTGCTTCGCCAGACGACGCTCGAAGATGCAATCGACGTTATCCTGGCAACCAACCAGTTGGAAAAGAAGGTTCTCAATTCCACTAGTGTGCTGATCTATAACGCGACGCCGGCCAAGGTCAAGGAATATCAGGAACTGGTCGTGCGCGCGTTTTATCTGGCCAGCGCGGAAGCCAAGAATACTGCGAACCTCCTCAAAACGGTGCTGAAGGTAGACGAAGTGTTCGTCGACGAGAAGATGAACATGCTGGTGCTGCGTGAGCCTCCACAAACGATCGCGCTGGCAGAAAAACTGATTCGTCTGCACGATCTCGACCAGCCGGAAGTGATGCTGGAAGTCGAAGTGCTCGAGATCAATCGTTCGCGTTTGCTTGACGCCGGCATCAAGATCACAGACAAGTTCACCATCCAGCCGTTGAGTACAGCGGCCTTGAAACTGAGCGAGTTTTCCAGCCTCGGCAAGTCGCAGCTGGGGATCACGTCGCCGTCGGCGACCATCACGCTCAACGCAGATAACCGAGACAGCAACCTGCTGGCCAATCCACGTATCCGCGTGCGCGATCGTGAAAAGGCGCGCTTCATGATCGGCGATAAGGTGCCGGTCATTACCACGACCAACAGCGCCGTTGGCTTTTCGAGCGAAAACATTGCTTATCAAGACGTCGGTCTGAAAATCGAGGTCGAGCCGGAAATTCGCCTGCGCGATGAGGTCGGGTTGCGTCTGTCGCTCGAAGTCAGTTCACTGGTCAGTTCGATCAAGACCAACAATGGCTCACTTGCCTATCAAATCGGTACCCGCAGCGTCAGCAGTGCCTTACGCCTGAAGGATGGCGAGACACAGGTGCTGGCCGGTTTGATCAGTGATGAAGAACGCTCGAGTGCAAATGGCCTGCCGTTTTTGAACGAGCTGCCGTTGATCGGTCGCCTGTTCGCTGCCAAGCAAGACAACCGGAACAAGACCGAGATTGTGCTATCGATTACGCCGCACCTGATTCGCAACATACGGCGCAATGAGCCGGAAGCTGAAAGCTTCTGGTCTGGTACCGAAGCGAACCTGCGGGTCAAACCGCTCCAGGTCCGCATCAAGGAAGAAGGGCCGGCTGCCGGTGGCACGCGTGCGCAATCCGGTACAGCGCCGGCATCTGTTTCGGCCAGTCCTCCGGCCCGGGCACAGGAGCCGCCGGCGGCGCCGGTGCCTGGCGCGCCCGAGCTGCGCTGGAAAGCACCGCCCCAGGTGAAAGTGGGAGAGACGATAGACGTCGAGCTTTACCTGAGTAGCCCGGACGACTTGCGTGCCACTTCAATGCAAATCGGTTTCGATCCAGGTGTGCTGGAAGTTGTTTCCGTCAAAGAGGGCGATTTTTTCAGCCAGGTTGGCGAGGCAAACTTCAGTCATAGTGTCGACAAGGGCAGTGGCCGCATTTATGTTGGCTCGGCAAGTGGCTCAGGAAAGGGCGCCAAGGCTGAAGCGCGCCTGCTGTCTTTGCAGTTGCGCCCGTTACGTGAGGCATCTCAAACACAGCTCGACATCCTGAGTTTGACGCCGATCGGCCATGCCAAGACTGTGCCGATGCCGGCTATGCCGCTGAGCTACACGTTGAAGGTCATCCAATGAGCCAGCGGCGGCAAACCGGTTTCAGCTTCATCGAGCTGTTGACCTCGCTTGTGATCCTCGGCCTCCTGGCCTCGCTCGCGATGCCGCTTGCCCAGACCACGGTGCGGCGCGACAAGGAGCGCGAACTGCGGCGCGCGCTGCGCGAGCTGCGCGTCGCAATCGACGCCTACAAGACGGCTACCGGCGATGGCCGCATCACGATCGATGCCGATGCCAGCGGCTACCCGCCCGATCTCGACACGCTCGTGACCGGTGTGCGGTCAGCGCGCAAGGAAGGCGAGACCTTGTATTTTCTGCGTCGTCTGCCGCGCGACCCGTTTCATCAGGATGCGTCCGGATCTGCCAGCGAGACGTGGGGGCAGCGCAGCTCGACTTCGCCGCCGGACCGACCGGAACGCGGCGACGACGTGTTCGATGTCTACTCATTGTCGGATCAGAATGCGCTCGACGGAACAGCCTACAAATCGTGGTGAACCAATGAAGCAGCGCGGCTATACCCTGATTGAATTACTGGTGACGATGGTAATCATTGCGCTGCTGCTGACGCTCGCCGCACCGCGTTACTTCGGGCAGGTCGACAAGGCGAAGGAAGACGTACTCCGAGAGGATCTGTATTTGATGCGCGATGCGATCGACAAATACTTCATGGATCGCGGACGCTATCCGGACCAGCTGGAAGACCTGGTGACCCACAAATATCTGCGCGCGATTCCGGTCGAGCCGTACACTGGCAGCCGCACGACGTGGGTAATCGAGGAGACCACGGACGGCACTCCGGGCAATGTATTCAACGTCAGGACGCCGACGCGCGGGAAAGGCCGCGATGGCTCCGACATGCAGGAGTGGTAGGTTCGTATCGAAAGGCAGGGAGCATGGCTTCAGTTACATGGTGGCCCTGTTCGCTGTTGCGATCATCGGCGTGATGTCTACCCGCGCCATGCAGAACCTGCAGACCATGGAACAGCGAGAACGGGAAGACGACTTGTTGTTCGTCGGTCAGGCCTATCTGCGGGCAATCGCCCAATACCACGACCAGTCCCCGGGCACGGTCAAGCGTTATCCACCGGACTTGCAGTCCTTGCTGCTCGATGAACGTGCCGTGCGCGTGCGACGGCCGCTGCGTCGACTCTATCCTGATCCGGTCGGGAAAAGCAATCAATGGGGTACGGTCGAGGCTCCCGATGGTGGTGTGATGGGCGTGTATTCATTGTCGCCGCAGACGCCTGTCAAGCGCACCGGCTTTCCCGCTGCGCTGGAACAATTTGAGGGCGCCACCTCGTACCAGGACTGGAAATTCGTCTACATCCCCGGCGTGATTAAAGAAGGCACATGATCAAGGAAAGCACCTGATGCGGTTTCAAGCGAAAGTCATGGACGAAGCGATGGGCGTGCGCGCGTTACGGATCGAGGCAAAGGACGAAGCGGAGGCGCGCCACATGATCGCTGCGGCGGGCCTGCAGGTGCTCGACGTGCGCGGCGCGGGCTGGCGTCTGGCGTTGCGAGGCACTGGCGCGCGCTTTCAATTGGCTGTCTTTAATCAGCAGTTACACGCTCTTCTGGTGGCGGGTCAGACGGTGGGCGAAGCCGTTGAAATCATCAGCCGAAATGATCGCAGCGGACGGCATGGCGCGATCTTCCGTACCCTGCTGGTGGAGTTACGCAAGGGGCGCCAGTTATCAGAGGCGATGGCTCGCATGCCGTCCGTGTTTCCCAGCCTGTACGTGGCAATGGTGCGCGCCAGTGAAACCACGGGCGCCGTACAGTCGTCGGTGCAGCGGTACATGCGTTACCAGCAGCAGCTGGACGACATCAGGAAAAAAGTGGCGTCGGCGACCATTTACCCTGCCATTCTTGTCGCTCTTGGCTTTGCCGTGATCGGCTTCCTCATGCTGTATGTGGTACCCCGCTTCAGCGTGGTATTCGACGATGTCGCCGCAAAGCCCGGCGGTTCAGCAGGGTTCATCCGGGTCTGGGGCGGGTTTGTGCGCGATAATACAACGCTTGCCTGGCTCGGTTTCGGCGCCATCGTCGCCACTGCAGTGCTGGCGATATTCCATCCTGCTGCGCGCGGCTGGGCGATGGGGCGCGTGCTGAAGTTGCCCTGGGTCGGCGAACATCTGCATGTTTTACAACTGGCACGTTTCTACAGGACGCTGAGCCTGCTGCTGCGCAGCGGGGTCGTTTTGCTTACGGCCATGCGCATGACAGCATCGTCACTACCAATGACGATGCAACAACCTCTGGAGCGCGCCCTGCGTGCACTGAGCGAGGGACGGGCCTTGTCGACCGTCATGGCAGAGCAGGGCTTGTCGACCGAGGTGGCCCAACGACTGCTGGCTGCAGGCGAATCGTCCGGCAATCTTGACCGCATGATGGAGCACATTGCCGATTTCTACGATCAGGAGGTGGCAATGTGGATCGACACCGCCAGCCGCCTGATCGAACCTATCCTCATGGTCGGTATTGGTCTGGTCATCGGCTCGATCGTGCTGATGCTGTACATGCCGATTTTCGACATGGCTAACATTTCTTGATTCAGATGCTAACGATACACATGCTCGTGCAGGCGCACCTTGCCTGCTGCCCCCGTAACGACTGGCTGAGCCATCTCGTGCAGCAAACCGGCATTGAGCGCATGACGTTGCTGGCGGAAGCTGGCGCACTTGCCGGCTATCCCGTATTGGCGGCAGTTGACCGCTGGCCGCTGCAGCCGGAATTCGATCTGGTGTCGTATGTCCAGATGACCGAATACGGGTTGTTTGTCGGACGCGACGAGGAGGGCCGTTTGTGCGCGGCAATGTCGGTACCGGTTGACGGCAAGGCCGCCGCCTTTCTGGCGCGCTCCAATCTCGCCCTGCACGAGCTATACGTAGCCGACCCACTCGCGTTGACAAGTGCACTGGAAGCGTACGAAAGTGGCTTCAGCGCGATGACTGAAGCAATCGGTATGGATCAGGTGATCGAGTTGGGGCGCGACGCCAGTGCCGACATGACGCTCAGTTCGATTCAGGAGGAAGCAAGCCCGGCGGTTCGGCTTCTTGACTCGACCGTATTCGACGCGCTGCGCGCGGAGGCGAGCGACATCCACCTTGAATCGATCCCGCAAGGCGTGACCGTGAAGTTCCGCATCGATGGTGTGCTCAATCAGGTCGCCACGGTGGCAAATCCCGCGCTGGCGGAACAGGTCGTGGCCCGGATCAAGGTGCTGGCAGGCCTTGACATCGCGGAGAAACGGGTGCCGCAGGATGGGCGCTTCCGCGTCGCGGCGAAGGGGCGCGACATCGATATCCGGGTATCGATCATCCCTGGCATACATGGCGAAGACGCGGTCTTGCGCATACTGGACAAACAAGCGTTGATCGACCACGTGCAGGGCCTGACCCTCGCGTCGCTCGGCTTCGATCATGAAACAGTCCGCTCGATACGGCGCCTGGCATCAGAACCATACGGCATGATGCTCGTGACCGGCCCCACCGGCAGCGGCAAAACCACCACGCTTTATGCAGCGCTCACCGAAATCAATCACGGTGAGGACAAGACCATCACGATTGAAGATCCCGTCGAATATCAGTTGCCCGGCGTTCTGCAGATTCCTGTCAACGAAAAGAAGGGACTGACATTTGCGGTCGGACTACGCTCGATTCTGCGCCATGACCCGGACAAGATCCTGGTAGGTGAAATCCGCGACCCGGAAACGGCGCAGATAGCGGTGCAGGCCGCGCTGACCGGCCATTTGGTCTTGACGTCGGTGCACGCAAATAACACCTTCGACGTCATCGGACGTTTTTTGCACATGGGCGTGGATCCATACAGTTTCGTGTCATCGCTCACCGGCGTCGTCGCGCAGCGCCTGGTTCGTGTAAATTGCCCGCGTTGCGTACGTGACGTGACGGTTACGCCAGAGATCCTTGACGAGGCGGGTATCACCGACACCGATGCATATCGTTTTCGCGCCGGCGCGGGCTGTGTGTATTGCCGTGGTACCGGCTTCAAGGGACGACGTGCGATCGCAGAAGTGCTGCGTCTGAATGACGAGATGCGCGAACAAATTATCGCGCGTGCATCGATCCTCAGCTTGAAACAATTGGCCCGGCGCCAAGGCACGCGCTTCCTGCGCGACGTCTCGCTCGAGCTGGTCCGCAATGGCGAAACGACGCTGGAGGAGGTGAACCGTGTTTCCTTTGTGGCGTAAGCGGCAAACACTTTTGCTGTTACCGGATCAGGTATTGTCTGGCGAGGGCATGACCCCTTTGATGATCGAGCAGGGCAGCGCCGGGTACGATGCGCTGCTTGCAGCTTTTACTGCAGCGCTGCTGCAAGCAAAGGCGGCAAGCCGACGCAGGCTGCGCATATCGCTGTGCGTCGCGGACAGCTTTGCCGAGATTGTTGAGTTGCCATGGCAACCGGCGCTGGTGCGCGCTGCCGAGATCGACAGGTATGCCGAAGCGCAGTTCGAGCACCGGGGGCAGGAACTCGATGGCAGCTGGGTGATGTTCAGCTACTTCAGACATTATGGCGCCAATGGAATTGCGTACGCTTTGCCCGGCGCTTTCGTCCGCAGGTTGCAAGAAACCGCGTTGTCCTGCAATGTCATCATCGATTCGCTCCTTCCTCTCAGCGCATTTGCGTATGCACGTCAGCGTTTGCCACGGCGTGGAACTGGCGGCGCCAAGGCATTGATCGTGCGCGAGCCGTCGCGTGTCACCGCCCTGGTTGCAGGACGTTCAGGATTGATGGCATATGCGGCGGAACCAATAACGGGCAACCGCGAACGTTCCGTCGAGCGGCTCCTGCGTCGCTTGCACGGCGAATATACGTTGGATCTGGTCGAGCACCTGGTGTGGGACGTGGACGGCATTGACGCCAGCCCAACCGTCAATTTTTGGAGGCTGTAAGTCATGCAGGACATGAAGTCGTTGTTACGGCCACCTGTCAGGACCAGCCTGACAGGCTGGCTCGCGGTGTTCACACTGCTCATATGCAGTGCAGGTCTCGCTTATCTGTCCTTCGAGTTGAAGCGGCATTCGGAAAGCACAGCCATCATGCGCGAACGCATGGAGCAAAAGATCGAGGCGTCGAATCGCTCTGCGATTCGCATTAGTCCCGAACAAGCTCGCCACTGGCAGGCTCTCAAGGCCGAAATCGCTTTTCCATGGGACCGTATTTTCCGCGTCATCGAAAGCGCTACGACCTCCGACATCGAACTGCTCGAGATGGTACCGGACAAGGCGCGGCGTTCCGTTGTCCTTCGAGGCGAGGCGCGCAATATTGCATCGGTTGTGACCTATGTCCGGTTGCTGGCCGATCACGCAGAGATTGACGAGGCATTCGTCTCTCGTATGCAATATTTTGAACGCGCGGGTTTGCAGACCATCGAGTTCGAGATCCGGATGTCCCTCACCTGAGGCTTGTTCGAACAGCGCCACAATGTGGCGCACATTGCGCTGTATTCCTGCGCCGCCCGAGGCGTATGGAGAGCCTGCCTGCAGGCGCCGTCGCGCTCATGAGTACTGCATTGGCGTCCGCTATATGCTGGTGCCGCAGCGTGCGGGCTTTCCAACGCGCCCCTCCCGGCTGACCAGTGTGGCGGCATTTCCAACAAAGTGAATCTGTCGTTACAATCTTTGATGATTTTACATTTCCTGACGGGCATAATGCTGAGTTCTCCGTTTCATGCCACCGTTGGGAACCCTTCATGTATCACCCGGTCACTCCACCACATGCGTCACGTCAGCTTTTGCGAGCTTGCCTGGTGCCCCTTCTGCAGCGCTCAGTCATCTGTCTCGCCCTGCTGCTCGTGCTACTTGCATCGTTGTTTCCAACGTTAGCGCTCGCCCAGGCACGACCTACCATTTCGGCCAGCTTCTCGCCGTCAACCCTGACAGTCGGCCAACCTTTCAAGATCAGCTGGGTAGCGTCGAATGCCCAGTGGGTCAATGTGAATTGCACCAACGGCGGCCCAAATGAAGAAATGCTGAGTACGACCGGAGAGGTCAACGGCATTGCTCAGCCCTCCTGGGCAAGTGCACCCCCCAGCTGTAACGTCATCGCGTGGACCGATCGCGACGCCATGGCGCGTAATACGTTCACGCTGAGAACATCGGCGCCGCCCAGCGTCAACTTTGCCGAGATCGTGTCCCAAAGTTTCCCATCAGCGATGGTGACGGGCCAGACCTATCCCGTCTCATTTACACTCAAAAACACCGGAACAACGACGTGGACCGCGGCGGAGCAATATCGTCTTGGGGTTGACATCGAAGGATGGGGAGTACAGCGCGTTGAATTGCCATCATCCGTCGCGCCGGGGCAGCAACAAACCTTCAACTTCAACGTGACAGCGCCTGCCGCCGGCACTTACTCGGTGCCGGTTCGGATGTTGCGCGAGTTTTATGAATGGTTCGGCAATGTGGCAGGGAATTACGTGGTTGTTGCGCCGCTCACCAATAATGCCCAAATCGTGGCGCAAAGCGCGCCGACGGAAATGGTTTCAGGGCGCACGTATCCAGTGTCCGTAACAGTCAGGAATACGGGTAATACCACCTGGAGTGCAGCAACCAGTTACGCTCTCGGATCGCAAAATCCGCAAGACAATCTCATATGGGGCACTGGCCGGGTGCAGATCAACAGCGTAGTGCCTCCAGGCGGGCAGTACACGTTCTCTTTCAATGTGGTCGCTCCGGCATCCGCAAACTACAACATGCAGTGGCGCATGCTGCGCGAAGGCGTTGAATGGTTCGGGGGCACCAGCAGCTCTCCGGTAGGCGTAACGCCCGCGCCTGTGGCGCCCACGATTACCGTACAGCGTCTGCCGTCGCCAATGAAGGCCGATGAAGCATATTCCGTCAACTGGAATGCCACTAACGCTACGAGCGTCACTTATCGCTGTACTGCGTCCGGTACTGGTTATAACGCTACTGAAACGGTTGCGGTCAAGGATACCAAGACTGGCACTGCGAGCGCACAGTGGATAAACTTTCCGTCAACCTGCACCTGGACTGCAACCGGTCCCGGGGGAACCAAATCCGTTACCGAGACGATGACAACAGTCGCCTCCCAGTCGAGCAGCCCAACGCCAAACTCGGTCGCCATCGCTCCTCCGCACCTGGCCAACGTTGATGCCGGTACGCTGCCGGGTGAGTTGGGCGTCAATCGCAACGGCGCTGCTACCTACACGGTTTCGATCGAAGTGCCTCCTGGTACCAACACGGTGCAACCGGCGTTGTCGCTCGACTATAACGGCCAGAACCCGAACGGCCCCCTCGGGCTCGGCTGGTCGCTTGGTGGGATGCCCAGTATCCACCGGTGTGGCAAGACCATCGCGCAGGATGGGGTCAATGAACGCATCGGCTTCAACAACAAGGATCGCCTGTGCCTTGACGGGCAGCGCCTGATCCTTGTCAATCGCGCGGTCAACGACGACAACTACTGGAGTCCCGGGGCCGAGTACCGGACCGAGATCGAATCGTTGACGCGTATTACCTCCGAGAGCAACGGTCCTGGTGGCGCGCTGAGTTTCAGGGTCCAGACCAAGGACGGTCGTATTGCCACCTATGGCATTGGCAGCGCCCATGTCAAGGCCATTGTCGGCGCGATCAATAGCGGAGTTGGCGGCGCCCAACCGAGCGCCAAAAACGGCGCGCAGTCGTGGGCAATCGATCGTGTTGAAGATCGCTTGCGCAATTACATCAGCTATAGCTACGACCAAGATTCGGCCACCGGCGAACATCGGCTGACCTTCATCCGTTACGGCGGGGCCGGACTGTCCGCGCACGCTGCCGTCGAGTTCATTTACGAATCGCGCCCGGACGCATGGAAACGCTATATCGACGAAACCCGCAACGACCTGCGCCTGCGACTTTCGAAGATCAGGACCTACGTCGGAGACAACCTGGATGGCAATCCGGCCAGCGCGGGTACCCTCGTGCGTGACTACCTTTTGAGCTATGAACAAAGCCCTACCAGTGGCCGCAGCATGCTGGCAGCGATCAAGGCGTGCGCACGTAATCCGCAAAGCGCCGTATTGGACTGCCTGCCCGAGACCCGTTTCAACTGGGGCAAGCCTGATTCTTCCAAGACGGCGAGTTTCGTCAGTCGCGGGTTCTGGAGCGGGGCGCCAATCCTGACCACCAACAATGCGTCAGGAGGGCGGGTGTTTGGCGCGAACCACGCGGACTATTTCGCCTTCAGCGATTTTAACCGCGACGGTTTGTCGGACGTGCTGGAGAAGCGCGTCGCGTCTGCCGTGCCGATCGACATGAAAACCTACGACGGTGCAGAGCGGGAGCGTAGTAATCCGATTCAGCCCGGCACCCTGAGGACGCAATACCGTTACTTCCGTAATACAGGCAACGGTTTTGCAGTGCATAACTATCAGTTGAATACGCTGGAATCCTTTGCCGTACTTGATGTCGGTGACTTCAACGGTGACGGCGCACCCGATTTGTTCGTTATCGCGAACAGTGTTCCCAAGATCTGTTTATCCCCATTCGGCACGTCATCTGCCGCGCCGGGTACGATGCTCACGTTCACGTGTGGCAGGAACCTGCCGTACGCGTGGCGCAATGCGTCTGGCGGCCAGCCATACATCTTCGATCCGCTGGGTGACGGCCGTTCGGCCGTCTACGGCACCGTGAAGAATGGCGGAACTGCCACCTTCTGCACTATCGACAACTGCATCGGCGACAATGCACCGCCTTACATCCTGGGTAACGACGACCAGAATTTCGTGATCAATGAGTTCAATGGCTCAACTGAATTTCAGGCGCGTCAGTTCATTTCGTTCAATCAGATGGTCGACTTTGCCGGCAACGGCAAACCGTTCGACACGCGCTGGACGCGGGTCTATGTGGAACAGTACCGCTATGACGGCAATGAACAGATCCTGTCGAATACCTGGAAAAACCTCGAACCGCGAGTCGTAATAAGCGGCCTTGGTATGCCGGGATCTGCGACAAGCAAGATCGCTGATTATCTCTACCCGGGCTACCCGTACCCAACGGGCCTGGGCTACGCTCCGTATGACTTCGACGAGCCGTACCAAGGTAACGGTTTATCCGCCGACTTCAATGGCTCGGGCTATAACAGCCTGGTCTTCGGTTTCATTGAAGTGGGCCGTGATGTCTATCCAACGCTGTACAACAAGAAGGCGGAAACTACGCTGTGCCTTTCGACGGGCCGTTCGCTGGATTGCAGCGTGCGTCGTAAGTTCAGCGGTGCCCAATACCGCGCCGTCAAGGCAGTCGGCAATTTTGTTGGCGATGGTGCGCCTGATGTGATGGTGTCGCCACTGGTCGCCGGCACGCCTGGTGCTCGTCCCGTGCCATCGGGTGCAATCCAGATATGCCGTGTGAAGGGCGATGACACGACCAACGGTACTGGAACCGATGATGCCAACATGGTGTGTACGCCATGGTCTGGTGTGACCTTGCCGGAAAACGCGCCAGGCGCGCTGATTGACCAAGTGTATTTCATGGATCTGCTTGGCACCGGTCGCACGCAGCTCGTTTATTACCACAGCGGCAATTTCGTCAACGGTAGTTGGCAGGAAGACGGGCGTTGGGAACTGTTCGAACCGCTGGATGTTGCAGCGCCCGGTCAAGCCCTGGATCGCCTGGTGTCGGTAACCAATGGCTTGGGCGCCGTATCATCCGTAGAATACGCAGATGGCATTCCAACCAATACGGTGGCGACGACCAATACGATAGCCCGTGACTATCCGGTGCAATCGACCACGACAGCGGGCAAGATCGTGCGCCAGGTGAATATCGCCAATGGCGTCGGCGAGCCGCGCCGCAGGAGTTACCAGTACCGCGACGCCGCAACCCACGTCGCCGGGCGTGGCGCTCTGGGTTTCGCTACGGTGATCACGACCGATCTGCAAAACAACTTTGTCACGACCAAGAATTATGCCCAGGACTTCCCGCGGGTCGGGATGGAGCTGGGCTCTACGACGGTCGCCGGTAGCTGCGTCATTTCGAAAGTCGACAACCTGATCGAGTTGCAATCCTTCGCGCAGCCGAATGGCTTGAAAACGACGATGCCCTTTGTCCGTAGTAACACGGCCGTCAAACGCGACATCGACGCGGGCTGCTCAGCCATGGGCACTGTGAGCACCACGAATACCCTCGATGCCTGGGGTAACCCAAGCCAGAGCGTAGTGACCAGCAAGGACGATGCAGAGACCCTGGTGACCACGACCAGCACAACCTTCCGCAATGACACGGCGAACTGGCTGCTTGGCTTGCCGACAAATGTTACTGTCACCAAGACGACGACGGCGCCACAGGCCAGCGTGGTGCGTACGATGGACTTTGACTACGATGCGGTGACTGGCCTGCTCAAGCAGGAAATCACCGAGAAGGGTGACCAGCAATACCAGGTCGTCACCAACTATCTGCGCGATGGAAATCCCTTCGGCCTGGTACGTGCAAAAACGCAGACCTGGTTTGACTCTGCAAAAGCAACGCTACGCTCGCGCACGCTTGGCGAAATGACGTACGACGCGAAAGGCCGCTATCCACTGACGATCAAGAATGCGCTTGGCCATGTCGAGACGCATGACTATTATCCGGAAACCGGCGCGCGCAAGAGCCTGAAGGACGCCAATGCGTTGACGACGTCGTGGGTGGTCAATGGCTTCGGTCGGATGACGAAGGAAGTGCGCCCCGATGGCACTGAGATTCGCATGTATGAAAAAGCCTGCAAGGGCGATTGCCCAGGTGGCGCTGTCGTCGCCAGGATGAGCGATACCTTCAATGGCGCCGACCGTATTACAGTGCCGCAGGTGCAGTACAGTGACAACGCAGGGCGCGTGCTGCGCACGCTTACCTATGGCTTCGACGGCCGTGCAATTGTGACTGACCAGCGCTTTGACGCTCGCGGCAGGCTCACTGAGAAAGACTGGCCACACTTCGACAAGGAAAGTGTCTTCCTTGATAGCCGTGTCACCTATGACGACCTTGACCGCGTCAAAACTACAAGTCGTTATGATGGCCGGGGCCAACTCACGTCGAGCTCGAGCGAGTACAAGGGGCTCACCACGGTTCTGACGAATGCACGCGGCTTCAAGCGCACGGAAAAGCGCAACGTGGCCGGCCAGCTCAGGGAAGTTCTCGACCCGAACAACAAGCCGACCAATTTTGAATACGAGCCGTTTGGCAACCTGAGCAAGACAACCGACCCGAATCGCAACGTAATTCGCGTTGTATACGATCGCATGGGGCGCAAAACCAATTTGTACGACCCCGACCTTGGAAACATTTCGTACGTCATCGATCCGCTTGGCCGACTGCTGACCCAGACCAGTCCGAAGCAGCGTGCCAGATTGGCGATCACGGGCTCGGCAAATGAGCTGACCCGATTCGATTACGACAATCTGGATCGCATGATCGGGCGTTATGAACCTGACCTGACCAGTAACTGGATCTTCGACACTGCAGCCCGTGGCATTGGCCAGTTGGCCGAGGCGTATACCAGTACTGGCACGGTGAAGGACTATCGCCGCGTTCATACCTACGATACGTTTGCTCGACCGCAAAAAACGACACAAACCTTGTCGGACGGTTCGTATTCCAGCGAATCGACTTACGATGCTTGGGGACGACTGATCACGCAGACATACCAGCGTAACGCCGAGGCAGTGAAGAAATTCGAGAACCGATATCAGAACGGTTATCTGGCTCGCGTGGAACGGGGCAGTCTGGTGTTGTGGAAGCTCAATACGCAAGACGCGAGCCAGCGTCCGACGTCTGCTACGTTGGGGAACGGGCTGACCCAAGTGCATCGCTTCAACGATTACAACGGGCAGATTGAAACTGGCACGTTGAGCACAACCGCCGGTGGAGCGCGACTACAGGAAAGTTATGAGTACGATGCGATGGGCAACGTTGGGAAGCGTATGCAGTACTGGGATCAAGGCGGGTTCCAGGAAAACTTCACCTACGACGCCCTGAACCGCATCGAGACCAGTGTATTGCTGGGCCAAGCTGTTCAAACCTTTACTTATGACGACGCCGGCAACCTGCTGACCAAGACAGGCGTTGGAACGGGTGCGTACCAGTACCCGGCACAGGGCGCCTCGGCGGTGCGTCCGCACGCGGTTCAAACCATTCCAGGCATCGGCAGCTTCAACTATGACGACAATGGCAATCTGACCGGCGGTGCAGGGCGCACCGTTGAGTGGACCAGCTTTGACATGCCGGTAAAGATCACTGCGAACCAGACTACTGCTACCTTCGTGTATGGCGCGGAGCACCAGCGTACGCGCCAGGTGCGTGGCGACGGTTTGACCGTCATCTATGCCGGCGCGCAGGAAGTCGAAAAGAACGCGAGCGGGACTGTCGTCAAGACCTATTGGCCTGCCGGAATTGGCTTGGAAATCGATCGACCTGGCAGTACCACGAGCGAGCTGCTCTGGTATCACCATGACCGACTGGGCAGCGTGATCGGTTTGACCGACCAGCAAGGGACATTGGCAGAGAAGCTTGCCTATGATGCATGGGGCAAACGCCGCACAATCGACGGCGCGCTGGTCAACGGGACGTCGACACCAAACAATCTTGATGGTAAGAAAGATTACCGCGGCTTTACCGGGCATGAGATGCTCGATCAGCTGGATCTGGTGCACATGAACGGGCGGATTTATGATCCACTCGTGGCAAGGTTCTTGAGCGGCGATCCGTTCATACAGGATCCGGTTGATGGGCAGAATTACAACCGGTACACGTATGTGTTGAATAATCCGACTAATAACACTGATCCGACAGGATTTAATTGTGAGACTAGCGGTGGCGCTCCGAAGACAGGCTCCCCCCTTTGCAATGTCGAGACAGCGGCGAAAGGTGCAACTGGTAAAGAGGACGCCTCGAAGGCAAGTAGCGAAAAAGATACCACTACGACAACTAAACAAGATCAGCGTCTTGATCCAAAAGGAAACTCGAATCAACCACCAAAGACGTTATCTTCGGCAAACAATGGGAGAACAAATCCGAATTTTTCTGGCGGAGGCGCGGCTGAGAGATCTGTGGAGCAGCACCGTGCAGAAGTTGAGGGAGGTAACGGTAAAGTTTATGAGCCGTTACAGCCTGCTGCGGTTGTAGTTATTAGTGCGGCCGCTGGCGGATCTGGCATCGCCGGTATAGCCACCAGGTCTGCTGGACGTGCATTTTTAGCATGGTGGGGATTCGCACTTGAGGTGCAATCACTTTCCGAAGGTATTCCCTCTGGAGGATCGATTAGGGGAGTGAACGCGCACACAAAAGGGGCGACGAATTGTGGTAATTGCTCGATTGCAACTGACGCGGTTTTGGCTGGACGTCCCGCATCTGCTTTAAATAGTAGGCCAATAGCCTCTACTGTCTTGGAGACTCATTTTGGCGCGAAATTTGGAGACCCAACAACGATCAATGGAGTGACCGCTGCAATGAATCAGGGTGGATTTGGTGCTCGAGGAATTGTTTTTGGCTCCCGGGGGCCTAATGAGATTGGCCATTATTTTAATGTAGTTAATCAAAGGGGAATGATCCGTTATGTCGACGGTCAATCAGGCGGTACGGCATCATTTGAAGGTTACAAATCTTTTCAATTGTTGAGGACTAACTAATGCTTAAGATCGATAAAACGGACGCGTTGAAAATTGCTAAGGCCAAAGTTGACGAGTATGCGCGTTTAGACGCTGCGGAATATGAAATTATGCTTGACCGAACTATCGACTGGAAAAATGGCTGGGTCTTTTTCTATAATGCAAGCAATTTCCTTCGAACAGGAAATTACATTTATGCGTTAGGCGGTAACGCACCAATGCTGGTATTGTTCGACGGCAGATTGTTGGAGTTGCCGACCGCGATTCCTGTAGAAAAGGCTCTTAGCGAACTAATTATTTAAGATACGCGCGGCGATGGGACTAGGAAACGCGGCGGGGTCAGATACCGTCTTGAATTGCAAGCCGATTCGATAAGAAATTTGCGTCGAATGGCTTGCCTGTTCGAATGACGCCGTAAATCAGATGGGCTAATTTGTGCGTAACGGCGCCGATGACGGCTTTTTTCGCCATGCCGGTTGCAAGCAGGCGGTCGGCAAACTGGCGCAAAATGGGGTTATGACGGCGCGCTACCATGCTGGGCATGAAGAGAGCAGCTCGTAGTGACGAACTTCCAGTCTTGCTCATCACCGTTCGCCCCTTACCGAACTGCCGGAGGTACGCTGCTTTGGCGTCACGCCGAGAAAAGCAGCGAGGGCCTTGGCGTTCTTGAAGCGGCGAATGTCGCCAATGTGACCAGGGACACGGGCTATCGTCGTTGTTCCTAGCCCAGGGATGCTGGCAATGAGCTGCGCATCATTTTTGAGATTAGGATGCCGATCGATGTGATCGTCGATCTCCTTTTCCAGCTTTTTGATTTCGATGTCGAGCCAGATGATGTGCGTCTTCACGTGCGTTGCAACGTCTTCCATTCCAACGATCGTGTGAGCTTCCAACGCGGTGGGGTCAGGTCTGACATTCGGACACGACCTCGAGAAGCGCGGCGGGGTCAGGGTGAGAGGGTCCGGTTTTCATGGACATTCGGACACGGCCTCCGCTGCAGCGAGGTAATCTTGCATTTTTAGAGCAACGCGGTGGGGTCACGCGGTGGGGTCAGGTTGAGAGGGTCCGGTTTTCATGGACATCCGAATAGGGGACAATATGCCCTGAGAGGATATACATGACAAATAAAAATTTGCCATGAAGCGGGAGATCACTCCCGCTTCATGCGAAGCTGCCGGCGGAAAGCGGGCGACCTATACCGATGAGTTCAAGCGCACGGCGGTAGCGCGGCTGCATTCGAGAGAACAGAGCGCGACTGATCTAGCCATGGAATTAGGTATTCGTCGCAACATGCTGTACAAATGGGCTGAGAAGATCGAGAAGCAGGCGCCGGGCAAGAAGCTGCGCGCACCTGGTCGACCGGCTACTAGCGAGCTTAGCACGC
>Ga0308157_10003096_pt1 | contig 25130 bp, 22 predicted proteins | sample PhyBR1_FD_201035 | JGI IMG/M metagenome (GOLD analysis project Ga0308157, IMG submission 201035) | Phyllosphere microbial communities from UC Gill Tract Community Farm, Albany, California, United States - DLSLB.R1 | ecosystem: Host-associated > Plants > Phyllosphere > Unclassified | place: USA...
GGTGTTGTTTTTATCAATCGTGATAATGTTCTGCAAGATATCTTCAGCCGGACTATTCATTGTTTTAAAAGCGGACTATTTAAATCGTCCGGCAAGTTACGACTTTTGCACTGTTTTATTAAAAATCAATTTTAAAATGAAAAACAAATACGTTTTGTTAGCTTTGCTTGTTGTTCCATTTTTTGGAAAAGCGCAGGTTGCAAATGATTCAATAGCCGAATTAGATGAACTGATCATTCACGAAAACCGTATGCAGATACCTTTTCAGCAATCAACACGAAATATTCAGGTTATAACAAAAGAAGACATCAAAAAACTGCCGGTTTCATCGATAAACGAAGTACTAACGTATGTAAGCGGAGTTGATATTCGTCAGCGAGGTCCGTTTGGTTCGCAGGCAGATATCAGTATCGACGGTGGATCGTTCGAACAAACAATGGTACTGTGGAACGGTGTTAAAATGGGCGATGCCCAAACGGCGCATCACTCTATGAATTTGCCAATTCCTTTGGAAGCTATTGAACGTATCGAAGTTTTAAAAGGTCCGGCTGCACGTATTTACGGGATCAACGCTTTAACCGGTGCCATAAATATCGTTACAAAAACGCAGACCGATGATTTTTTGCAACTGCATGCGTATGGCGGAAGTTCGTTTAAAGATAAAGAGGCAGGAGATGGCAGCGGAATTTATGCAGGCGGAGGTTTGCAGGCAACGGCTGGTATCAACACCGGAAAAGTGAATCATTTGGTAAGCATTGGCAAAGAAGAAACCAACGGGCAACGTTACAATACGGCGGCAAAAAATCTAAAAACCATGTATCAGGGAAATGTTGCATTGAACGACAATAATTCGGTAAACTGGATGGGTGGCTATTTGGATAACGAATTTGGTGCTAACGGATATTATGCGGCGCCGCATGATAAGGAATCGTACGAAATTGTACAGACTTTAATGTTGAGCGTTGGCAGTAACCACCGAATTACCGATAACTTAACCATTAAACCTCGCATTAGCAACCGTTACAACGAAGATGATTACCGCTTTTACCGCAACGATTTAAGCAGAGCGCGTTCGCTACACTATTCCAACGCGTTTATGTTTGAATTAAACGGAGTTTATACATCAACTGTGGGAGATTTTGGTGTTGGATACGAAATGCGTCTGGAAGATATTAACAGTTCTAACCTTGGCGAACACGATCGTAAAAATCATGGTTGGTTTGCAGAATATAAAAATACTTTTTTCGAGAAATTACTCGTGAATGTTGGTGCTTATTGGAATTATAATACCGATTACGGGTTTCAGTGGTATCCGGGTGCCGATGTGGCTTATCTGCTGACTAATGATTGGAAAGTTCAGGCAAGTATTGGCAGTAGTCAGCGTATTCCGTCGTTTACAGATTTGTACGTAAATCAAAGACCAGGTAACATTGGAAATCCTGATTTAAAACCCGAAGCCGCTTGGCAGTATGAAGTTGGTGTGAATTATACCAAGCAAAACAAGCGATTTGCTGCGAGTGTTTTTGAACGAAATATTTCTGATTTTATTGATTGGACAAGAATTTCTACCGATGTTCCATACCAACCGCAGAATTTAGGGGATCAGGTAATGCGCGGGTTAAATGTTCGATACAATCAGGATATTCAGATTGCAGCCAATCAAAAATTAGGATATTCGTTAAGCTATCAATATTTAAGCCCGAAAAAGCAAGAAAGTGATGGTGAAGTTATTTCAAAATATACCATTGAAAGTTTAAAACATCAGGCAATTTCAGGAATTAACTATACCATAGATGATTTTGGAATTCAGTTTCAAAACCGATATTTAAAACGTGAATTGAACGATGGTTATTTTGTATCAGATTTACGATTGATGTATCAGTTTCCATCATTCCAAATTTATACGCAGGCAACCAATATATTCAACAGTACTTATAAGGAAGTTGCCGCTGTACCTATGCCAAGTCGCTGGATACAGTTAGGTGTCAATTATAGATTAAACTTAAAAAAGACTTCCGAATAGGAAGTCTTTTTTATTATATAGAAGTAATATTCTTTAAGTTTTCTATTGTTGCAATCGGGTCTTGTGCAGTGAACACAAAACTGCCGGCAACTAAAACATCGGCACCTGCTTTTACTAAATCTGCAGCGTTTTTATCGGTAACACCGCCATCAATTTCAATTAAAGTTGTGGCATTGTTTCTAACAATAATTTCTTTAAGCTGCTGAACTTTCTTATAAGTTTTTTCAATGAATGATTGTCCGCCAAAACCAGGATTTACGCTCATAATGCAAACCAAATCAATATCGTTGATTACATCTTCTAACAAAGCAACATTTGTGTGCGGATTAATGGCAACACCTGCTTTCATTCCCGCAGCTTTAATGGCTTGTAATGAACGGTGTAAATGCGTACAAGCTTCGTAATGAACCGTTAAAATATCGGCACCTAAATTTTTAAAAGTTTCAATGTATCGGTCAGGATCAACAATCATTAAATGTACATCGATTGTTTTTTTTGCGTGTTTGTTAATGGCAGCCAAAACCGGCATTCCAAAAGAAATGTTTGGTACAAAAACACCGTCCATGATATCAATATGAAACCAATCGGCAGCGCTGTTGTTAATCATTTCTACATCGCGTTGTAAGTTTGCAAAATCGGCAGCTAAAACCGATGGGGCAATTAATGTATTTTTCATTGTTGTTTGTTGTTTGTGCAAAGATACAAAGTTATTTTCACCCAAAAATTGAAGTGTTTTATAAAAATCTGTGAAATAACATTACTGATAAACAGCAAATATTAAAATCAACATAACTAAAAGAAGTCCTAAACTAACATAATGTAATTTAGGAGTTCTTTGCTTTAAGCGTAAAATCAGTGCAATTATTAAAACGGGCAGCGTGTATAAACTAATCATAAGCAAAAAAGAAGTCATATCAAAAATGGCTCCTGTAAATGTATAACGGTAAACGTTTGTGTTAAACGCAACCAACCAGTAAATAGTTGTAAATAAGCTTGTAACGAAAACTATTTGCGAAAGTTTCATTTTTGAAGCTGGGTTCTTCATAATTGCTTCTATGGATCTTACTTTTTATGAAGTTCTAATTTTTCGGCGAAATAAGCACAAAAATCACGCATGGTATCGCTCATTTTTTTATCGTCGGTAGCACGTTCAAAAGTATCAGCCATTGCCACTAAAGTCTGGTGAAAAAACACCTTCATTTCATCAACAGGCATTTCTTTCGTCCATAAATCAATTCGTAATGTTTCCTGAACTTTACTGTCCCAGATTGATAGTAACATTGCCTTTGCTTGTTCGTTTTCTATACCGCCATCGCTTGCTGTCCATCTAATATCGTCAGGAACTTTATTTTCGTCAACCGATACGTTTATTTTAATTGTAGATTTGTTGTTAGCCATTACTTTTTAGGTTTGTATTTAGATTGCTCAAAAATAGTTTTAGCATCTTTTAATGTTAGTTCCTGCAAAGTTACATTATTATTTTTCATGTACGAACGTACAATTTGCCAGCCAATGTAAACCCCAACGCTTCCAGGTGATTCCTGATCCAGTTCCAAATAAAATTTAGAAAACGGCGCACGCTGAATAAAACGGGCAACTAATTTAGGATCATTATCATACAGATATTTACTTTCAATAAAATTTTTCCAAACCTGCGTTTCGTTGGTTTCAATCCATTTTAACTGCTCTTCGGTATAATTCATTTTTAATGCATCGCTAACTTCCGGCAATAGCATTTCTTTCATATACATAATCTTTCCCCAATAAATCATCTGGCTTAAAAACTGTCTGTCTTGCGGTTGCGGAACTTTTTGCATAGCAAAATTTTCTGCCAGATCCACAACAATTCTATTTGGTTCAAAATCGCCTAAAGTGTACGCATCAAAATCTACATAAAATTTATGGTTCTTGCCCAAATATGTATCCAACGAAATAATCGAAACAGAATCGGTATAAATGGCACGACTCGTAATATCAACTTCAGACAAAACGGTAATTACCCTGCCCGGATTTTCGTTAGGATAATAATGTTTTATATGTTTAAAAAGTAATGTTAGATCTTCTTTTAAAGCAGATATATCTTTGAATTGCTTTTGCGTTTCGCTGTACAATTCGTTAAATAAGGTGTTGTTTTTTTTATTGAACCAAACCGAATCGGGAACATTTTCGCTTAACAACAAAGGATATTTTTGTTTTAAACTATTGAAGTTTTCCGGACTTGTTTGCATGAATTCCTGATCAAAACGATCGATCTTTGCTTCAACAGGAATGTTTAAAACCTCTTTGTTTACAGCATTTTCTTTTTGGCATGCTACAAAAAATATCGAACAAAGCAGTAAATAAAACGTGTTTTTCATCGTAAAAAGCGATAGATTTTATAATTTTAAATCACAAATATAGTTAATCAAAAATTTGCAATGGAAGATAAAAAGATAAATTCTGAAAAAATAGTAAACCACATTGTTAACTGGCTAAAAACGTATGCCGAAAACGCTAAAGTGAAAGGTTTTGTGGTGGGAATTTCGGGCGGAATAGATTCTGCTTTGGTTTCTACTTTATGTGCCAAAACCGGTTTGCCTACGTTGTGTGTCGAAATGCCGATACATCAGGCTCCAAGTCAGGTTTCGCGCGGTCAGGAACACATTCAGTTTTTAAAGGACACTTACAAAAAAGTGACAAACACTATTGCCGATTTAACCGGTACGTTTGATTTAATGAGTGCTACGTTGCCAAAAACAGATAATTTACCGGTGTTAAACTTAACATTAGCAAATACGCGAGCCCGTTTGCGAATGACTACTTTGTACTATTTTGCAGGAATTAACGGTTTTTTGGTAGCAGGAACAGGAAATAAAGTAGAAGATTTCGGAGTTGGATTTTTTACGAAATATGGCGATGGTGGAGTTGATTTAAGTCCGATTGCCGATTTAATGAAGTCTGAAGTCCGAACGTTAGCAGCGTATTTAGGAATTACCCAGAATATTATCAAGGCAAAACCTACTGATGGTTTGTTTGGTGATGATCGATCAGACGAAGACCAGTTAGGAGCAAATTATGACGAGTTAGAGTTTGCTATGAAAGCTTTTGATGCTGGCAAAACCGAAGCTGATTTTATGGGTCGAGAATTAGAAGTTTTTAAGATTTACAAGCGTTTACATACAATCAACCAACATAAAATGAACCCGATTCCGGTTTGTGAAATTTCTGATGAGGTGAAGTTTTAGATGATTTTTAACTCTGTCAAAGTTTAAAACTTTGACAGAGTTGTTTAATTTAAGCGTACTGGTTTTTTATTGAGGTAACACGTTTGCGTTTTCATAATCGTTTTGGGTGATTGTATAAATCAACACACCATTTTTCTGCATTACATCTTTCTCTTTTATATTGAGAAGATCAGATCTGTTTTCTAACCAAAAATTATTGTTATTAAGACTACTATAATAGCCCCTACCGTTAGTAAATTTTAAAGTGATTGAATCAACCATATTAACAAAATTTGGATAAGTGAAACCAAAAGCTGAATCTCCTAAAGGTTTTGGCACTTTGATTGTTTCTATTTTACTAATTGAGTTAGCTTGTACTATTATGGTGTTTATCAATTCAGGACTTACTAGTGTATTTCCTAAATGATCTTTGGTTTTGTAACCTATTATAGTTAAAGACTCTTGAGAAGTATTTTCTAAAGAAACGTTATAAATATATTGTTCCGTGTTCATTCTGTCATCAGGATCACATGAAGACATAAAAAACAATAAGCTTAAAATCGTAACAAACTTAAACATGGTTAACAATTGAGTTCGCATAATGTTTGATTGGTTGAATGTCATTTTCTGTCGGATTATTGTAATTGTTTACTAATTAAATTTACCAAGCATTTATTTTCAAACTCTGCCAAAGTTCCAAAATTTGGCAGAGTTGATTTTAGTAAACTATTTGATGCGACTCTGAAACAAGTTCAGAGTGACATTGGAGGTTAAAACTAACTAAACCGAGACATTACCCTGCCCAATTCACTAGAAAAAGTATGTTTTAAATTGTTGTAATCAACCACATCGGTCAATAAATCTCGGGCTTTTTCAGGATTTTCCTGTATCTGTTTCTTTAAACCTTCAATAATTTCAAAAATCAAATAAGATCTAAGCGTTAAAATAGTTTCGTTTACATATTGCTGCACGCCTAAATCTTTACCTTTTACAAAAATGTTCTGCTTTTCCCAATTATGCAGATTGTAACGTTCATCATCCATAATGATCGATGTAATTTCATCGGTCAACTCGGGTTTAACCTGCTGCAAATAATTCTCTAAATTCCAGATTTCATTAGTGTGATAGAATACAAGAATATCCTTTAAAATAGTTTGAAAATTAGCATTGCTCATTTCGATTTCGTCTTCTTGCAGGCTTAAAAAAACCTTATCGAACACTTTACGCTTTACCTTTTTTTCTTGTGTAATTACTTTATCGTCTTCAACGATAAGTTCATACTCGTCGAAAAGTTCTTCGTAATTACCGTAAATCAACAAAATTTCAATGATTTTTCGTTCTAAAAGATATATAATGTCAACTTTTTCTTTGGTTTCTTCGGGAGTTGATTTTACAACTTCCATTTTTTTATCTTGAACAAACTTTTTGTTGGCTTCCTGCAATTCTTTTTTACCTATTTGTGCCAAAGTGCTAAACAAAACATCTTCTGAAATATCCATGATCGACGCGCATTCCTGCACATAAACTTCGCGCTGAATGTAATCGGGCACTTTAGAAATAGAAACCACGATATCACGAATTACATCGGCTTTTTTAATAGGATCGTTTCCGGCATCTTTCATCAACAAATTCGCTTTAAATCGAATAAAATCGGTAGCGTTTTCTTTTAAATAGTTTTGAAGTTCATCAATGGGCGTTTTTCGGGCAAAACTATCGGGGTCATCGCCATCGGGAAACGTACAAACACGCACGTTCATTCCGGCTTCCAAAATCAGATCAATACCTCGTAACGATGCGCGCATTCCAGCAGCATCGCCATCAAACAAAACCGTAATATTTTTGGTTAATCGGTTAATCAAACGGATTTGATCGGGTGTTAAAGCCGTTCCAGACGAAGCCACCACGTTTTTAATTCCCGCCTGATACATTTGAATAACATCGGTATAACCTTCTACCAAATAACAGTTGTCTTTGGATGCGATTTCTTGTTTTGAATGGAAAATTCCGTACAAAACCTTGCTTTTATGATAGATGTCGCTTTCGGGCGAATTCAGATATTTCGCCGCTTTTTTATCGTTGGTTAAAATACGTCCGCCAAAACCCAACACACGACCACTCATACTTTCGATAGGAAACATAACGCGACCTTTAAAACGATCGAATTTTTTATCGTCTTTTACAATGGTCAATCCGGTTTTTTCAAGGAATTCTAATTTGTACCCTTTTGCCAAGGCTTCGTTTGTAAAAGCATCCCATTGATCAGGCGAATAACCCAGCTGAAACTTTTTAATGGTTTCTTCGGTAAAGCCACGCTCTTTAAAGTACGAATGACCAATTGCCAAGCCTTCATCAGTCTTTAGCAATACGTCGTGAAAGTATTTTTTAGCGAATTCTGAAACTACAAACAAGCTTTCGCGTTCGTTTAAGGCTTGCTTTTCTAAATCGGTTTGTTCGGTTTCTTCAATTTCGATCTGATATTTATTGGCAAGGTAACGTAGCGCTTCTGGGTACGAAAAATGTTCGTGTTCCATAATAAAACTAATGGCATTGCCACCTTTGCCCGACGAGAAATCTTTCCAGATTTGTTTGGCAGGCGAAACCATAAACGACGGCGATTTTTCGTTCACAAAAGGACTCAATCCTTTGTAATTACTGCCCGCTTTTTTAAGTTGCACAAAGTCGCCAATGACTTCTTCCACACGGGCTGCCTCAAAAATTGCGTCTATAGTTTCTTTTTTAATCATACTGCAAATATAAAGATTTGAGTAAAGATGAAAGAGAAAAGAATAAAGATGTTTTTTATTACTTAAATTATGTTAATTTTTATTATTTTTATTTGATATTCATTTAGATAATGAAAATTAATAACCTAATGATACACTAAATATGAAAAAAATATACATAACGCTATTATTGGTCTTTACACACATAGTAAACGCTCAAGTAATATATAATGAAACCTTTGATAATTTTATTTTAGGCAACCTAGGTACCGATCCAGATGGTTTAATACCAGGACAGGGTGGATGGTTAACCTTTGGAGAGACTCAGATTAGTAAAAATAACAATTTATTTACTATTGAGAATGAGCAAGGAAGGGGTAAGGTCTTGAAGTTAAAAAGCGAAATAATGCCGAATGTATATGGGAATGTTATAAAAAAAAATATTAATCAACTTATAGACAACCGTAGAAGCGGATATAACGTAATAAAGTTTGAAATAGATTATTATACAGGACCTAAAGGTGAAATTAAACCTCCAACTGGAGCTGGTAATGTTTTACTATTTAATTCATCAAATAGTTATAGGTATTTATTTGCTATTAGATTTAGTTATAGTGGAAATTTTTATGCTTATACTGATTCCGGGGGAGCTTATTATAATCGTATAACATTTAATAATAATAATGATGTTTTTCCTTTTGATACTTGGTTGAAAATAATCGTATACTTAGATTATAATAATAAAAAAATATATACTGAGATACCATATTTCAACAAAGTAGTGACAGTAGATTTTTTGAATTTAGCTACTTCTAACAACTTGTTTGAAGATTTTAAGCCACAGAATGTACAACTATATTTTCGTACAATAGAAGTGATTGACGATAAGAAAGTATATGTAAAAGTAGATAATATTAAGATTACAGCATTAAAAGATATTCCCAGTTACTTGTCAGTTAATGAAGTTTTAAATGAAAAGTTTAACATATTTCCTAATCCGGCAAACGATTTGGTAAACATTACAAATAATGATAATATTCAAGTAAAAAAGATTAAGATATATAGTGAGAATGGAAAATTTCTAAATGAAGAAAATTTTAATACAGAAGATAATATTCAATTAAATATAGAGAATTTACAAAGTGGAATTTATCTGTTGGATTTAGAAACAGACCATGGTTCAACAACTAAAAAAATTATTAAAAACTAAAAAAAACGCCTCGGTTTTTCGAGACGTTTTTTGTTTTATTTCGTACTACAACTGCTTTCGCATTCTTGTGTTACAATTGGTAAGTTGGTTTCTTTAATTTTGCCGAAGCCGCCAATAACATCAATCATATTATGAAAACCGCGTGCTTTTAAAATTGAAGCTGCGATCATAGATCGGTAACCGCCTGCACAATGTAAGTAGGTTGTTTTCTGCGATGGAAAATCACCAATATGATCGTTAATGAAATCTAACGGAAGGTTTGGTACGTTTGCAATATGTGCCGAACTGTATTCGCCCGGTTTACGAACATCGATAACTGATTCTTCGCCGTTATTCATTAAAGTTTCTAATTCATTAGCCGTAATTCTGCCAATAGAAGCGGTTTCTAAACCGGCATCAACCCAAGATTGCATTCCGCCTGCTAAATATCCTAAGGTATTATCATAACCAACACGAGCCAAACGCGTAATAGTTTCCTGCTCACGACCTTCGGGCGTTACCAAAACAATCGGCTGGTTAATATCGGTAATCAACGATCCAACCCAAGGAGCAAATCCACCATCGATCCCAATAAAAATAGCTCCGGGAATATGAACTTTTCCAAAACTGTCGGCATCGCGCACGTCTAAAATCAAAGCGTCGTCTGCAACCTGTTTAAATTCTGCCGGTGTAAACGCTTTGTTTTTTTCTATAATGATATCAATAGCTTCGTAACCGTTTTTGTTCAATCGAACATTTTCAGGGAAATAAACCGGTGGCGGTAATAATCCATCGGTAACTTCAGTCACAAATTCTGCTTCGGTCATATCAACGCGCAACGCATAATTGGTACGTTTTTGTTCGCCTAAAGTTCCAACCGTTTCCTTGCTTAAATTTTTTCCGCAAGCCGATCCTGCACCATGCGCCGGATATACAATTACCTCGTCAGCCAAAGGCATAATTTTGGTACGCAAGCTGTGAAACAAGGTTGCAGCCAGCTGTTCCTGTGTCATACTTGCAGCTTTCTGAGCCAAATCGGGTCTTCCAACATCGCCCAAAAATAACGTATCGCCACTAAAAATAGCATGGTCTTTTCCATTTTCATCGCGCAACAAATACGTGGTGCTTTCCATGGTGTGTCCCGGAGTGTGCAACGCAATAATTGTTAGCTTGCCAATTTTAAATTCTTCGCCATCGGTTGCAATATGCGCTTTAAAAGCCGGTTCTGCTGTTGGTCCGTAAATAATCGGCGCGCCCGTTTTTTGTGAAAGCGTTAAATGTCCGCTTACAAAATCGGCATGAAAATGCGTTTCGAAAATATATTTTATGGTAGAATTACTTGCCTGTGCTTTATCAATATACTGCTGAACTTCCCTTAACGGGTCAATGATGGCTACTTCGCCGTCGCTTTCAATATAGTAAGCGCCTTGAGCCAAACATCCGGTGTAAATTTGTTCTATCTTCATTGTTGCTATTATTTCGTTACAAAAATACTAATTAAATTTTAGTTGAATTTTTACTTGTGTGCTCTTTTATAAAAGCTCTTTAAACAGGATATACAGTGACATTACCAAAATAAACCAGCCGAAAATCTTGCGTAAGCTTCCGTCGAAAATTCTTTTTGACAATCTGTTTCCTATAAATAATCCTATAATTGATATCGCTGAAAACGATAATACAATCGTCCAATCAATATCATGCTGACTTAAATCGCCCGTAAAACCGATCAAACATTGAATGGCAATAATGGTTAACGATGTTCCTATTGCCTGTTTCATTGGTAAATTGGCAAAAAACACCAAAACCGGAATAATTAAAAATCCGCCGCCTGCACCAACCAATCCCGAAACGGTTCCAATTAGTAAACCCTGCGTGATTAATGGTGTTGCCGATGTTACTATTTGATTTGTTGAAAGATTTTTCTGCCGTGGTTTTTTGATCATTTTAGACGATGCCGCAAACATTACGATTGCAAAAACCAGCATAATTAATTTCGATTTTGAAATACTTACATTGTTGCTCAGCGTAAAGGCATCGGGTAATAAAGGGAGTAATTGCGACCGCGTAAAAAATACTGCCAGTAACGACGGAATTCCGAAAAGCAGTACAATTTTAAAGTTTACATTTTTATCAATCGTGTTGCGTATACTGCCCACTGCCGATGTACTGCCCACAATAAAAAGCGAGTAAGCCGTTGCAATTAAAGGATCAATACCTACAACATACACCAAAATAGGCACCGTTAAGATTGATCCGCCACTGCCGATCAAACCTAAAGTTACCCCGATAAACAAGGCAAGTATCAACCCGATATAAAAATGTATGTCGTGCATAAATAATTTAAGACCTTGCAAATTACGATAATATCGTTGCTTAACAAAGCTAAAATTTCAGTGATTTTTCATAAAATATCTTGTTACCTTTGGGTATATTTTGCCGATTATGAAAATTGAAACAAGCGTTTTAAGCGACGTTTTACATACTATTGCTCCCGTGACCAAAAATAAACTGAATGTTTTAGATATTTCTGTTGATTCACGTTCGTTGCGCAACACTGCAAATACCTTGTTTTTTGCCTTGAAGGGAAACAACCACAATGCGCATGATTTTCTGAACGATCTATATACAAAAGGCGTACGATATTTTGTGGTTTCGCAATATGTTTCGTTACCTGCTGATGCCGTTGTTTTTAAGGTTGAAGATACGTTGCGGGCTTTACAGCGTTTTGTGGCTTTTTACAGAAAAAAATACACGTTTCCGGTTATTGGAATAACGGGCAGTAACGGAAAAACCATTGTAAAAGAGTGGTTAAACCAGTTGCTTTTGCCTTTTTACAACATTATTAAAAGCCCGAAAAGCTACAATTCGCAAGTAGGTGTGCCGCTTTCTGTTATCGCAATTAACGACGAGCATAATCTGGGAATTTTTGAAGCAGGAATATCGCAACCCAACGAAATGGATTTTCTGGAGGAAGTAATTCAACCAACTATCGGAATTTTAACCAATATTGGTCCGGCACATAACGAAGGATTTTCAACCAAAGAAGAAAAACTGCAAGAGAAAATTAAACTTTTTAAAAATGCCGATATTTTAATTAGCGAAAAAACCGATTTAATTGCAGCAAGCAAATCTGAAAAAGCACAATGGTTCACTTGGAGTTTTAAGGAATCTGCCGATGTTAAGTTTAAAAAAATCGATACTGTTTTACATGTAAAGTTTAATAATGCCGATTTTTCTGTCGATCTGCCGTTTACCGATTTGGCTTCTGTAGAAAATATTGCAACCTGTATCACTGCATTGCTGTTTTTAAAGATCGATACAGATTACATAGTAAATGCAATTCCACAACTGCAAACCGTACAAATGCGTCTGCAAGTTAAAAAAGGAATGAACGATTGTTTATTGATTGACGATAGTTACAGTAGCGATTATCAGTCGTTAAAAATTGCACTCGATTTTTTAGAGCAGCAAAAAACGCATCAACAGAAAACCGTTATTTTATCAGATATTTTTCAAAGCGGATTTACGCCCGAAATTTTGTATCAAAAAGTAGCTCAACTTTTAAATCAGAATCATGTTACGCGCGTAATTGGTATCGGCAATAAAATTGGATCGCACTTAACAAATGTTCCGCAGTTTCAAAGTTACCCAGATACCGAAACGTTTCTGAACGACTTTAATTTGAGATCTTTCCGAAGCGAAACCATTTTAATTAAAGGATCACGCAGCTTTCAGTTCGAAAAAATTGTTGCCGAATTAGAAGAAAAAACGCACGAAACCGTTCTTGAAATCAATTTAGATGCGATCAGTCATAACCTTAATTTCTATAAATCAAAACTAAAACCAACTACGAAAGTTATGGTTATGGTTAAGGCTTTTGGTTACGGCAACGGCAGTTACGAAATTGCAAAATTGCTGGCGCATCATCAGGTATCATATTTGGGTGTTGCGTTTGCCGATGAAGGTGTGGAACTTCGAAAAGCCGGAATTAAAATTCCTATTGTGGTAATGAATCCCGAAAATTCGGCGTTTTCTACCATGATTGCCTATAATTTAGAACCTGAAATTTATAATATTGAAGAATTAAATACTTTTTTGCAGATTGCAGAAAATCAGAATTTATACAATTATCCGATCCATTTAAAATTGAATACGGGCATGAACCGTTTGGGTTTTGTAGAAAAAGATTTCGGTGGTTTGATAAATCTGTTGAAACAAACAAATCTGGTGGAAGTTGCAAGTGTCTTTTCGCATTTGGCAACAAGCGATATGCCAGAAGAACGAGATTTTACCTTACAGCAAATTCAAACATTTCAAAAATGGTCGGCTTACTTAAATGGTCAGCTGAATATTAATCCCGTTTTACACATTTTAAACACATCGGGTATCTATAATTTTGGCGAATATCAAATGGATATGGTTCGCGTGGGAATTGGTTTGTATGGTGTAGGAAATGATACAAAAGAAGATGCGCAACTGCAGAATGTAGCAACATTAAAAACGGTTGTTTTACAGATTAATGATGTTGAAAAAGGTGCAACTGTTGGTTACGGACGCCGATTTAAAGCTGAAAAAAAGAGCAGAATTGCAACGATTGCCATTGGTTATGCCGACGGTATCCGTAGAAGTTACGGCAACGGAAAAGGTTATGTTTTAGTAAATAATCAAAAAGCGTTTATTGCCGGAACAATCTGTATGGATATGTTAATGATTGATGTAACCGATATAGATGTGAAGATTGGCGATGAGGTTATTGTGTTTGGAAACGATTTACGCATTACCGAAATTGCGAAGATCTGGGAAACCATTCCGTACGAAGTTATGACGTCGATTTCGCAACGTGTAAAACGAATTTTTTATAAAGAGTAAATTTTGTTAACATAAAATTGTATTTTCGTATTAAGTAAAATAAAAAATAAAATTGTTATGGGAATTTTAAAAGAATTTAAAGAGTTTGCTGTAAAAGGCAACGTAATCGACCTTGCTGTGGGGGTTGTAATTGGTGGCGCATTTGGTAAAATTGTAACATCGTTAGTAGAAGATATTATTACTCCGGCTATTTTAACGCCTGCTTTAAAAGCGGCAAACCTTCAAAATTTATCAGAATTGGTTGTACCGGGAACGGCAATTAAGTACGGTAACTTTTTATCGGCTGCCCTTTCATTCCTAATTGTAGCATTTGCTTTATTCATTATGATAAAAGGAATTAATCGTTTAAAACGTAAAGAAGAAGCGCCTGCGCCTGAAGCTCCAAAAGGACCAACACAGGAACAATTGCTTGCAGAAATTCGCGATTTATTAAGAAAACAACAATAATATAAAAACTCAATCCTTAACAGATTGAGTTTTTTTAAAGGGCAAATTGTTATTCTGTTTAATAATTTAGAAAAAATTACCATGAAAAAAATAATCATCCTTCTTTTAAGCTTTTGCAGTTTGTCTGCAATAGCTCAAGAAAAATACGAAGCTTTTCAATACGAAGACAAATTCGGTGTAGTAGAAATTAGCACCCTAAATGAATTTATCGAACCAACTTACAGTGATCGAAATTCTTATTTCGATCCAATTACCCTAATAAATGGTATCGAGTATACTTTTATTGATCGTGTTTCCGGAAAAGCAGAAACTTATATAACTACCAATCAAGAATTACGTTTTAACGGGAATTATTACAAACATTTTTATAAAGACGATAAGAGTGTTTTTATTCCAAGAGATGCCAAAATCAAAATTTCGTTTAATAAGAAATACCGCGAAGCCATAGGAAACGGTAGTGATTTAATAGTGAAACATGATGGATTGTTTGAAGTATTTGCGAAGCCGAATTTTAAGACTCCGAAAGTAAAAGACATCAAAGCAAAAAAGGTTTATCAAGATTTTGTTTTTCGTAAAAGAACTCAAAAAGAAGAATATCTGACTATTTTTTACGGCAACGATGCCATTTATGTTTACGATAAAAACTATAAACTTTTAAAAGAATATCCGTCTGATACAGAATACGACTCTAGAATGTTTGAAGCTATTTCAGGTGAATTTACCAAAGTAGAAAAAGATGGTGATTTAAGTAATTACGCGGTTGCACCAAGTTATTTTACAGAGAAATTTAAAGACGGTTATACAATATTAACATCGAATGAATTTCAAAAACCGTTTCAAATAAAAGGAAATTATAGAAACCATATCATTTACGGAAAAACCGATTGGATCATAATTACCAACAAAGAAACGGATAAACGATATTCGTTTAGAATAGATTTTGAAAAGAAACGCTTTTTGTTACCTAAGAAATATCAGGAAATTTTAGAATTAAAGTTTATAGAATAAAAAAACCTCATCGTTTGATGAGGTTTTTTGTTTCCAAGAGCGAAAGACGAGGGTCGAACTCGCGACATTCAGCTTGGAAGGCTGACGCTCTACCAACTGAGCTACTTTCGCATTTACGATTTTTAAATCTTCGTTTGATTTTTTTAAGAGCGAAAGACGAGGGTCGAACTCGCGACATTCAGCTTGGAAGGCTGACGCTCTACCAACTGAGCTACTTTCGCATATACGATTTTTGAATCTTCGTTTGATTTTTCTAAGAGCGAAAGACGAGGGTCGAACTCGCGACATTCAGCTTGGAAGGCTGACGCTCTACCAACTGAGCTACTTTCGCATTTACGATTTTTAAATCTTCGTTTGATTTTGGTTTTGCAAATATAGCCATAAAAAAATAGTACATGCAAATTTTTTTTAATGTTTTTTATCACATAAATAAGGATTTAGTTGTAATGATAAAACAATCAAATAATTAAGCGTTGAACATAATTAGTTAATTTAGATTTAATAAAAAATTAACAAGTTTTAGTTCGGTGATTGCCGAACTAAAACTAAATTTGCACAAAAAATTAACATGCATAAGGTATTAGAACTCGATTTGTTTAAAGAAACTTCTGCACATTACGAGCGATTTCATAAAATGCAACCACTAACGGCGCGCCTTTATGCATTGCTGGTTTTTAATAATTGTACAGACGGTTTATCGTTTGACGATTTGTTGGAAATTCTTCAATCAAGCAAAAGTTCCATTTCGCATAGCTTGAATACATTGATCGAAATGAATTTTATCGAACAATACAAAAAAGAAAACGAACGTAAACGGTATTTCAGAATAAACAGAAATCTTTTCTTAAAACGAATGGAAGATGTTAAGGAACGATTAACCGAAGAACAAAAGGTATACACCAAAATTCGCGAATACAAAAAAACAAACGCCACCACACTTTTTAAACCCGAGGCTTTTGATTTTTACATTCTGCACTTAAAAGACGCCATTAATTCAATAGAAGAAACAATTAAAAACTTAAAACTCTATATAAATACAAATGAAAAATACGATTAATACCCTTTTTATGGTGGTTATGGGAACACTGGCTGTTTCCTGTTCTAAAAAAGAAGAAGCACCGCAAGCACCGCCTCCGGCTTTAGATGTTGTTGCTGCTACCAAGAAAGATGTTGTTGGTTACACCTTGTTTCCGGCAACCATTCAGGGAAAAATAAATAACGATGTTCGTGCAAAAATTCAAGGATATATACAGGAAGTTTACGTTCACGAAGGTCAGGTAGTAAGCAAAGGACAGCCTTTGTTTAAGTTGGAAGCGAATAATTTAACGGAAACTGCAAGTGCTGCAAAATCGGGAATCGCAGTGGCACAGGCAAATGTAAATGTAGCCCAGGTTGAAGTTGATAAATTGATTCCGTTGGTTCAGAAAAACATTATAAGCAACGTGCAGTTAGAAACAGCAAAAGCAAATCTGGCATCGGCAAAAAGTATGTTGGCACAGGCAAAAGCTAATTTTGGTAGTGCAAATGCAAATGTAGATTATTCGGTTGTTCGCGCGCCAATTAGCGGAATTGTTGGTCAATTACCTTTAAAGAAAGGAAGTTTGGTTGGACCAACAGATCAAATGGCATTAACAACCATTGCTGATATTAGTTCGGTTTACGCGTATTTTTCAATGAACGAAAAAGAATATTTTCAGTTTTTGAACGAAGCACCGGGAACATCGTTAGGAGAAAAAATTAAAAATTTGCCTGAAGTTGAATTAGAACTGGCAGACGGAAGCATTTATTCTGAAAAGGGAAAAATTGAAACCGTATCAGGTCAGATCGATGCTGCAACAGGAACAGTTCAATTCCGCGTAGCTTTTTCAAATCCTAATAAATTGTTGAGCAACGGAAACAGCGGAACCATTCGCTTACCTAAAAAATATACCAATGTTTTGGTGGTGCCAGAAGTTGCATCATACGAACAACAAGGAAAAATCAATGTGTACAAAGTAGTTAAAGATACCGTTGTTTCAACAGTTGTAGATGTAACGGCTCGTGTAGACAACATGATTATTGTAAAACAAGGAATTAAAGAAGGCGATGTTATTGTGGTTAGCGGTGTTGGATCTTTAAAAAACAAAATGGCAATTAAGCCTAAAACTGCAAATTTCGATACTATTGTTAACGCTGTAAAACCTGTTTTTTAATTTAAATTATTATGCTAAAAACGTTTATTGAAAGACCTGTACTATCTACAGTTATTTCTATTTTAATAGTAATTCTGGGTGTTTTGGGGTTATCGGTATTGCCCGTAACTCAATACCCGGACATTGCACCGCCAACCGTTCAGGTAGCAGCTTCGTACCCCGGAGCAAATGCGCAAACGGTGTTAGAGAGTGTTATTGTACCAATTGAAGAGCAGATCAATGGTGTTGAAGGTATGGATTATATCACATCAACAGCCAGTAATGATGGTTCTGCATCAATTCAGGTAGTTTTTAAACAAGGGATCGATCCTGATATTGCTGCGGTAAACGTACAAAACCGTGTGGCGCGTGCTACACCTTTGTTACCAACAGAGGTTACGCGTTCAGGTGTAACCACACAAAAGCAGCAAACGTCGTCGTTAATGTTTTTATCGTTCTATTCAGAAAGTAAAAATTACGATGCTACGTATATTCAAAACTATATGAACATTAACGTTATTCCCGAAATTAAAAGGGTTAACGGAGTAGGAGATGCGTCGGTTTTCGGGGCACGAAACTACTCAATGCGTATATGGTTAAATCCTACAAAAATGGCGGCACACGGTTTGGTTCCTGCCGATGTTAGTGCAGCAATTAACGAACAATCGTTAGAAGCAGCTGCAGGTCAGTTAGGAGAAAATTCTGGTGAATCGTTCCAATACATCATCAAATACAGCGGTAAATACAAAACCGAAGAACAGTATGGCGATATCGTTATAAAATCGTTAGATAACGGTCAGGTACTGCGTTTGCAAGATGTTGCCGAAATAGAATTAGGTTCGCAAACCTATGGTGGATATTCAGAATTAAACGGAAATCCTGCTGTGGCAATGGCAATTTATCAAACGCCGGGATCAAACGCGCAAGATATCATCAACGATATTAAGAAGGAATTAAACATCATCGAGAAAAATCTGCCTGAAGGTGTTAAGTATAAAATCAACCTTGATTCTAATGAGTTTTTAGATGCTTCGATCGATAAAGTTGTAACTACATTAATTGAAGCTTTTATCTTGGTTTTCTTGGTGGTTTATATCTTTTTACAAGATTTCAGATCAACATTAGTACCGTTAATTGCGGTGCCGGTATCGATCATAGGAACATTCTTCTTCTTGAATTTGTTCGGATACTCGCTAAACCTTTTAACCTTGTTTGCGCTTGTCCTCGCCATTGGTATTGTGGTAGATGATGCCATTGTGGTAGTAGAAGCCGTACACGCAAAAATGGAAGAAACCGGTCAGGATGCCCATACAGCAACAAACAACGCCATGAGCGAAATCTCTGGTGCCATTGTTTCCATTACCTTGGTAATGTGTGCCGTGTTTATTCCCGTGACATTCATTAGCGGACCAACCGGAGTTTTCTATAAACAGTTTGGTGTAACGCTGATCGTTGCTATTGCTATATCGGCAGTAAACGCGTTAACGTTAAGTCCGGCTTTGTGTGCATTGTTCCTAAAACAGCATGATGCGACACATGGTAAAAAACGTAATTTTATTCAACGATTTTTCGATGCGTTTAACAATTCGTTCAATGCAATGACCAATAAATACGGTAGATCGTTCAAGTTTTTATTCAAACATAAATGGGTATCGTTTGCTATTTTGTTGGCATGTTTAGGTGGAACATATCTGGTAAATAAAACAATGCCGGCAGGTTTTGTACCTAGCGAAGACCGTGGATTCATTATGGGTAACGTAGAATTACCTGCAGGTGCTTCAGTTGACCGTGTATATAAATTGGAAAAAGAATTTTCTAAACAGGCAGAAAAAATTCCTGGAGTAGAATCGGTAACGGTTATTTCGGGTCGAAGCATTATTTCTGGATCAGGATCTAACTACGGTTTTCTTATGATTAAAATGAAACCTTTTTCTGAACGTAAAACTGACGAAACATCAACCGATGCAGCAATTGGACAACTTTTTGGTTTAGCTGGTAAAAATTTCCCTGAAGCCAAAATGATTTTCTTTCAACCGCCAAGTATTCCAGGTTTTGGTTTTTCTGGTGGATTTGAATTGAAACTATTAGATAAATCGGGTGGCGATTTAAAAGAATTCGACAAAAAAACGCAAGAATACATCGCCGCTTTAATGCAGCGTCCGGAAATTATGTATGCGCAAACGCCGTTCAATACCAATTATGCACAGTACGAAATTAATTTGGATATTGTTCGTGCAAAACAATCGGGTGTATCGGTAAGTAACATATTTTCTGCTTTACAAGGATATATTGGTGGTAATTACGTAAGCGATTTTACGCGTTTTGGTAAACAATACCGTGTAATGCTGCAGGCTTTGCCAGGCGATCGTAAAAATATTTCGAGCTTAAACGGAATGTTCGTTCGTACATCAACAGGCGCAATGGCACCGTTAAGTCAGTTTGTAACGTTAGAAAAAGTGTACGGACCACAATCTGTTAACCGTTTCAACTTATTTACATCTGCAAACGTTTCCGGAGCTCCAAAACCGGGCTATTCTTCGGGAGACGCTATTAAAGCCGTACAAGAAGTTGCGCAACAAACATTATCTACAAATTATGGTGTTGATTTTACCGGATTAACGCGTGAAGAAATTAATGCAGGTTCGCAAACCATCTTAATTTTTGCTCTGTGTATCGTGTTTGTTTATTTCATTTTGGCAGCACAGTATGAAAGTTATATGTTGCCATTTGCCGTAATTTTATCATTGCCAACAGGTATCATGGGTGCTTTCTTATCGCAAAAAGTCGCAGGATTAGAGAATAATATCTATTTCCAGATTGCGCTGGTAATGCTCGTGGGACTGCTCGCCAAGAACGCCATTTTAATTGTGGAATTTGCATTGCAGCGAAGAAAACACGGCGAAACCATTGTTCAGGCAGCAATAGACGGAGCAAAAGCACGTTTACGTCCGATCTTAATGACATCGTTCGCCTTTATTTTAGGATTGATGCCATTGGTTTTCGCAGGCGGTGTTGGATACATTGGTAACCGATCAATTGGTACGGGGGCAGCGTTTGGTTTGTTAATTGGAACCATTTTAGGAGTGTTTGTAATTCCTGTATTGTTTGTAATTTTCCAAGCACTGCAAGAAAAAATCAAACCGGTAATATTCGATCAAAAAGCAATTCAAGAATAAATATGAATACTATATATAAAACAGCCTTTGTGGCAATTACAGCTGTTTCGTTACAATCATGTATTGCTACAAAAGATTATCAAAAACCAAATGCTTGGGAACATGCATCGTTCAATACAAACGAGGTTGTTAAAGACAGTGCCGTACAAAATGTATTGCCTTGGCAACAGGTTTTTACCGATGCCGCTTTGCAACAACACATTCAGACCGCGTTAGATAATAACCTGGATATTCGTGTGGCGTTAGAAAACATCAATCAGGCGCAATCGTATCTGTCGCAAGGCAGAATGGGGCATTTGCCAACATTTTCAATCGGTACAAACTATACACATTCGGTAAACTCGATCAATACACAATTTGGTCGAATTTTAGGTCAGCGCCAGCGATTAGATCAGTTTGATATCACCGGAACTTTAGGTTGGGAAGCCGATATCTGGGGGAAAATCACCAGTAAAAAACTGGCAGCCGAAGCTACTTACTTGCAAACCGTTGCGGCACATCAGGCAGTAAAAACGGAACTGATTTCAATGGTAGCATCAAACTACTATAATTTATTAGCGTTAGATGCCCAAAAGAAAGTTGCCTTGAAAACAATTGAAAACCGAGGCAAAAGTTTAGAAACCAATAAAGCATTGAAAGATGCCGGACGTGTTACCGAAGTTGCTGTAAAGCAAACCGAAGCACAGGTTTTAAGCGCGCAGGCTTTGTTGTTGGATATTGAAAATAACATCAAAATTCAAGAAAATTCGTTAAGTATTTTAGAAGGAATGTTTCCTAAAGAAATAGAGCGATCATCTTTTACCGATTTGCAGTTGAATGTTGATACAGAAAAAGGTGTGTCGATTGAAACATTAAACAACAGACCCGATATTCAGGCTGCCGAATTAGGTTTTAGAAACGCTTTTGAATTGACAAATGTTGCTAAAGCAAGTTTTTATCCTACTTTAAAATTAACAGCAAGCGGTGGATTACAATCGGTTGAATTTGAAAAATTGTTCGATCCAACGTCGTTTTTTGCAAGCATTGTAGCCGGAATTGCTCAACCTGTTTTAAACGGAAGACAAATTCGTACACAATATGAAATCAGTTTGTCTAATCAGGAAAAAGCTTTTTTAAATTATAAACAGAGTGTTTTAAATGCCAGCAAAGAAATTTCTGATGCGTTGTATGCAATTGACATCAACAAAAAGAAACTGGTTTTAAAACAGCAGGAAGCCGAAGCTTATACATCAGCGGTTAGCTATTCGCAAGAGTTGTTAAACAACGGTATGGCAAATTACCTGGAAGTTTTAACGGCAACAGAAAGCGAATTAAACGCACAGTTGAACATTATTACCACGCAGTATAATTTATGGAATGCCAACATACAGTTGTACAAAGCAATGGGTGGCGGTGTAGAGTAATTTATACTTAAAATACAGTGATACTGTCTAAAAAGTATCACTGTCAAGCTGAACTTGTTTCAGCTTCTCATCATTTTTGTGAATTAGATTGATGAGATTCCGGATCAAGTCCGGAATGACAGAGAGAAGTAATTTTTTTCTATTTATATAAAGTGATTAATGCAGCTAATTTTAGCTGCATTTTTTTAATTATCAGACCTTACCGGTTTTTAAAATCGGTGAGGTCTTTACAGAAATAAATGAGTTTTTTAATTTTTGTATCTTTGAAAGAAAACAGCATGAGATTTTTTTTGTTTTTGATGCTTTTTCCGTTGATAGGTTTTTCGCAAGAATCGTTCAGCTACAAAACCCATAAGCAGCAATTTTTTAATCTGCGACCGGGAACCGATAAAACATTTCACTACATAAAAATGGATAAGCAGGAAATTGTATCAAACAGCTTATTTGTGATCGATGAAACAACACAGAAACTTATTATACCAGAAAACGGCTATTACGAAATTTCGGCATCGTTCCATTTTAATCCAAACACAAGTGTAATAAAGTTTAACAGGGGCGGAGTGAATTTTGGTGTGGTGCAAATTGCAGAAGGAGTAGAGCAGTATGTGGCGGCAACGCGGAAATCGTTCGATCAGAAAAATCAGGATGAGTTTTCGCGGATCGAAGTGTATCCAACCATAGTTTACTTGCAAAAAGATGCCGTTGTAGCACCTGCAATTAGTGCCGGTTTGTTGGGAAATGTGCTGTTGAGTTGCGAAATTGGCTGTAACCGCCGAAACAAAAACTGCACGTCGTTTTCTATGAACATAAAATTAATCAGCGATCAAGATGGGCTTCAAAGATATTATTAAGGTTTTAATTTTTTTGGTTGGATTTACCGGATTTGCACAAGAGAAATCATTTTATATTCGAAGCATCCGAAGCATTCATCTGGAAAATACACCATCGATTATGCAACAGTTAAAGTTTGAACCGGTTGATGTGGTTTACAATAAAATTACCCAGTTTTTAAACGATAAAATCACTATTTCGTCATCGGGCACGTTTGAAGTTTCTGCATTTGCAAACATCAATCCGGGTGTAATGGGCAGTTCGTCTAAAGACAGTATTCACATGGAATTGTATCTGATTAAAAATCCGCAATCGCCAACCGAAGAAATTTTGGGTAAAACCGAATTCCGATTCAGCTTTGGAAATTTTGATGTTGCTGCCGGACTTTTAATTCCACCAACCGAAGTTCAATTGCAAAAAAATGATGAAATTTCACTCTGGGTTAAAATTTTACCGACATCGAATATCGATATCAACAAAAGTCCGAAATACGATCATGTAACCAAACCTACAGGAATGCAACAAATTGCAGGCATGCGGATTGAAAAACTTTTATAACAAAGGCGCCAACAACCTGCAGATTGATGCAAATGCCTTGTAATACCATTTCTCGTTTTTCCATAAATCTGCGGTAAAACGCTTGCTTACCAAAACATCTTTTTCAAATTGATCTGTTAATTGTTGAGCAATGGTTTTATCTAAAACAACCGATGAAAGTTCAAAGTTTATCAAGAAACTTCTTGAGTCTAAATTGGTGGTTCCAATGTAGCTCAATAATCCGTCAATGCAGATGGTTTTTGCGTGCATAAATCCTTTTTCGTACAAAAAAACATTCATTCCGCGTTCCATAAAAGGTTTTAAGAATGATAAAGATGCCGCCTGAACAACCGAAGAATCACCTTTCGATGGAAGCATCAGCGAAACATCAACACCTTTTGAAACGGCGATCAACAAAGCGGTTTTAAAAGAATCTGTCGGAATAAAATAAGGCGTACACAACTGAATGCTTTTCTGTGCTGCCGAAATACTTAAAATCATCGATTCCATAACGTATGGCGGTGTATTTCCGGGCGATGAAAAAGCAAATGTCATTGGTAATTTCTTTTCAAAAACCGTTTGCATTTCCGGCAGATATTTATAATTCAATATAAACGAATTTGCCGAAATACTTTGCCAGTGCAACCAAAACTGCGCCTGTAACATTTTGGTAGCATCGCCATGAATTCTAATCGCCGTATCGCGCCAATACAGGTTGAATTTGTTTGGATTGATGTATTTGTCTGATACATTGATACCGCCAACATAACCGATGAATCCATCAATGACGATGATTTTTCTATGGTTGCGATAATTGCTGTTTGCGAGTGATGAAAAACGCACGGGCAGGAAAATTTCAAACTGAATGCCTAAATTTTCATAATGTGCTTTGCGTTTTGCAAAAGGCGATGATCCAAAATCATCAATAATCAAACGGATTTCAACGCCTTGTTTTGCTTTATCGACCAAAATAGCTAAAATCTGCGATCCAATTTCGTCTTCATCAAAAATGTAATATTCAATATGAATGTGGTGTTGTGCATTTTTTAGATCTTCCAGTAACAATGCAAATTTTTCTTCGCCATTAATTAAAAGCTCTACGCTGTTGTTTGATGTTGGAATTGACGTTTGTGTATGCACCAGATATTCAAAAACATCGTTTAAATGATCGTCATACGTTTCGGTAAGCCTAATTTCGTTGCTTATGAAAGGTTTTAAATCGTTCCAACGCTCTTCTAACTTAACTTTGTAGCGGTTGTCTAACTTTTTAAAATATTTTTCTTTTTGAAATTTCTGTCCGAAAAAATAATACAAACCAACTCCAAAAAAGGGCAGGAACACAATAACCATTAACCACGCAATGGTTTTTTCGGGCTTGCCGTTTTCAACTAAAATGGTAATAAAAGCGGTAGTGTTTATCAGCGTTAAAGGAATCCAATACCATTCTTTTACAAATTCCCAAATTATTTGTATGTGATCCATAATTTGCGTTGTTTTGTTCTAAATTACCCATTAGTTAATACATTTGCAATGAATTTTTTAACAAAGTG
>Ga0308157_10003098_pt1 | contig 25118 bp, 22 predicted proteins | sample PhyBR1_FD_201035 | JGI IMG/M metagenome (GOLD analysis project Ga0308157, IMG submission 201035) | Phyllosphere microbial communities from UC Gill Tract Community Farm, Albany, California, United States - DLSLB.R1 | ecosystem: Host-associated > Plants > Phyllosphere > Unclassified | place: USA...
AAAAGTGGAAAGCTTTTCATTGGTCTAACTACTAAACCAGCTACGAGTTACAAAGTCGTAGCAAAACAACACAACTAATCTTAGATACCGTATTTGGGCAAAAAAGCCTTTCTGTTAAGAAAGGCTTCCCCAATATTGCGGTCTGGACGGGACTCGAACCCGCGACCCCATGCGTGACAGGCATGTATTCTAACCAACTGAACTACCAAACCTCTGCGTTATTGCGGTTGCAAAGATAGTACAGAATTTCATTTCTGCAAGTGTTTTTGTAAAAAAAATGAAATAAATTTTCAAATATTTATCCAAAGTTTTGTTTTTCAACCAAATATGTAGTTAATATTTTTTCAAAATTATCGCCAACATTTACTGGAACGTACTTAATTTGGTTCTTCGCACAGGTTAAAGCCAAGTTTTTAAAGTAGGCCTCTACCCTTTTTTCATATTCTTCTTTTACATTGTCAGCAAAAATCGAAACCTCTTCTCCTGATTCTAAGTCAATAAACTTTCTTGGCGTGTTATCAAAATCAAATTTCAATTCGGTTTCATTATCAACCACATGAAACAAAACTACTTTGTGTTTGTTATGTTTTAAATGCTGTAAAGCGTTGAATAATTTCTCGTCATCTTCTGTCTGAAACATATCTGTAAACAAGATAATCATCGAACGGCGATGCATTTTCTCTGCAATCTGATGCAGATAGGTAATCGTATCCGTCGTTTTTTTGACTTTTGGCTGAACCAATAATTCTTCCAGTTTGTTCAAAAGCATTCTATGGTGACGATCACTTCCTTTTTCTGGTGCATAATATTCATATTTATCTGAGAAAACGCTCAAACCAACGGCATCACGCTGTTTCTTTAAAATATTCATTAAAACCGCCGAAGCCAAAACTGCAAAACCAATCTTCTTTTCATAAAAAGGCTGATTTGATTTGAGTTCAGGATAATGCATTGATGACGAATTATCTACAATAAGATGACAGCGTAAATTGGTTTCTTCCTCAAAACGTTTCGTGTATAAACGATCCGTTTTGGCAAACAATTTCCAGTCGATATGTTTGGTGCTTTCGCCTGCGTTATAGACTTTATGTTCGGCAAATTCGGCCGAAAATCCATGAAACGGACTCTTGTGCATTCCCGATATAAAACCTTCCACAACCTGATTGGCCAGCATTTCTAGATGCTGAAAACTGGAGACTTTCTCTATTTCCGATTCGATTTTCATTCGGTTTCTTTTTTAATATTTTGTGCTTTATAAAGCAAATCTGTCGCCTGAAACAATTTACGTTTCAAGATCGGACTAAAATTAGGGTTTTCTTTTAAGAATCGCTGTACTTCATCAAAAGCATATTTCGACGAATATTTTCCAACGGTATTATCCAGCCAATCTTTCGGAAAGAAAATATCTCCCGTGCGCTGGATTTCATCAACCAAATCTAATGAAAATCTAATATATTTCTGTGCACTTTCTTGACGAAGCGGATGATTTACATTTGCCAAACCTACCGAAACCCAAGATTCTTTCTCACGGTTTGCATCGTCTTTTAATGATTCTATAAAGGCATTTCGAACCGATTCGTCTTTTGATAAAGAGGGAAGCAGAAACTCAAAACGCTTTTGCTTATCAGGATTTGTAAAGGATGTTCTGGTTTTCTCCAAAATTTCATCTGCTTTTGAATGTTTGAAAATTGCCAAATTCATTGCCATATTGGTGTAATCATCTTCATTTAGTTTCAAATTAGGAATCGAGATTTCTCTGTTCCAAACTTTATACAAACTGGATTTCGCCGAATCAGAATAGGCAATTGAGCTAAATAATCCGAATAATGTCTTTTTGATATTCGCAGATAAATTGGCCTGTAAACGCTCGTATAAAACACCTTCAAGCTGTTTCTGAACTTTACTTTGTTGTTTTTCAGTCAATAATCTCCAATAAATCGTATTTAAACTTCCCGTCGCCATTCTCAAAACCAATTCGTTTTGTTCTGTTTGAATTCCCTTTAAAAAACAATCAAAAGCTTTTTCTGGCGAAACATTGCCAATCAAAGTGTTTTCATAAAGATTACTATAACTAGAAGCTCTTGCCATTTCATCTCTTAAACCAGCAATATAATTTAAATTATTTCCGTCAAGCGGAAAAACACCGTATCCAAAACCATTATAATTGTAAACAACAGCAAGCGGTTTTTCAAGTCCGATAGCTTCTTTTACAACCGTATTTTTATCATTAATATTAACTGATAAAACTTTTACATCTTTAGCATAAACTAAACCAACCTTAAAAACCTGAGGCCAAATATTCTCTGATTTATCCTCGGCTTGTTGTTGAATTTCAAAGCTTTTAATTCGGTTTTTAGCATCATATTCGATTTGATCCGTAAAAATGGCTCTCCCCGATTTATTTACCCAGACATCGCTCCATTTTTTCATGTCAAGCGGAGTTTCAGCATCAAGAAGTTCTACGAGATTATTCCAATCTGCATTGTCGTTGGCATATTTCTGAATGTATTTTTCGATTCCTTTCTGAAAAGCTTCCTTTCCCATAGAAGCCTCTAACTGACGCATCATAATTGGCGCTTTGTTGTAAATAATGGCTCCGTACAACGAACCCGCATCTTTTAAATTCGCCAAATGCTGTTTGATCGGATGTGTTCCTAAAGATCGATCTTCCGCGAAAGCGCTAGGATAATGCGCCGTAAAAAATTGCAGATTATGATTGACTTTTGGAAAAATCGGATTCATGATTTTATCGGCCATGAAGTTGGCGAAAACCTCTTTCATCCAAACATCGTCAAACCACTTCATCGTAACCAAATCGCCAAACCACATATGTGAGGTTTCATGAGCAATGAGTTTTGCACGGTTTAATTTCTCGCTGTCGGTTGCACTGTTGTCCAGAAACAAAGTCGATTCTCTGTATTGAATCGCACCAACATGCTCCATTCCACCATATTGAAAAACGGGAATCGAAGCAAAATCCAATTTCTGAAATGGAAATTTATAATTAGTATATTTTTCTAAAAAATCTAAAGATTGCTGATGTAAACTGAAAATAGTATCAGCGCTTACGCGAAATTTCTCCGGGCTATTTTCACGATACAACATGGTCATTTCTAAACCTGGTTTTTGCGTCGTGCTTTTGAATTTTCCGGCAACAAAAGAGAATAAATAGGTACTCATTTTATCTGATTCTCCAAAAGTATAAATTGTAAAATCTTTTTTTTCTAACTTCTCTACTACATCGGCTCCAGCCAAAACCGACCACTCTTTGGGCACAGAAAGATTCAATTTATAAGTCGCTTTTAAATCGGGCTGATCAAAACAAGGAAACAATGTGCTCGCACGATCCGGAACTAGCAACGTGTATAAGAAATCATCATTTCTGTTTAATGATAAATTACCTGCAATAAATGAAAAGGAAACTAGGTTTTTTCCCAAAACCAAAGCCGAAATCGGAATTACAATATGTCCGTTTTCATGAACAATAGAAAGTTTTTTTCCATTTACTTCAACGGTTTTTATATTGGACGTTTTCTCTTTAAAATCAAAAAGTAAGGGCTGACTTATATCAGACAAATTCAAATTTACAATTGAATAAGCCTTTATTCTTTCTTCTTTCTGATTCGGAATTTCAAAATACAAAGTGTATCGGAGATTTGAAATCTGTTTTTTACGAAAATGTGCCAACTGTTCAGAAACACCGTTTTCAAACAATTCACTTGTTTTTGACTGAGAAAAACCATTGAAAATCAAGATAAAAAAACAAAGAAAGCTGTAGAAAATTTTCATTTTTAAGGAATATAAGATTTGCTAAAATTAGCAAAAGCATTGATTTTTTACAAACAATTACTGCAACAACATTGCATTTAAAAATAACATTTCTATATTTGCAACATTATTGCATTAAACAGCGTAAAAATACCACATCTAGAAGTTAAACTTCACGAATGAAAAAGAAACTTAAACTTATTAACCTTTTAATGCCTTTAATTGTATTGTTCGCAATACTTTTTCCGGCTGTCCATTCGTACGAACATATTTTAGACACTCATAGTTGCAAAGAGAAATTAGAGTTTTCTGTTTCCGAAAAACCGCAATTTAAAGCCAAACTGCATTCATTTCATAAATGTTCGATTTGTGATTTTAAATTCAGTGCTGTTGGCACCTTTGAGTTTACTGTTTTTCAGTTTTTCAAGAATAATCCTGTTGTAAAACACCTTAGTTTTTACAGCAAACCACATTTTACATTTTTTAAGGGCTCTTTATTTTCCCTTCGAGCCCCGCCTTTTACACTTTAGTTTTTTTTTGTATTCCCTATTGTTTTGCAATTCGGCTATTTAATTGTTTTTATGATTTCAAAATCTTAAAACATTCAAAGGCTATTTCATTCATTTTAAGCATTTAATGCAACATATTGATATTGATATTGATATTGATATTGATATTGATATTGATATTGAAATAGCTTTTCTACACAAAAAAATCACCTCAAAATTTTATTCTCTTTTTCATTTAGAACAAAGCTTTATCCAAAAGTTTTAGTCTGAAATGAACTGCTTTTATTCTGTTTATCCGATTGCTAAAATCGGTAGGCATTGTCTTTCGCAACCCAAATACCCTTTATAAAATGATCAAAATCAAATCAGAAAAAATGAAAACAACAAAACTCATTCTGACTTCATTCTTTGCTGCAATGGCTTTTTCAAGCTGTAGTAATGACGATTCCGAAAAAGAACAGGCAATTCCCGCTATTGACAAAATCGAACTCGGTCTTGGCAATAATGAAATAGCAACTATTGGTCAGGATTTCCATTTTAATGCAGAAGTGACAGCTGCTGATAAAATCGAAAATGTACAAGTTAAGATTGTACAAAGAAGTACCGAAACGTATTCTAAAATCTGGTCGCATGAAATTACATGGACGCAATATGCGGGTGCAAAAAATGCAACGGTTCACAAACATTTTGATATTCCCGAAGATGCTGTAGCAGGCAAATACGACTTCATCATTATCGTAAACGATCAAAACGGAAGCAAGATAGAAGTGAAGAAAAACTTAACCATTATAAATCAAAAAATATGAAAAATTTAAAGTTCCTTTTAGGTGTTTTGACACTTGCCTTTATAACATCCTGCTCCAGCGATAATGCCGAAATTGACACCGAATATCCTGTAATTGACATCACTGGAACAAATGCTTTTCCGATTCAATGCAGTACAATTGAACGCGGAAAGACCTTTACTTTCAAAGCCACTTTTAATGATAATGTCGCTTTGGGTTCTTACAGCCTAGATATTCATCACAATTTCGATCATCATACACACAGTACAGAAGTTACGAGCTGTGAAATGGAAGCTGTAAAAAAGCCTGTAAAACCAATGCTTTTCATCAATAATTACACCATTCCGAACGGGGTAAAAAGCTACGAAGCGACGACACAAATTACCATTCCAGCCGATGTTGATCCTGGAGATTACCATTTTATGATTCGCTTGACGGATAAAGAAGGCTGGCAAACGCTGAAAGGTTTAAGTATTAAAATTTTATAAGATCAGATTAATGAAGAATGCCCTATCCATGTATTGGAAATATTGTTTCTTACTCCTCAGTTTATTGGTTTCAGCCGAAGCTTTTTCTCAAAGTAAGCCTTCAGATAAAAAACCAGAAATCAAGGAACTTGACGAAGTTTTAATTAACGGAAATTCTGCCGAAAAACGCAAAAAAGAAGAATCGCTGAATGTTGAAACGGTAAACAATAGTTTCATTCAGCGGAACCTTGGCGGGAGTTTGATGCAGTCTTTGCAGAAATTGCCAGGCGTTAAAACTATTTCGATTGGTTCTGGAGGTTCAAAACCGCTTATTCGTGGTTTGAGTTTCAATCAGGTTATTGTGGTGGAGAATGGCTTGAAACACGAAGGCCAACAATGGGGCGCAGATCACGGTTTGGAAATCGATCAATATGCTGTAAATCGGGTAGAAATTATAAAGGGCCCTTCTTCATTTATTTACGGATCTGATGCTGTGGGGGGCGCAATCAATATTAAACCTTTGCCACTTCCGTCGCAAAACAGTTTTGGCGGAAGCATAGATCTTACTGGAAAAAGCAACAATGCGCAATTTGGAAGTTCTATTAATTTATTTGGAAGAAACAAAAACTGGTTCTTTGATTCCAGAGTAACCACAATGGATTATGGAGATTATCGCGTTCCAACCGATGTGGTTCATGTGTACAGTTATGCTGTTCCGTTGTATAAAAATCATTTGCGAAATACAGCAGGAAAAGAACTTGATTTCCATTTGAGTACAGGTTATTCGGGAGAACATTTTAAATCGCTTTTCTATTTCAGTAATGTGCATACCAAAAGCGGTTTTTTTGCGAATGCGCACGGACTCGAACCCCGAAATGTAGATCTGAAATTACACGATAAATCGAGCCGCGATATTTTGATGCCATATCAGCAAGTCAATCATTTAAAGGTTAGCAATACGACTTCTTTTCAGTTGGGAAATCATTTTTTTGAGACGCAAATTGGTTTTCAAAATAACTTTAGAAGAGAATATAGCCATTATGTAAATCACGGTTATATGCCACCGATTTATCCGGAAGATATGTACGCTCCACAAGATTTGGAACGCCAATATGATAAAGATGTTTGGTCGTTTTCTGCTAAAGATGAATTTAGAATTCAAAATCATCAAATTACGATTGGTTCGAATGTAGTTTTTCAGCAAAATGAAATTGGTGGATGGAGTTTTTTAATTCCCGATTTCACTCAATTTAATGCTGGCTTATTTGCTTATGATAAAATTGAACTGAACGAAAAATGGTTTTTAAATGGCGCTGTTCGTTACGATTACGGAAAAATTAAAATGAAATCGTATTACGATTGGTTTCAAAGTCCAGTTTCTGAAAACAATCAAACAGAATTGGAATATTTACAGCGTTCTCAAGATCTAACCAAAAACTTTGACAGTTTTACATGGTCGGTTGGAGCAAATTACAATCCCGGAAAGCTTTCACTGAAAGCCAATTTGGGTTCGAGTTTTAGAATGCCGATTGCCAAAGAACTGGCTTCAAACGGTGTAAATTATCATTATTTCCGATTCGAAAAAGGGAATTCGAATCTGGATGCAGAACGTTCGTATCAATTGGATTTGGGAATGGAATGGAAAGCGCAAAACTTCTCTTTTCAGTTTACTCCATTTGCCAACTATTTTCCGAATTTCATTTATCTGAATCCAACTTCCGCTCATGATATTTATTATGGTGCAGGAAATCAGGTTTTTGAATATGAACAAAGCAAAGTCTTTCGTTATGGCGCAGAATTTCAGACTCGCTATTATTTCCTGAAATCTTTAAGTGCAGAAATTGGTGCCGAATATCTTTATTCGGAACAAAAATCCGGCAGTAAAAAAGGTTATACACTTCCGTTTTCTCCGCCGCCTTCTGTTTTGTTTGAATTGAATTACGAACCTCAAATTAGCTTTTTAAAAGAACCTTATTTTTCTGTTGATTATCGCTTTACGGCACAACAAAACAATATTGTTCCGCCTGAGAAAAAAACGGCAGAAAGTCATGTTTTTAATCTGGCTTTTGGCTCAAAAATTAAAACAGGAAAACAGGATATCAGCCTCAATATTCAGATCCAAAATTTATTTAATACAAGATACTTAAATCACACCAGCTTTTATCGACTTATCGAACTTCCTGAAGCGGGACGAAACATTATTGTTTCTATGAAAATTCCGTTTTTGTTTTCACGATAAGTCTGACCATTCAAAATCAATTATTTACAAATTTTAAATCCTTTATTACAATGAAAAACAAGTTTTACAAACTACTATTTTTATTTGCTTTATCGCTTTTTGCGGTTTCGTGCAGCAACGACGATGACAACCACAACGATAATGATCATGATCACGACGCTTCAGAAGAACATACATTTGTTCGAGTTTTACTTTCTGACGAAAAAACTACGGAGTTAACCCTTTTTGATCCGCATGAAGATAAGATCAGTTCTTTTACGGCTAAATTTCCAAAATCATCTTTGTACACAACAGAATCTGGACGTTTTGCCGGAATTGTTCACAGAGACAATAATTTTGTAGAAACTTTCGACAGCGGATTGGAATTACACGGTGATCATATTGATGTTGATGATGTTCCGAAATTTGGAGTTTTAGCAACAAGCGCATTAAAACCAACGCATTTTAAAAGTAAAATTGGCGAAATCCTGACTTTTAATGACGGCGACGGAACACTTTCTGTTGGTAAAGAAGCCGATGTAAACAAAGCTGGCTCGACTTTCAAAACTGTAAACGCAGGTTTATTGGCGCATCACGGTGCCATGGCGACTTTTACAAACGGAACTTATGCGATTACAGTAAAAGACAATTCGGTTACGGGAACGCTTCCAGAAAAAGTAAAAATTATTGACAACACTGGAAAAACGCTTTTTGATGCTAAAATTGCGACAAAAGGAATTCACGGAAATGCTTCAGACGGTGTTTATGCTGTTTTTGGTTCGTCAAGCGGAATTTTGGTTGTAGAAAGCAACGGAAATCAAAAGTTAATCGATCACCCAGCAGATTTTGGAACGGCTTGGTTTGGAAGCATTTTAGAAACGGCTTCGGCAGGAAAATTTATTGGGTATACCGCTGCAAAAGGCGCTTATTTAATTGATGTTGTGGCTAATACTGTAAAACCAATTATTGCGAACACAACCATTATGCAATGTAAAGTTAGTTACGATCATAAAAAACTGGCTGTTTTATTGCATTCAGGAGAATTTAAACTTTACGACATCAGCAGTTTACAAGCGGTAAAAGAAACTAAAGCAACTGCAGAAACGGCTACAGATGCTACATTAAAACCTCAAATGGCAGTTACAGATCGTTTTGCTTATATCACTTCGCCAACAACTGGAGAATTAATACAAGTAAACCTTTCTACATTGGCAATCAAAAAGACTAAGGTTTCTAGCACGCCATATATGATTACGGTTTTAGGTTATGAAAACAGCGAAACTCACAGCCACTAATTGATTTTAAAACAAAATAAAAACGACACTCTAGATTTAGAGTGCCGTTTTCTTTTAAAATACAAAGTTTTTCTGCCACTAATTTCACAAATTTTCACAAATTTAATTCGTGTTAATTCGTGAAATTCGTGGCAAAAAAAACAATAAAAAAGGTCCAACTTTCGTCGGACCTTTTTTATATCAATCGTAATCTAAGATTACAATAAAGCGTCTAAACTATCTGCGTAGGTTTGTTTCGGAGCTACTCCTACTTGTTTTCCTACTACTTCACCGTTATGAAACACCAAAACGGTTGGTATGTTACGCACACCATATTTTGCAGCAAATTCTTGGTTAGCATCTACATCTACTTTACCAACAACTACTTTACCAGCGTACTCTTCGCTTAATTGGTCAATGATTGGACCAACCATTCTACAAGGACCACACCATGCTGCCCAAAAATCTACCATTACTGGTTTATCTGATTTTAAAACTACTTCATCAAAAGTAGCATCTGTTATTGCTAATGCCATAATATATTAAGATTAAAATTATGTCTGAATATTTAACTTTCAAACTACAGTACAAATTTAAAAATTTAAAATAAATCAAACACCATTACTAAATTAGTTTTCATTATAAATGTATTGTCATTAATTATAAACTGTATAAGGCTAAATTTACAATTTATTTAGCTGAAAATCAAACCAATAAAAAGTTAATATTTTTTATAGTATCTTTAATACATTCAAAATTAGGCTAACATGAAAGAAACTTTATCCAAAACCAAATCCTTTCTGCAATCTGATTCTTTTAAAAAATATGCCAAACGTTTTGGATATTTTATCTTGGGCCTAATTGCAATTCTTCTGCTAGCCTGCGGAGCACTTTCTGTTTACTTCAACCGAAACAAAACCGAAATTATTGCTAAAGTCAATGCTAAAATCAACGAAAATATAAATGGTAAATTTCATGTTACCGATTTTCATTACAAGTTTTTAACTGGTTTTCCAAATTTTACCTTGGCTCTAAAAGATGTCGAGATAAAAGACAATCAATGGCAGAGCCACAAACATACGCTGCTGAGAGCAAAAGAAATTGAAGCACGTTTGAATATCTGGAGCCTGCTGCAGCACGAAATCAACATTCATAAAATTTTAATCAACGACGCAGATATTTATATCTACAAGGCCGAAAATGGCTATTCTAACGCAAATATTTTTAAACCTAAAAAGAAAAAAACTCAAACCGATAAAGAAAAACCCGAGACCACAATTGACGAAGTGAACCTCAACCAAGTTCATGTAATTATTGACAATCATTTGGGACATAAACTGTTTGATTTTGATGTGGCAAGTTTAGACTCCAAAGTAAATTATGACAATGACAGCTGGCAGACTAATCTGTATTTGAAAACCAAAATTAATAGTCTCGCATTCAATACCGTTCACGGAAGCTTTGCCAAAGAAAAAGTTCTGGAAGGCAATTTTGATATTTCGTATGCCAAAGCCAGCCAAAAAATAGATATTAAAACCCGGAAACTTAAAATTGGTTCTGATGTTTTTGACATTATCGCTTTTTTTAATGTCGGAAAAACCAATTCGCTTTTCGGAATCAATATCGGAACGGAGATTTTATGGCGAAATGCTTCTAATTTATTATCGGCAAACATTAGTTCGAAACTCAATCAATTTGATTTAAAAAAACCGATCAAAGTAAACTGCGACATTAAAGGCGATTTGAATGTAGAAGGCGATCCTAAAATTGTGGTTCAGGCAGATGTTCGTGATAACGAATTAACTATTCCTGATGGTTTATTTACCAATTGCAGTTTCAAAGGAATTTTTACGAATAATTTCAAACCCGAAAACGGATTTAGCGATCCGAACTCGGCAATTGTTTTGACCAATTTTAATGCTGAATACGAAAGCATTCCGCTAAAAATTGCGCAAGCCGTAATTAACAATCTCGAAAAACCGATTGCCACAGGAGTTGTAAATGCTGATTTTGACATTTCTAAACTCAACGGAATGATGAATGAAAAAATTCTTCATTTTGAAAGCGGTCATGCCAAAGCCAATTTAAAATTTCAGTTTGACATTGTTGATCTTTATATCAATAAACCGCGTTTTACAGGCGATGTTGATATTAATGATGCTACTTTCGATTATCTTCCGAAGAGTATTCACGCCGAAAAAACTGCTGTTCAGCTTTCTTTTACACAAGAAGCGCTTTACATTAAAAAAATCGCATACAAACACAAAAAGAATATTATCCGCATTGACGGAAAAATAGATAATTTCTTGAATCTGTATTACGACGCACCCGAAAAAATGGTGGTAAACTGGAATATTTATTGTCCTAATATTGACGTAAAACAGTTTTTGGGCGTTTTAAAGAATTCTCCACAGCAAAAAGTTACAGAGAAAAAACCAGTTAAAAAGAATGTCAATTTTACAAACCAATTAAGATCTGTAATTGAAAAATGTACTGCTGTAATTAATCTTAAAGCCGATAAAATCACCTACGGATCGCTTACGGCAACCAATACTCAGGCCACGCTCCAGATGCTGAATTCTAAAATTCTGCTTAAAAACGGCACATTGCAGACCTCTGGCGGAAGTATTGCATTTAGCGGTTCTGTGCAGCCAAGCGGCAATCAGTATGTTTTTACTTCAAACGCACAGGTAAACCGTGTAGATATTGCAAGCTTTTTAAGATCTTTCAACAACTTCGGAATCAAATCTTTCAGTCCAAAAAACATTCGAGGCCGATTGACCAGTAACGCCAATGTTGCGGGCCTTATGAGCAGTAAAGGAGATCTGATTGTTAATTCGATGAAAGGGAAATTAGATTTTAATGTCAACCAAGGCGCATTACTCAATTTTGAACCCATTATGAAAGTAGGAAAATTTGCTTTTCCGCTTCGCGATGTCGAGAATATTACTTTTAGCGATTTATCGGGTTCGCTCAATCTTCGCGGAGAACAAATAGATGTACATAAACTTACCATAAGCTCCAGCGTTCTCAATCTGGACGCAGAAGGAATTTATTCTTTTGGCCGAGGCACCAATCTCGCGCTTACTGTGCCGCTTAGAAATTCTAAAAACGACGCCAATCTCGCCACCAAAGCAGAACGAAAAGCCGTTCGAGAACGCGGTATTGTCCTTCATTTGATTGCCTATGATAATGAAGGAAAAATGAAGGTTAAATGGGGGAAGAAGGATAAGGGATAGTCAAATAATTACTGCTTATCAAATCCAGTTTGTGGAAAATATAATTCCTGATTTTGGATTATTATTCATAAATTGCACCACTAATTTTAGCGCAAAATGACGGGAGAAGAAAAGATCAACATTGACGAATTTGATGGTAAAAAATTTAAAAATCGCTTTGTAGAAGAAGACGATAATAGAAAAGCCGTTGTTACACATTATCTGCACAATTATCACAACGGCGTTAAAGATCATTTTGAAGAAGAAGCTGCTCAATATATAAAACAAATTGTTGAATATAAAAATGAAGAAGAGAAACTAAATATGGTTTCTGATTCTGCATTACAACAATTACTTTTTGAAGTGGAAGATGTTCCATTTCCTACTCCCGAAAATTATACTTTTAAGTTTATTGACCTTTTTGCAGGAATTGGTGGATTTAGAATTGCATTACAGAATTTAGGTGGAAAATGTGTTTTTACTTCTGAATGGGATGAGAATGCAAAAAAAACTTATAAAGCAAATTTTGGTGAAACTCCTTTTGGTGATATAACAAAAGAAAGAACAAAGAATTACATTCCAGAAGGTTTTGATATTTTATGTGCAGGATTTCCTTGCCAAGCTTTTTCAATTGCAGGAAAAAGAGGAGGATTTGAAGATACGCGAGGAACATTATTTTTTGATGTTGCTAAAATTATAAAAGACAAACAACCAAAAGCAATTTTCTTAGAAAACGTAAAAGGGTTAAAAAGCCATGATAAAGGAAAAACTTTAGAAACAATTTTAAATGTTCTTAGAAATGATCTAGGATATTATGTGCCAGATCCTGAAATTATGAATGCTAAGGAATTTGGTGTTCCTCAAAATAGAGAGCGTATTTACATCGTTGGTTTTCATAAAGATTTAGGCATAAATTCGTTTGAATATCCAGATGCATTTGAGCAAAAAGTAACATTCAAAGATGTTAAAGAGAAGCATGTTGTGCCTACAAAATATTATCTATCATCTCAATATCTTCAAACTTTAAAAAATCACAAAGAAAGACACGCCAGCAAAGGAAATGGATTTGGATATCAAATCATTAAAGATGATGAAATATCAAATTCTATCTTAGTCGGAGGAATGGGAAGAGAAAGAAATTTAGTCTTAGATGATAGAATTACCGATTATACTCCATCAACACATATTAAAGGAGAAGTAAATCGTGAAGGAATTAGAAAAATGACTCCTCGTGAATGGGCAAGATTACAAGGATTTCCTGATCATTTTGTAATTCCAGTTGCAGATGCATCTGCATATAAACAATTTGGAAATTCTGTTGCAATTCCTGCAATTCAGGCAACTGCTGGGAAAATAATTGATTTAATTAAAGATAAATTATAATGACGGGGAATAAAGGAGAATGGAGTGAAATATATGCGCTTTTCAAATTACTTGGCGACAAAGTGCTCGCTTCAGGAAATGAAAAAATTGAAAAAATCCCAGATATCCTTTATCCCATAATTAAAATCTTACGCTCAGAAAGAAATGGAAATTTTGAATATTCAATTCTAGATGACATTGTTTTAATATCTGAAAAAGAAGAGCTTTTAAGGATTCCTGTTTCTGTTTTTAAAGAAAAAGCAGCTTATTTATTGCAGGCTATAAAGTCAAATCCAGATGGAAATTTTTCTGTCCCTGAGATTGAAATTTTTATGCATACCATTAATTGTATATCAATAAAAGCAAGTTCTTCTGCAAAAACAGACATAACAATAGTTATTCATGATCAAAGAACAAATCAGCAACCAGTTCTTGGATTTAGCATAAAATCGCAACTAGGTAACCCCTCTACACTTCTGAATGCAGGCAGAACAACAAATTTTATTTTTAGCATTTCAGGATTAAATTTATCAGAAGAAGAAATAGATATCGTTAATTCAATTGATTCAAGAAGTAAAATAAAAGACAGAATCGAACTTTTAAAAAACAAAGGTGGTTATTTCAATTTTTTAGAAACTGAACAACAAATTTTTTCAAACAATCTTATATTGATTGATAGTTTGCTACCTCAAATTATTTCAAGCATTTTAATTGATTTTTATACTAGTCCTCATTCAAAGCTATTAGACCTAGTTTCGAAGATTGAAGAAACAAATCCACTGAATTTTGACATAACAAATAAGCATAAATTTTATTCTTATAAAATTAAAAGATTTTTAACTGATGTTGCATTGGGAATGACTCCTTCAAAAGTATGGAATGGAGAATATGATGCCACAGGAGGGTATTTAGTTGTCAAAGAAGATGGAGAAATAGTTTGTTATCATATTTATAATAAAAGTGAGTTTGAAAATTATTTAATAAATAATACAAAACTTGAAACAGCAAGCTCCAGCAGACACGGATTTGGCATGCTATATAAAAAAGATGGAGATTTACTTTTTAAATTGAATCTCCAAATTAGATTCATAAAGTAATTTCTAAACAATAATAAACATAAAAAAGCCACTTCTCAAAAAAAGTGGCTTTTCCAATTTCTATTCAACCTCCAAATAAGGATCCAAAATCTCGGCTAGTTTATTCAGCCAGTAAAAGCTTTCATCGAGGTTGATATTTTCTTGCTGCAGAAATTCATTTTCGTGCATTACATTTAAGGCAAGAATGTAATTTACCTGTCGAATGCACTTCGCCATGCTTTTGGAATCAATTGAATTGTTGAAGAATTCAGTTAACCTCAATTCGGTTTCTTTCGAAAAAGTGTTTGTACTCATAATTTTGCATTTAGGAATTATAAAACCCGCATAGCGTAGGTGTCCTACGCTGCAAAGAGCGTTGCGATTGTTTCCAATACCGCCACCATACCATACGGGCAAGAAGTTTGTTGTATTCATATTTTTTTGCATTTAGGAATTGCAAACATACGAAAACAAAAATAAATTGTAAGTTTTTTCTTTATTTATAAATTAAAATACTATAAGTATATTTTCTTCAAATCGAAATTACAAAATTGAAAAATAAATCGTTTTAAAATTTCATAATATTTCCTTAACCTACTTGTCTTTTAGTTGTAAAATCGATAAGTTTGAGAATGAATCATTAAATATTATGCGTTATGAAAGTACAGATCAACACCGACAAAAACATTGAAGGAAGTGCAAGATTAGAAAGTTATTTTTCTGGAGAAGTTGAAAAAAGCTTAGACCGTTTTCAAGATAAAATTACCCGCGTAGAAATTCATTTTGGAGACGAAAATGGAGAAAAGTTCAGCTTGCATGACAAAAAATGTGTGATTGAAGTTCGTCCTGTAAAACTACAGCCCATTACGGTTACAGAACATGCCGACACACTTGAAAAAGCTTTTAGCGGTGCATTGGCCAAAGCCAAAAAAACATTGACGAGCACTTTCGAAAAAATAAAAGAACATTAATATATAAAGCTGCAAAGTAACAAAGCGACAAAGGTTCAAAGTTTTCTTGGCCTTTGTCGCTTTTTTTTAGCCTTTGCTACTTTGTCTATAATTGTATAAAGTTGTAAAGAAACAAAGCGACAAAGGTTTAAGTTCTCTTAACCTTTGTCGCTTTGTTGCTTTGAACCTTTGCTACTTAGTCTATTATTTCGGTAAAGGTGCTCCAACTGCAATATCACAACGGTGACCTGGTTTTCCGTGTGGCGGGTTCATTCCGTCTGCTACCGTAGCCTCGTTACCTTCCGTGCTTAACAAAGCTGGAACTGGATTTGATGCTGGCGGAGTAACTGTAAAGTTTTGCGTAACCGTTCCGCTTTGAGCGGTATTTGAAGCTGTTGTTGTCGTTGTTGCTTTAGGCGAATTTAAAGGTGCGCCAACAGGAATATCACATCTGTGTCCTGGCTGTCCATGTGGAGGATTCATTCCTTTTGCTACTTTAACTGGCGCAGCAGTTGTAGTAGTAACCACCTTCTGCTGAGTCGGATTTACCTGAACCGTTTGTCCCGGAGTTGCCTGAACTTGCTGTGTTGGTGCAGAATTTAAAGGCGCTCCAACCGCAATATCGCAACGATGTCCCGGCTGTCCGTGAGCAGGATTAATTCCTTTTGTATCGCTTAAAACTGTATTGGGGTTTGTTGCAGGATTTTGCACCACTGGCGCAGCAGGTTTAGTTGTATCTTTTGCAAGTCCTAATCTTACTAATTCAGAAGTGGCTGTGCTTTCTTGCGGTTCTAATTCCTTTTTGCAGGAAATAAAAAGTAAAGAAGTAACAGCTAGTGAGCCTAGAAGTATTTTTGCATTCATGACTGGGGGTATTTTTATTCAGAATCAAATATAGTGGTTTTTGAGATATTACAACATACAAGTACTGTAAGATAATTTAGTATGGGACAAAGTTGCAAAGGTACAGAGTCGCCAAGAATCTTAAAATAAACTTTGCGCCCTGGGTGCCTTTGTGACAATAATTCGTTTTCTTTAATTTCCTTATATCACTATATGTTTCAAAAAATTATACCTTTAAACTCAAATACTATATCTCATGAAAAAAACACTTTTACTTCTTTTATTCGTTGCCTCTTTTGCCAATGCGCAAGCAGACAAAAACAAAATTAATCAGACATTAGATGCTTGGCATAAAGCTGCTGGCGAAGTAAAATTTGATGCTTACTTTAATGTATTGGCAGACGACGCGATTTACATTGGAACCGATGCCACTGAAAATTGGACTAAAAAAGAATTTTCAGTTTGGGCAAAACCCTTTTTCGATAAAGGAACTACATGGAATTTTAAAGCTTTAGAACGTCATATCTTTTTTGATAAATCAGGAAAAATAGCTTGGTTTGATGAATTGCTAGATACTCAAATGAAAATTTGCCGCGGTTCTGGAGTTTTGATAAAAGTGGGGAACGAATGGAAAATTCAGCATTATGTCTTATCGATGACCGTTCCGAATGACGAAGTTGATGCTGTAACCAAGATAAAAACACCAATTGAAGACGCTTTGATTGCAAAACTTCAGAAAAAATAAAACATTTTACGGTTTTCTTATTATAAACGTAACTTTTTGAGCACTTTAGAAGCACTGTTGGCAGATTAATTTTAATTAATTCGGCAAAAACAGTGCTTTTTTGTAACTTTAGAATAAGATACTGTCAAAAAAATGAGCTGTATTTTATAAAATTCATCAAAATAAAACCCACACCTCTATTTTATCAGCCTTAAAAACAAGAATCTTTATTTTTTTCTAACTTTGACCCCAAAAAAAATAGGGTTAAACAAAGTATTTTAAAAATGAAAATAGAAAAACGCTGGATTATCTCCTTTATCATGATAAGCGTCGTATGTACGATAGGGGCTTTTTGGCCAACAGTTACAGAAAATAATTATGTTTTATCAGAATTTGGTACTACAGATAATATCGTTCCTGCCGATGTTGCCTGGATGCTTACTTCGAGCTGTCTGGTTTTAATCATGACACCAGGATTGTCTTTCTTTTATGGCGGAATGGTTGGAAAGAAAAATGTTATTTCGACCATGCTTCAAAGTTTTATCTGTCTGGGTGTAGTTACGTTGTTATGGGTTGTTGTAGCTTTTAGTTTGGCATTTGGAGAACCAGTTGGTTTTGGTTCTGGAGATCATTTTTATAGTTTTTTTGGAAATCCAACTACTTTTGCTTTTATGGATTATGTGGGTGTTCTGCCTCATAAACAATTGGCCAATACGATTCCGTTTATGCTTTTTGCTTTGTTTCAAATGAAATTTGCCATCATTTGCCCTGCAATTATTACAGGTTCGTTTGCAGAACGTGTTCGTTTTATCTCGTATTTAGTTTTCATCAGTTTATTTACCATATTTATTTATGCTCCTTTATGTCACGCGGTTTGGTATCCGACAGGCGTTTTAGGAAGTTATTTTGGAGTAAAAGATTTCGCTGGAGGAACTGTAGTGCACATGAGTTCTGGTTTTGCAGCTTTGGCTGGTGTTATTGTTTTAGGAAAAAGAAAAAACAGCCAGCATATTCCAACCAATATTCCGTTTGTATTATTAGGAACGGGAATGCTTTGGTTCGGCTGGTTCGGATTCAACGCTGGATCTGCTCTTGCTGCCAACGGAACTGCGGCTATGGCTTTTGCTACAACTACAACTTCATCAGCTGCAGCCATGTTAACTTGGATTTTCTTTGACAGAATGAACGGAAGAAAAGTTTCTGCTTTAGGAGCTTGTATTGGAGCTGTTGTAGGTTTAGTTGCCATTACGCCTGCTGCAGGATTTGTCTCAGTTCCAGAAAGTATGTTCTTCGGTTTCATTACGGCTTTGGTTTCTAATACTGCTGTAAATTGTAAATATTCTAAAAAATTCGACGATACGCTTGACGTTTTTGCTTGTCACGGTGTCGGCGGAATTATGGGAATGATCTTGACTGCTGTTTTCGCTCACGGCGAAAATGCAAGTTTACTTCACGGCGGATGGAATGTTTTCGGACATCACATGATGGCGTTGGTTCTAGTTTCAGTCTTTACTTTCTTTGGAGCTTATTTCTTGTTTAAAGTAACCAATTTTATTATTCCGCTAAGAGTTTCAGAAGAATCAGAACACATCGGATTGGATTTATCACAACATGATGAATCTCTTGATCCAAAAGCACAGCCAATTACAGAACCTCATTACGGTTAATTTTTAGTTTGCCACGAATTGCACGAATTTTCACGAATTTTTTAAATCAGCTTTACTGATTATGTGTTTTAGCTAAGCAAAAACAGAATGAAAAATTTGTGAAAATTCGCGCAATTCGTGGCAAAAAAATTTAATCATCATTTCCAAGCCAATTCATTCGTTTATATTCCTTAATTTTGCGGAAAATTTTTGTAAAAGTGGGAAGTAAAAATAAACTTAAGAGATTCAGAGAAAACGAAACATTTCAAAACGTTTTTCAGCCAACCAGAGAAGAAGTTGTAGGCGACTTAATGCCTTTAAAAGGAAAATGGAACTCTGATTTCTTTAAAAATGATAATCCATTAGTTTTAGAATTAGGATGTGGAAAGGGAGAATATTCTGTTGGATTAGCAGAGAAATACCCAAACAAAAATTTTGTTGGAATTGACATTAAAGGAGCACGTTTCTGGCGTGGTGCTAAAACTGCTGTTGAAAACGGACTTCATAATGTTGCTTTCGTTCGTACACAAATCGAATTGATCAATCATATTTTTGCTGAAGGCGAAGTGGACGAAATCTGGATTACTTTCCCAGATCCTCAGATCAAATACAAAAGAACAAAACACAGAATGACCAATTCTGAGTTCTTGAAATTGTACAAAAAAATCTTGAAAAAAGACGGTGTGGTAAACCTTAAAACCGATAGCGAATTTATGCACGGTTACACACTTGGATTACTTCATGGAGAAGGTCACGAAGTTTTGTATGCCAACCATAACGTCTATAAAAACGAAGGAAGCCCAGAAGTTGTAACTTCTATCCAGACTTTTTACGAGAAACAATATTTAGAAATTAATAAGGCAATTACGTATATTCGTTTCAAAATTAAAGACTAACTTTAATTTTGAAACCTTTATCTAACCGATTTAATAACTAAATGACCTACCTTACCCCATTACTTTCAGGCTTTATTGCTGCTGCAATTGGGACAATTCCGCCAGGATTGCTTAATATGACGGCTGCCAAAATAAAAATGAAAGAAGGCAAAAAGAATGCTTTATGGTTTGTAATTGGGGCTGTTTTAGTTATTTTTTTTCAAGCTTATGTTGCCGTATTGTTTGCTCGCGTCATAGACAATCGTCCAGATGTTGTAACCTTATTGCGTGAAGTTGGTTTTGTCATTTTTTCGATCTTAACCATTTACTTTTTATTTTTTGCAAAAGATCCGATAGCAAAGAAAAAAACAAAAATCAAAAAGAGCAGTAAAAAAAGCAGTTTCTTTCTCGGAATGCTGCTTTCTGGATTAAACTTCTTTCCGATTCCGTATTATGTTGTCGTTAGTGTTACTCTGGCTTCATACAATCTTTTTACATTTCAAAACCCAATTATACTAACATTCGTATTAGGTTCTGTTCTTGGAGCTTTTGGAATTTTATACAGCTATATTGCTTTCTTTGGAAGAATAGAAAAGAAAACCGATTACTTCATGCGCAACATGAATACTATTATTGGCTCTATTACAGGATTAGTTGCTCTTGCAACACTTTTTAATATCCTGAATTATTACTTCGGATAAATTTTATAGCCACAGATTAAAACGATTAAAATGATTTTTTTTACTTTGTGGTAAATAATTTTTCACGCAGCTTTCTAAGGATTTAAACAGATAATCCATTTAATCTTTCTAATCTGTGGCAAAAAAAGACAAAATCATGGCAGAGGAAAATTTTTTCGAAAGAGTTTATGTAATCGCTAGACAAATTCCGTTTGGGAAAGTAACTTCTTATGGCGCTATTGCGAAAGCTTTAGGCACAGCTCGCTCTGCAAGAATGGTAGGCTGGGCAATGAATGCCTGTCATAACATGGATGATGTTCCTGCGCATAGAGTTGTAAATCAAAAGGGACTTTTGACTGGAAAACATCACTTTGACGGAACCAATTTAATGCAGCAGCTTTTAGAAAATGAAGGCATAAAAGTGGTCAACAATCAGATTGTAGACTTTGAGAAACATTTCTGGAAACCGGAAGTTGAATCGTAGGAAACATTTTCACCATATAAGTGATATAAGTTCATTTTAGCAGAAAGAATTTATATTTTTATTTCTCTCGCAGATTTTGCAGATCTAGCGGATTTTCTTTTTTCCAAAAATTCGAAATCTGCAAAATCTGCGGGAATAAAAATCTTGGCGCCTTAGCGCCTTTGTGGCAAACCCACTAAATCAAGCAAATCACAAAACTCGTTTTATCCTCATCGGTTTGGTAACTTAGATATCCTCCGTGCGCTTCGATAATATTTTTAGAAAGCGTTAATCCAATTCCGGCACCATCTTTTCTGGTGGTGAAAAACGGAAGAAAAACTTTGTCTCTAATTTCAGCGTCCACTCCTTTTCCGTTGTCTGAAATCACAATAAAAAAACGATTATTTTCTGTATAACTTGAGATTATTAATTTCTTTTCTGATTTCTCTTTTAACGCATGAATACTATTGGTAATCAAATTGATAATTACCTGCTCCATCTGATTTTTATCAATCATAATAGAACGCGAACTGTGTATTTCATTCATCAGCTCGATTTTTTCTTCCTTCAAGATCGGACTCATAATTCGAAGGCAATCTTCAAACAAAGCATTAATTGGTGTGATTTGCTTGTTTGGAGTTGGCAGCATTGCCAGTTTGCGATAATTTTCAACAAAGAACTGCAAATGATCGCTCCTATTGATGATGGTAGAAATACTGCTTTTGATATCTTCAAAATCATCATCTTCCAATTCATCCTGATCTACAATATGAAGCAAATTCTGCGAAAGCGCGCGAATAGGCGTTAAAGAATTCATTAATTCATGCGAAATAATCTTCATCAAATTAATCCATGCTTCTTTTTCTTTCTTTTCAATAACACGCTGAATACTGTCTAACAAAATGATGAAATACTCTTTATTATACGTTTGAGTATGTGAAGTCTGAAGCATAAAAGTCTGCAGATCTTGATCTTCAATTTTGATCGAAATAGCGGTTTTTAACTCTGTAAAACCAACCTTTTCAATTTCGCTGCATAAACTCGGAAGATAGTTTTTAAGGTATTTCCAGTGGTTTACTTTCGGCACTTTGAAGAGATTAGAAAAACAGTCATTCATTATAAAAATAGACCAATCATCATCTCCCTTTTCTAAGATTAAAGCTGCGGTATCAATACTGTTCAAAATCGAACGATAAATCAGTTCTTTAGATATTTGTTCTTGCTTTTGAACCTTTAAAGCATCATATAAAAGATACAGACTGTTAAAATTGTCTTTTTTATGCTCTTCTGGAAAATGAGCAGAAAAATCGTTATGCAGTATCGAGTTTATTGTTTTATCATAAAACAGCAATTGGTTTTTGACAAAAAAATACATTTCGATTAGAAAAATCAAAACGAAAACACCAACTAATAATGCGTTGTATTGAAATCCTTTGTAAAACAATAATGCACTGCCAATAAAGAGTGCCATTACAAACACAACTCTTACAAACAACGCGTTATAAAACTTCCAATTCTTCATTATTATTTTGAATTGCCTCCAGCTTTAACTGGAGAAATAAATTATTTATAGAAATAGGCTTTAGCCAAAATGTTATGTTTGGCCAAAGCCTTGAATCTTCCCTATTATTCTACATCCAGCTAAAGTTGGACGCTATTCATTCTTTTAATTCTTCAAATCGTATTTTTCTATTCTTCTGTACAACGCAGCGCGCGACAAACCAAGTTCTTCGGCAGTTTTACTGATGTTTCCGTTGTGTTTAAAAAGTGCTTTTTCAATCGCGCCTTTCTCCATTTCCGATAACGGATTTTCATCATTTTCCTGAATTTCTTCAAATTCGAGAATATCCAAATCCATAACAGAAATGGTATTATTTTCAGCCAAAATTAAAGCCCTTTCAATCTTATTTTCCATTTCTCGAACATTCCCTTTCCATGGATATTTTTCAAGATAGGACGCAGCATTATCTTCAAAATGCCATCCCGAAGCTTCGGAACCATGATTGTACTTTTCAGCAATCTGTTCCAGAATAAAGTTGGCCATCGGTACAATATCGTCTTTTCTTTCTCTTAAAGAAGGCAGATTAATTTCCATAGTATTAATTCTGTAGAGCAAATCTTCACGGAATGTTTTGTTTTTTACTTCTGTTTTAATATCGCTATTTGTAGCCGCAATAACACGAACATTTAGTGGCCGTGGTTTACTCTCGCCTAAACGCGTTACAGTTTTGGTCTGCAAAACATGTAATAATTTAGCCTGAAGATGCAGCGGAATATTTCCAATTTCGTCTAAGAAAATAGTTCCGTTCGATGCATTTTCGAAACGGCCAGGGGTATCGATTTTAGCATCCGTAAAAGCACCTTTGGCGTAACCAAAAAGTTCGCTTTCAAACAAATTATCGCTTAGCGAACCCAAATCGACATGTACAAACGGCTCGTTTTTCCTTTCAGAATGCTGATGAATGAATTCGGCAAAAACATATTTTCCTGTTCCATTTTCACCCAAAATCAAAACATTGGCATCTGTTCTAGCCACTTTTTCTGCAATAGAATACGCTTGTTTTATTTTTGCTGAAGTTCCGACAAAATACTTTTTTTCGGTTTTATCTACTTTTTCTGCAGCACCTTTTTTATTCGTTTTTCTGCTTTCAGCAACTGCTTTATCAATAACTTCCAGCAATTTTTCGTTATTCCACGGCTTTAGCACATAATCAAAAGCTCCAATTTTAATACCTTCTACAGCAGTTTCAATTTTACCAAAGGCCGTCATTAAAATTACAATAGTCTGCGGAGAAAGTGTTTTAATTTCTTTCAGCCAATGAATTCCTTCACGGCCGTCTTCAAAACCAATTCGGTAATTCATATCAAGCAAAACCACATTTATTTCATTTTCGCTTAAAAGTGAAATGATTTTTTTTGGACTATTGGTGGTAAAAATAGTTTCGAAATGCTTTTTAAGAATCATTTTTGCAGAAAAAAGAATTTCTTCTTGATCGTCAACAACTAATATTTGGGCTAGTTTTTTTCTCATGTGGTCTTTTTTCTGTCCGCTTTCGAACGGTCAACTGTTCATTATCGGACACTGCTTTTTTGTGGCGTTCTCTTGAGCCCTTTTAAAATCAATACTTTACAAATAATAAATTTTATGGCACAGTATTTACCTATTGATTATCAGTAAAATAAATTAAAAAATGGACACGATAATTCCTCGTAAAAATAAAAAATTTAGATATCTCGCAATAGCAATTGCTGTTTTTTTAGTTTTGCTAACCATTAGCATTTTTGCTTTTAATACTAAAAGAACTTTAAATGTAAAGGCAGACGAATTGGTAATTCAGAAAGCAGAAAAAGCCTTTTTTGAAGATTTTGTTGTTTTTCAGGCAAAAGTAGAACCTTTGAATGTTATGCTTGTCAATGTTACTGAGGGAGGTTCTGTAAAAGAAATCTTTGTAGAAAATGGCGCAATGGTTACCAAAGGACAATCGCTGGCCCGTTTGTACAATCCAAACACAGAGTTGAATTATCTTACTCAGGAAACCGCTATTATTGAGCAGATCAACAATTTAAATACGGGAAAATTAAATATCAGAAATCAAGAATTAAATCTAAACAAAGATTTGGTTTTGATTGAGCATGATTATAACGACGCGAAGAGACTATATGATATGAATGCGAAGTTGTATGAGAAAGATGTAATTTCTAAAAATGACTGGAATACTTTTAAAGAAAGCCTTCGTTTTCAGGAAGAACGCAAAAGAACAATTCAGCAGAGCATTCAAAAAGAAAAACAAAGCAATCAGGTTCAGATTTCACAAATAAACCGTTCGATCCAAACTATGGAAAAAAGTTTGGATATTCTTAGAAACAACAAGAAGAACTTTTTAATCACAGCGCCAGAAACAGGACGATTAACCTCCTTTGAACCTGTTTTAGGAAAAACTTTTCAGGCAGGCGCGAGCATCGGAAGAATCGATTCTAACAAAGGATACAAGCTTATTGCCGAAGTAGACGAATTTTATCTGGAAAAACTTAGAGAAGGTTTAAAAGGACAGGTAGAATTTAAAGGGAAAAATCTTGAAGTTATTGTGACCAAAGTAATTCCTGAAGTTAAAGGCGGCCGATTTACTGTGGAACTTGCTTTTGTAAGTAAAGAAAATATTGTTCTGCAGGACGGACTTAGTTTTGGCGTAAAACTGATTTTGTCTGAAAAGAATAGAACTTTGGTAATTCCGAGAGGAGCTTTTAACCAGGAAGCAGCAG
>Ga0308157_10003099_pt1 | contig 25116 bp, 25 predicted proteins | sample PhyBR1_FD_201035 | JGI IMG/M metagenome (GOLD analysis project Ga0308157, IMG submission 201035) | Phyllosphere microbial communities from UC Gill Tract Community Farm, Albany, California, United States - DLSLB.R1 | ecosystem: Host-associated > Plants > Phyllosphere > Unclassified | place: USA...
TCGACCATCGCGGGGACTTCGTCGGAGTAGACAACGATCGTGGGATCACCCTGTTGCTCGAACACCTCGAGGCGGAGGGTGCCAAACGTGTTGTTCTGGTGGCCTCGAACGCCGTCACCTCTGCCGGACGGGAGCGGCGCTCCGCATTCGAGCGGGAGAGCGCAAGGCTGGAACTCGAGGTCGACGAGGCGATCCTGGATGAGTTCACGTTCGAGTTCGGCCGGTTGGCTGCCCAACAGCTGATGGCGCGGGGCACGCTCCCGGATGCCGTGGTCTGTGGCGACGACCTCATCGCGACGGGGCTCATGACCGCGATCAAACACGCCGGGTATCGAGTTCCGGCGGACGTGCTGGTGACCGGGTTCGACGGCACTCTGCTCGCGGATATCTGCGATCCCCCGCTCACCACGATCGAGCAGCCGTTCCGCGAGCTCGCACGCGAGACCGTCGCTGCGCTCGTGCGCCGCATCGGGGATCGCTCATCGGCCGTCGTGCTTCGTCGGGTGGAGCCGGCATTGCGCGTCGCCGGCTCCACCCGCTGATCAGTCGAGTTCTGCGACGGCGTCGACGACGAGGTTCCAGAACCGATCCACGTCGAGGGTGATGGCGACGTCGACGTTCTTCTCCTTGCCGAGCATGTCGTGCAGGTCGACGCAGGTCGCGCCCGACGTAAAGGCCCCCTTGGTCTCAACGTCGACGTGTGCTCGCTGGATGCTCGCAACAGCGCGGTCGATCGCGATGGCGACGGTGATCGGATCGTGCAGGGGACCCTCCATCATGCCTTCGACCTCGTTGTAGGAGTTGCAGAAGAAGCGCAGCAGCTCCACCCCGAATGCTCCCGTCGCATTGCCGACTGCGCCGATGCGCTCGATGACGTCTTCCGTGATGAGCGCCTGGTGCGAGATGTTCAGCCCCACCATGGTGAGAGGAAGGCCGGAGCGGACCACGTAGTCGGCGGCCTCCGGGTCGACCCAGGCGTTGAACTCCGGGTATGCACCGACATTGCCGCGACCGGTCGAGCCACCCATCCAGATGATCTCCCTCACCTTGTCGTGCAGCTCGGGGTGCGCCATGAGGAAGGTCGCGATGTTGGTGAGCGGGCCGGTCGGGATCAGCGTCACCGGTTCGTCGGCTGCGCGAAGCGTGTCGGCTATGAGCTGAACGGCACTGCGCGGATCCTCGGGGACGGTCGGGGCGGGCAGTTCCGGGCCGCCGAGCGCATTCTCGCCGTGAATCCAGTCGGCCGGGGTCAGCTCGCGCTGCAGGGGCTTCGCCGCGCCGGCGGCGACGGGGACGCCTTCGACTCCGGCGACGCTGAGTGCGATGCGAGCGTTGAGGGTCGTGTACTTGAGGTACCCGTTTCCACTCACGGTGGTGACGGCGCGCAGGTCGATCTGAGGATTTCCTGTAGCGAGCCAGAGGGCGAAGACATCGTCGTGGCCGGGGTCGCAGTCGATGATAACGGGGATGGGCATGGCGCTCCTTTGCAAGGTCAGATAGTTGCGTAAACGATTCCACACGCACGTGTCGCGGTCAACTCCGCGCCGGTGCTGCGCGCGCTCGCTGGGCTGACGAGGTACGCGCTGCGAAGGGATTTCAATGAGGAAGTTACGTTGCGGTTGCAGCTTTCGTTCGGCTGTTCGTGGTGACGACGCATCCGTTGCGCCTTCGGAACGACCGCGCTCGAGCGGGTGCGCGCTTCAGCGGCGACCGAGGCCGGACGGGATACCGAGGGAGACGACCGCGGTCAGCACACCGAAGGCCGCCGCCATGCCGATCACCAGCGGCCACCGACCCGCGTCCCACGCCCACCCGAGCGCGAGCGAGCTGACGGAGGATCCCGCGTAGTACGCGAGCGTGTACCAGGCGGATCCGACGACCGGCTTCGGAGACACGGCCGGCACGACCGCACTCGCGACGGCGTGCGCGAGGAAGAAGCCCGCGGCGAGCGCGAGGAGCCCCACGACGATCGCGATGATGTTGTCGGGGAGCGTCAGCAGCTGCCCCGCGACCATCAGTGCCGCGCCGAGCAGGATCGCTCGACGCGCTCCCAGCCGCTCGAGCGCCCCGCCCGCGCGCATCGAGGTCACCGTGCCCGAGATATAGGCGAGGAACAGCATCGAGGTGACCGCAACACCGTACGAGAACGGTGGTTCGAGCATGCGGAACGCCGTCGCGTTGAAGACCCCGATGAACGCGCACATCGCGAAGAAGCCGACGGCGAACAGGCTGACACGCACGACTCGTCGCGCGGCATACGGCGAGGGAGTTGTGGGCTTCGCCGCCGAGCCCGCGCTCTTCCTCCGAGTGCGGACCCCGACGAGCGCGATGCCGATCGCGCCGCCGGCGATCACCGTCACGTCGACGGCAAGGATCCCTGCGCGCCAGTCGACGAACTCCGTCACGAATCCGGCGAGCAGCCTCCCGAGCATTCCGCCTGCCGTCGTGCCGGAGACGTAGGCGGTCGCCACCCGCGCGCGCCGATGGCCCGCGACCGATGCGCCGGTCCAGACGACGGCGGAGACGAGGACGCCGCTCATGACGAGGCCGACCGCGATGCGGGAGGCCACGAGGAGCTGCCATCCGTCGCCCAGTGCCGTGACGACGGTGAGCGCGGCGCCGCCCGCGAGAGACACGGCGAGCACGCGCCCGCGGCCCACGCGCCCTGCGAGCCAGGACGCGGGAAAGACACCCATCGCGATGCCGAGCGTCGTCATCGACACGACGAGGTTCGCTTCGAACGCCGTCCGGTCGAAGTGATCCGCGATTTCGGCGAGCAGCGGTTGCGGCGCATAGATGGCCGCCATCACGGCCACTCCGACCAGCATCGCGCCGGTCTGCGCACCCCGCCAGCGGTCGGCGGCGGGTGCGGTGGACATCGCTCCCATTGTGCGCGCTCCGTCTGAAGATGCAGTGGCCGCAGGGACCGAGCGCCGAACATCCATAATGGAGGGATGAGCACCGCACCCGAGATCGCCGGCTGGAAGCACGTCTACTCCGGGAAGGTGCGCGACCTCTACTCCCCCGTCGCCGACGACGATGACCGCATGCTCGTCGTCGCGTCCGACCGCGTGAGCGCCTTCGACCACGTGCTCGAACCGGGAATCCCTGGGAAGGGCGCGCTGCTCACGTCGCTCAGCATGTGGTGGTTCGATCAGCTCTCCGACGTGCCCAACCACCTCGCGGGCGAGCCCCCTGCGGAGGTCGCCGATCGGGCAATGCTCGTGCGGTCGCTCGACATGCTGCCGATCGAGTGCGTCGTGCGCGGCTACATCACGGGATCCGGGTGGGTCGAGTACCAGCAGTCGGGCACGGTCTGCGGCATCGCGCTGCCCGCGGGTCTCGACAACGGCGACCGCCTTCCCGAGCCGATCTACACCCCGGCGTACAAGGCACCGCTCGGCGAGCACGACGAGAACATCTCGTACGAGAAGTCCGTCGAACTCGTCGGTGAGAAGCGCGCCGCCGAGCTGCGCGACGCCTCGCTCGCGATCTACGCCCGCGCCGCGCGCATCGCGGAGGCGAAGGGACTGATCCTCGCCGACACGAAGTTCGAGTTCGGCACCGATGACGACGGCGTGCTGCGCCTCGCCGACGAGGTGCTCACGAGCGACTCGTCGCGCTACTGGGATCTCGTCGCGTGGGAGAACGGTTCCACGCCCGCCGAGCGCATGGCGAGCTTCGACAAGCAGATCGTGCGCGACTGGCTCGCCGCGAACTGGGACAAGAAGGGCACGCCGCCGGAGCTTCCCACAGGCGTCATCGACCGCACCGTCGCTCGGTACGAGGAGCTGCTCGGGCGCCTGACGGCGTGAGGGGCTCCGCGCTCACGCCCCGGCGTCGAGCGCGATGAACAGCGCGCACCCGATGCCGGCGCACAGCGACGCCGCCGCGGCCAAGACGATGGGGATGCCGCTCGTGCCGGACGTGTTCGAGGCGTGCAGCGAGCGGTGCGCACGGCGATAGCCCTCGGCCGCCGCGAAATAGGCTGCGGCGGCGAGCCCCGCGCCGACGAATCCGATCACGACGGAGAACATGCCGAGCAGGTGCATCGAGTAGCGCGCCGCGATGAGGCTCGCGACCGCGAATGACAGGCACGTGCGACGCCAGGCCAGCAGGGTTCGCTCGGCCTGCAGGCCGTCGTCGTACAGCGCCTGTTCGTCGGTCATACCCACATGCCGAGGGTGATCAGCGCGACCGCGACGATGACGCCGACGACCATCACGGCGCCCATCGCGATCCCCGGCAGGGGGCGCCCCAAACGCAGGGATCTCTCGGTCTGGGCCCACCCGATCAGTGCCTGCAGCGACGCGAGCGTGCCCAGCACGAGGAAGACGGCAGCGCCGCCGAGCCGCCATCCGGCGGCGGCTGGCAGATCGAGCGCCTCGATCGCGAATGCTGCCGCGTACATGGCCAGCGCCGTGCGCAGCCAGGCGAGGAACGTGCGCTCGTTCGCGAGGCTGAACCGGGGATCCGGCTCGTCGCCCTCGCGGAAGACGCGCCGCGGGAATCGCCTGTCGGTCATGCGACCGGCCCCACCGTGCGGAAGCCGGCATTGCCCATCGATGAATCAGGCGTGTTCTGCGACCGCGCCGCGTTGCGATAGCGGTTGCAGTAAGAATCGTGGCAAAGGTAGCTGCCGCCGCGCAGCACGCGGGTCTGACCGCGCTCCGGCCCCCCGGGGTTCAGGGCTTCGGAGCGCCGGTAGGCGTGGGGGTCGAACCAGTCCTGACACCATTCCCAGACGTTGCCGACCGCCTGCCAGAGACCGTACCTGTTCGGCGCAAAGGTACGCACGGGTGCGGTCGTCAGGAAGCCGTCCTCGAGCGTGTTCTGCGACGGGAACGAGCCCTGGAAGATATTCGCTCGCCAGCCTCCTTCGTCGACCTCCTCATCGCCCCAGGGGTACTTCCTCCCCTCCAGGCCGCCGCGAGCGGCGTACTCCCACTCCGCTTCCGTCGGGAGTCGCCGACCGGTCCAGTCGCAATAGGCGATCGCGTCGTTCCAGCTGACGTGCACGACCGGGTGGTCGCCGAGCTCAGCGATCGACGAGTGCCGCCCGTGTGGATGCCGCCAATCCGCCCCCTTCACACCACACCACCACGGGGTGCCGGGTGGGACGCCAAGGATGTCCACGTCGTCCGCGTCGACCGCGAGACGGAACACGGCGGAGAACTCGAAGCTCTCCGCTTCCGTCACGTATCCCGTCGCCTCGACGAACGCCGCGAAGTCGTCGTTGGTGACGGCGGTCGCGTCGATCGAGAACCCGTCGAGCTCGACCTCGTGCAGCGGTACCTCGCCGTCGGCCGGGTTGCGGTCGCCCGACGAATCGCCCATCGTGAACCGGCCGGCCGGGATCCACGCCTGTTCGATGACATGCCTGGAGCGGCCGCCTGCTGCCGGGCCGGAAGCCGGCCGCGACGACAGCGTAACGAACGCCTCGCGCGACGGAGCGCCGCAGCCGCAGCCGCACGCCGCGGAGTCAGTGGGAGGGGCCATGTGACCAACCTATCGACCGGAGCCGGATCGCCCGCGACGTATCTGACCTCCGTCGGGTCGGCCGTCGGTCGTTGTCGTGGGCGACTGCGGGTCGTCCGGGTCGAACGGCGCGATGCCGCGCCTCGGAGCCCCCGCGCGATGGAACCGGCTCGACGAGATGACGAGCACCGCCACAGCGCAGCCGAAACCCGCTCTAACGCCCCACTGCGAGGATCCGTTCGATGACCTCGACATCGACGCCGAAGCTCACCACCCGGCTGAGCGGCATGTCGCGGCCCATCGGCGACAGCTCGTCGCCCGACATCATGACGGCGCCGAACGGGCTCGCGGCGATCTCCGCGCGGGCGACCGGCCCCGCCGCGGGGTGCGCGAACGCATCGCCGACCGACGAGTCGCGAGTGAGCGGAATCACCAGGTCATCGCCCGCGACGGTCGCCGTCGCCGATCCGCGCAGGTCGCGACTCGAGGATCCGACCTCGACCACGTAGTCGCCGGGCTCGAGGATCCAGCGCTCGACGCGCGTCTCCCAGTACCGCAGGTCGCGCGCCCGTGCGGTCAGCGTCACGGCGACCGTCTGCCCCGGCTCGATCTCGACGCTCTCGAACGCCTTCAGCTCGCGCGGCGCGCGATCGACCGCGGATTCCGGAACCGACACGTACGCCTGCACGACCTCACGACCGGCGACCTGCCCCGTGTTCGTGACGTCGACGGTGATCTCGATGCCGGCATCGGTCGCCGTCGCCGAGACCTCATCGTACGAGAAGGTCGTGTAGCTCAAGCCGTGACCGAACGGGAACGCTACGCGCATGCGCCGCGCGTCGTACCATCGGTAGCCGACGTAGAGTCCCTCGCCGTAGCGCACGTGCTGGTGCTCGCCGGGAGCCGACGTGAACGCAGGGGTGTCCTCGAGCCGGTACGGGAACGACTCGGCGAGACGGCCCGACGGGTTCACGGATCCGTACAGCACGTCGGCGACGCCGGATCCGCCGGCCTGGCCGAGCAGCCAGGTCTCGACGATCGCCGGCACGCGATCTGCGAACGGCAGTGCGACGACGCCGCCGTTCGACAGCACGACGACGACGTTCGGGTTCGCCGCGGCGACCGCGTCGACGAGCGCGAGGTGCTCGGCAGGGAGATCGATGTGGTCGCGGTCGAAGCCCTCCGATTCGTCCTCGTCGGGCAGCCCGATGAACACGAGCGCCACATCGGCCGCCTCCGCCGCCTCGACGGCCTCGTCGCGCAGTCGCTCGATCACCGACGCGTCGGGCTTCGGCGCCTTCACCGCGCTCATCCCGATGCCCTCCGGCACCTCGGGCAGCACGTAGCCGGGCGCATACGCGACCTCGCCGGCGACGGCGCGGATCTGCTCGAGCGCGACGTCGACGCGGGTCGGGTTGATGTGGCTGGATCCGCCGCCCTGGTAGCGCGGCTTCTCCGCGAACTCGCCGATCACGGCGACCTTCTGCGCGGGCGCGAGCGGCAGGATCCCGCCCTCGTTCTTGAGCAGCACCATCGACCGGCCTGCGGCCTCGCGCGCGAGGGCGTGATGCGCGTCGACGTCGAGCGGACCGGAGACCGCAACCCGCTCGTTCGCCCGTCGGATGAGGTTCAGCACGCGCTCGGCGGAGCGATCCAGATCGGCCTCGTCGAGCTCACCGGCGCGCACAGCCTCGACCAGCTGTCGGTCGGTGACCCCGCCCGACGCGGGCATCTCCAGATCCATGCCGGCGCGCACGCCGTCGACGCGCACGTTCGAGGCGCCCCAGTCGCTGACGACGAGGCCGTTGAAGCCCCACTCGTCGCGCAGCACCTCGGTGAGCAGGAACGGATCCTCCGACGCATACACGCCGTTGACGCGGTTGTACGAGCACATCACGGTCCACGGCTGCTCGTCTTCGACGACGCCCTGGAACGCGCGCAGATAGATCTCGCGCAGCGGCCGCGGGTCGACGTCACTCGAGACGCGCATGCGGTCGGTCTCCTGGTTGTTCGCCGCGAAGTGCTTGAGCGACGTGCCGACGCCCTGCGACTGGATCCCGCGCACGACGCCGGATCCCATCGTCGCCGCGTGGATCGGGTCCTCAGAGAAGTACTCGAAGTTGCGTCCGCAGAGCACGGAGCGCTTGATGTTCACACCGGGGCCGAGCACGACGGCGATGTCTTCGATCGCGGCCTCGCGCCCGATGGCCTCTCCCACGCGCGCCGCGAGCGCCGGATCCCAGCTCGCGCCGAGCCCGACCGCCGGCGGGAAGCACGTGGCCGGCACGGAGGCGTTGATGCCGAGGTGGTCGCTCTCGCCCGCCTGCTTGCGCAGGCCGTGCGGCCCGTCGGTGACCATGATGCTCGGCACGCCCAGGCGTTCGATCGCCTTCAGTCGCCAGAAATCGAGGCCGCTCGTGAGGGCGGCCTTCTCTTCGAGGGTCAGGTCAGAGATGTCAGGCATGATGCTCCGTCGCGTCGGGGATGATCACAGAAACCGTATGGCGCGCAGAATTGAAAAGCAAATGCTATTCGGTTTTGTATGATGGAGGAATGACACGACGAGGCTCATACGCAAAAGGCATTGCCAAGCGGGAGGAGATCCTCGCCGTTGCGCTCGACGTGATCGCCCGGCGCGGATATCGGGGCGCATCCGTGCGCGAGATCGCCGACGCCGTTGGCCTCAGCCAGGCGGGGCTGCTGCACTACTTCGACAGCAGGGACGAGCTGTTCACCGCGGTGCTCACCAAGCGCGACGAGATCGACGTGCCCGACCCCGCCGAGGATCCCATCGATGCCCTCGTGCGCGTCGTCGCCCACAACACCGAGGTACCCGGGCTCATGCAGCTGTACGCCCAGCTGTCGGTCGAGGCCGCGGACCCCGCCCACCCCGCGCACTCGTTCTTCCTGTCCCGATACGAGCAGCTGCGGTCGGCCTTCGCGGAGGGGATCCGCAGGCGCCAGGCCGCGGGCACGGTGCGCGCCGATGCGGATCCGGACACGACGGCGACGGCGATCGTCGCAGCGGCCGACGGGCTGCAGACGCAGTTCCTTCTCGACCCGTCGATCGACATGGCGGCCGGGGTGCGCGCGCTCATCGACGGCCTGCGCCCCTGAGGCCGCGCCGCCGGGGTTCGCGGGCGCGTCAGGTCAGAGCCGACGGACGACCAGCGCGCGAGCACCGCACACCTCGCCCCGACTCGGTCGCGTCGGCCCGATACGCACTCCGGGCGCAGCCGTGACGCTGCATGACGGCCCGCTTGCATGCGCGCGTTCTGCGCGGTTTGCTCATCTCATGACTCGCGAGATCCGCTTCAATGCCTTCGACATGAACTGCGTCGCCCACCAGTCCTCGGGCATGTGGCGCCATCCGCGCGATCGCTCACGGGAGTACAACACGATCCGGTACTGGACCGACCTCGCGAAGCTGCTCGAATCGGGCACGTTCGACGGATTGTTCATTGCGGATGTGCTCGGCACCTACGACGTGTACGGCGGGACGAACGAGGCGGCACTGCGCAACGGCGCGCAGGTGCCCGTGAACGACCCGATCCTGCTCGCCTCGGCGATGGCGGCCGTGACGGAGAACCTCGGCTTCGGCATCACCGCAGGCACCGCGTTCGAGCACCCGTACCCCTTCGCGCGTCGGCTGACGACCCTCGATCACCTGACGAACGGCCGCATCGGGTGGAACGTCGTCACCGGCTATCTGCCGAGCGCCGCACGCAACATGGGCGCCGAAGATCAGATGGCGCACGACGAGCGATACGACCACGCCGACGAGTACCTCGAGGTGCTCTACAAGCTGTGGGAGGGCTCGTGGGAGGACGACGCCGTCGTCGAGGACCGCGAGACGGGCGTGTTCACCGACCCGTCGAAGGTGCACGAGATCGGCCACCACGGTAAGTGGTTCGACGTACCGGGCATCCACATCTCAGAGCCGTCGCCGCAGCGCACGCCCGTGATCTACCAGGCCGGCGCATCGCCGCGCGGCGTGGCGTTCGCCGCAGGAAACGCCGAGGCGATCTTCGTGGCCGCGCCCTCGACCGAGGTGCTTGCGAACACCGTGAAGCGGATCCGCGACGGTCTCGAAACCGCCGGGCGCGGCCGCTACGACGCCAAGATCTACACGCTCGCCACCATCGTCACCGGGGCGACGCCGGAGGAAGCGCGTGCCAAGAAGGCGGAGTACGACGAGTACTCGTCGACCGAGGGCGCCCTCACGTTCACATCGGGCTGGATGGGCGTCGACCTGTCGAAGTACAGCTGGGACGAGCCGCTCGGCAACGTCGAGTCCAACGCGATCCAGTCGACGCTGCAGCACCTGCAGGAAGAGGCCGACCTGGGCCGGGAGTGGACGGTCGGCGATCTGGCGCGCAAGAACGCGATCGGCGGGCTCGGGCCGACCCTGGTCGGATCGGGCGCGGAGATCGCCGACGAACTGCAGCGCTGGCAGCAAGAGGCCGACATCGACGGCTTCAATCTGGCCTATGCCGTTGCGCACGAGACGTGGGAGGACGTCATCGAGCACGTCATCCCGGTGCTGCGCGAGCGCGGGGCATACCCGACCGAGTACGCGCCCGGCACGCTGCGCAACAAGCTGCAGGGCGCAGGCGACCGGGTGAAAGACACGCACCGGGCCGCGCAGTACCGCTACACGGCCTGAGGTCCGGTTCGGTCGGAGCCGGGCCTCAGGCGGCGGCCCGCCCCTTGCGCCAATAACCGGAGAAGGTGACGCGATCCTTCGCGACGCCGCGCTCCTTCACGAGGTGGCGGCGTGCGCCCGCCGCGAGCGACTGCTCGCCGACGGCGAAGGCATAGGGTTCGCCCGTCGGGAACTCGAGACCCTTGAGCAGCGGCAGGGCGGCCGATCCGGGGTCTCCCTCGCGCACCACCCAGTGCACCGTCACGCCATCGGGCGCATCGACGGGCTGTTCGTCACGTCCGTCGAAGAGCTCGATGATCGCGTGTCCGATGGCATCGCGCGGCATGTCGCGCAGCACTCCGAGCGCTGCAGGCAGCGCGCTCTCGTCGGCGACGATGAGGTTCCAGCCGCAGGCGCGCCCGAGCCATCCGCAGCCCTGGTCGATAAGGGCGACGCGGTCGCCGGGCTCGGCAGAGGATGCCCATGGCCCTGCCACCCCCTCGGTGCCGTGCGAGACGAAGTCGATGGCGAGCTCGCGCGACGCCTCCTCGAACGACCGCACGGTGTAGTTGCGCACGACCGGACGATGGCCCTTCGGGATCCTCAGGTATGAGAGGTACCCGCCGACGCCGAACTTCTGCGGCATGCGCGCGAGATCCTCCGGGCTGCTCACGGGCAGCGCAAGCCGGAACCACTGGTCGAACCCGCGATACTCGAACCGTCGCAGATCGTCGCCGCCGAGTGTGACGCGGATCATGTTCGGCGTGACGCGCTCCGTGCGCACGACCTCCGCCGCGACGAGACCGGAGCCGGCGTGGGTGACGGTGATGTTCGACATGACGTTCCCTCGAAAGTAGGTGAGCCTTACCTCACATCGTACGACGCCATGGCGGTCGTGGTGTTCGCGATTCTCACGCGACGCATCCCGACTCTGTCGGCACCGACCGCCGGGCGGATCAGACAGCGTCGGACATCCGAGCCGAAGGACCGGAACAGCACCGGGTCTCGCGAGAATCTGCGGCAGGACCGCAGGCGCCGAGGCCGCGGTTCAGCCGAGAACACCCGCCTGGCAGGCGATGACGAGAAGAGCAGCGCTCACGACGGCGGCCGGAACGAGACGCAGCCCCCAGGTCGCAGCAGGGCCGAGGCGGGGCACGCTCTCACCCACCAGGCCCGTGTAGCGCGACGACCGGTAGGAGGTGCGCTCGCCCACCGTCTCGCCGATCGTCACCGCCGCGTCGAGAACGTCGGCATGTGCGAGGTCGAACCGCCCGGGCGCGTAGATGTACATCTCGGTGCCGACGATCTCGACGTCGTACCCCGGGACCACGTCGACGAAGGTCTGCATCAGATCGGGGGTGAAGATGTAATAGGCGTCCTGCTCGCGGCCCTGCGGCACGAAGAGTCGCCAGTACCGGATGAAATCACCCTCGAGGTCGATCCGCTGCGCGCGGTCGAACGCCACCTCGTAGGGGCGCGGCCGCGTGCGACCCTGTGCTTGCAGATACATGTGCGGCAGCTCGTCGTCGAGCACCACGCGCACATATCCGACCTGTTCGACGGCCTTGAACGATTGACCGGCGTCCGCCGTGAACGTGTAGTTGCCGACCTCGATCATGCGGGGGTCGTGCGTGTGCATCGCCGTTTCCACCCGTCCGCGCTGTCCGGCCGAGAAGAGCGTGCCGCGGAAGAAGCGCGGGTCCACTTCGAGCTCGAAGTGCCAGCCGTGGGCGAGAGCGAGCTCGGCCGCGGCGCGGCGGATCCGCCATCGGCGCGCGTTCGAGATTCCGACCGCGACGATCGATCCGAGCAGGAAGAACGCGAAGGCGATGAACGCGACGCCCGCCCAGAACGGCCCCGTCTCTCCGCTCTCGAGCGTGATGACGACGACGAGGGCGCCGATTCCGCCGAACAGGAGGGCGAGGAACCCCCACGCGAGCACCATCGGCCAGAACCGCTCGGCGCGACGGATGATCGGAGCCTCCCGCCGTGCGTGCCGGCGGAAATCGCGCATCGATGCAAGTCCGTGAGTCATCGGCGGATCCTCTCAGAAGGCGACCATTGCGCGTCAATCTCCGAGCGCGCGGGCGATCGCGTCGCCGATCCAATCGGCGAGGGCATCGTCGTCGGGATCCGTCAGGGCGGCGAACGGCACGTCCTGGCCGCTGGGCAGGCGCAGACGGTGGGCGCCCTGCTGGAGGGCGACGTCGAGCGCCTCGCCTCCGCCCATCGGGAAGAAGACCTCGTCACCCGAGACGCCGACGGCCATCTTGCCGCCGAGCATGAAGGCGAGCGAACCCATCATGCGCTTCTCTTCGACGTCGCCCGCCGCCTCGATGATCGCGCGCACGCGATCCGCGATCTCGGGGTTGTACGGCATCTCTACTCCCCGGCGGAGCCTGCGGCGGTCGTTGAGACGTCGGTGCGCACGAACCGCAGGTGCGAACGGCTCGCGGTCGGCCCCTGCTGCCCTTGGTAACGATTGCCGTACGCGCCGTACGCGTTCTCGGCAGGCGACGAGAGCCGGAAGAAGCAGAGCTGACCGATCTTCATGCCGGGCCACAGCTTGATCGGCAGCGTCGCCATGTTCGACAGCTCGAGGGTGACGTGACCGGAGAATCCCGGATCGATGAACCCGGCCGTCGAGTGCGTCAGCAGGCCGAGGCGCCCAAGCGACGACTTGCCCTCGAGCCGGGCCGCGACATCGTCGGGCAGCGTGACGGTCTCGAACGTGCTCGCGAGCACGAACTCGCCGGGATGCAGGATGAACGGCTCATCCGCGGCCACCTCGACCAGGTGAGTGAGATCGGGCTGATCCTCGGCCGGATCGATGAAGGGATACTTGTGGTTACTGAACAGCCTGAAGTAGCGGTCCATGCGCACGTCGACGCTCGACGGCTGCACCATCTTCCGGTCGAGCGGATCCAGACGGATGCGTTCGGCGTCGAGCTCGGCGTTGATATCACGATCGGAGAGCAGCACGGCTCGAGTCTACTTTGCGATCGCGAGCCGACCTCGACTACGCTCGACATATTCGGGGCTGTAGTTCAATGGTAGAACTTCTGCTTCCCAAGCAGACAGCGCGGGTTCGATTCCCGTCAGCCCCTCCACCTTCTTCTTGATGGTCGAACGCCCGCCCTCACTCCGTCGGATCCTTCGGTGCGGACCTCGACATCGCCGCTGAGATCACCAGCGCCGCGCTCGTCACGGCAAAGACGCCCGCGGCGCCCATGACGGTGGCAACCCCCGCCGCGGCGAGCGGGATCACGGTCTGGCCGACGCGATTGCCGACCAGCCGCAGCGACGCGGCGGTCCCCCGCTGCTCGCGGGCGGTCACCAGCGTCATCCACGACATCGTCAGCGGCTGCACCGTTCCCGCCGCCAGGCCGTACAGCGCCCCCGCCGCAACGAGCGCGGCAGGCGGGACGGGGAAAGCGAGCACCGAGAGCGATGCTGCGGCGAGCGCCCCTCCGACAATCAGTACACGGCGACGGCCGAACCGTCGTGTGAACCTGCCGAGACAGAGCCGAGACGCCATCGTCGCGGCTCCGCGCGCGACGAGGAAGGCACTGACCCATATGGTCGCAATCCCGCGCTCGTCCGCAAGCAGCGGCAGGTACGCCATCACGAGATCGAGAGACGTGAGCACGATGCTGCTGGCGATCAGGGCCGAAGGCACTCCGCGGCGGCGCAGCAGCGGAAGTATCCCGTGGTCGGGCGCGCGCATCCCCCGCGCACGCGGCACGACGGCGACAGAACGGATCCCGAGCGAAAGAGCGGTGGCGGCCACAGCCAGGCACAGCGTCGCCAGCGCGACGAGTCGCAGCGACGGTGCGCCAGCGGGCCCTGGAAGCAGCAGCAGGACCGGGCCCAGCATCTGCCCGGCGGATGTCGCGAAGGTGTAGACGCCGAACGTCGAGTCGAGGCGTGCATCCGCGGCGCCGCGCATGACCCAGCTCTGCTCGCCGACGACCGAGAAGAGGACTCCGAGCCCCAGCAGCGCGGTCGCGATCATGAGTCCGATCGCGTGGGTCGAGTACGACACGGTCACGATCGCTGCCGCCGCAAGCGTCAGGCCGCCGGCCACGAGCATCCCTCGCTCGCCCAGGCGATCGACGATGTGTCCGGAGGGGAGCGCGAGGAGGAGCGGCGGCAAGGCGAACGCCGTCGCGGCGATACCCAGCCACGCGGCATCGAGACCCAGCTGCAGGATCTCGAAGGAGATCGCCGGTCGCAGACCGTAGCTCACCAGTTGGACGCACACCGCATGCACGAGCAGGAGGATCAGCCCAAGCGGGCGCGAGCCGGACGACGCGGGGTCGGTCACGCGATCATCGCGCCGCGCGCCGATCGGTGTCCACGTCGCGCATCGCCGCGATCACGCTGTCGAGGTGCGCAGCCATCGCGGCTTCCGCCGCCGACGGGTCCCGGTCGCAGATGCAATCAATGATGTTCTGGTGCTCCACCACGGATACTGCGGGGCGGCCGGACTTCATCGCGAGGCGGAACTGCTGCCGCACGCTCTGCCCACGCAGGCGCTCGATGAGGTTCTGTGCCGTGCCCTGACCGCTCACCGTCCTCACGAGCGCGTGGAGCTCCCTGTTCTTCGCTGAGTATGTGAGCACGTCGCCCACGGCGACGGCTTGCTGCATCGCCTCGCCGAGCGCTCGGAGCACCGCGATTTCCTCATCCGTGACCCGCTCGGCTGCCTTCGCCGCGCACAGCGACTCGAGAGCGCGTCGCACCTCCGCGATCTCGATGGCCTCGGAGAGCGTGAAGGCGCGCACGCGCGCCCCGCGGTGCGGCACGCGCTCCACCACCCCCTCTCCCGTCAGCACTCCGAGTGCCTCACGGATGCCAGCGCGCGAGGCGCCGAACCGATCCGCGAGATCTGCCTCGACGAGGCGCTGGTTCGGCACGAAATCGCCCGCCAGAATGGCTTCGCGGATCGACGCCGTCACATCCACGGCATCTCCCTTCTGTCCTTCGATGTCTGAGCGTCACGCCCTTCTCGCCGTGCGACCCGGGGCGGCACCTCCGTCTCGAGAAGATGCCGCCCACCCGTGCTCAGCCGGTGTAATCGAAAATCTCCGCCCAGATCGCGGCATCCGACTCGAGGTTCTCGAGCGACTCCTCGAACGTCGCCCGGTAGGCGAACCCTTCGTCGGCGGCCGGCAGCTCGACCTCGCCGATCGTGGGCGTCGGAGCCTCAGAGTTGACGGGATAGTCGCCGATGGACGCCGCGAGCGTCTGTCCGTCGGCGGACAGCAGCCAGTTCGCGAACACCGTGGCCGCGTTCGTCCGCTCGGTCGAGGCCGACTGGCCGATGTAGAACGGGTACGCGGCCGCACCCTCCTCGGGCATCGCGATCGTGATCGGCGCACCCTCGAGCATCGCCGCGTAGGCGGTACCGATGGGAACCACGCCCAACGAGATCTCGCCGCGAGCGAGTGCGTCGGTCAGGTTGGCGGAGGAGTCGAAGATGCGCGGATCGTTCGCCGCGATGTCCTTCAGCCAGTCCTCCCCCAGCTCTGAGATCTGGAAGCGCGTCAGTGCCGCCGTGCTGCCGCCCGCACCGACCTGCACAAGGCCGAACTTCCCGGCGTAGGCGGTGTCGGTGAGGTCGGCCCAGTCGTCGGGGGCTTCGCCTTCGCTCAGCACCTGGTTGTTGTAGCCGAAGCTGTAGACCCGGTCGAAGCTGCTGTAGTAGAGCCCATCGTCGAACGCCGCGTCGTCGGAGAGCGCCCCGGCGATGTCGTCGGTGAGCTCGGTCGGCTGGAACACGCCGTCGTCCGCGAGCGCGAGAATGAGGTCCTCTCCCGAGATCCGGATCACGTCGGCTCCGAGCTTGCCCGCGGCGTTCTCGCTGAGCACGCGCTCTTGGAGCTTGTTGGGTGCCAGTCGCACGATCTCCACCGGAATACCGGTGCGTTCCGTGAAGGCATCAGTGACCTCCTGTTCAGAGACTTCGCTCGCCCCCGTGTAGAACACGAGCGTGCCTTCATCACGTGCTGCGTCGAGGGCGTCGGCGGTCGCGATGAGCTCGCCATCGATGACCAGGTCCTCCCCCTCCGCCGGGCCGCCTTCTCCACCCCCCGACGAGCAGGCAGACAGGGCGAGACCGAATACGGCCAGCGCTCCGGCTGCCGCTGCAGTGTGCTTTCTCATCGCATTTCCTCCTTGAAACGGTGCTGTTCAGTCCGCCGGTCAGACGGCCTTGTTCGAGCTGGCACCGAATCGTCGGGCCAGATATGCGAGCAGGAAGATCAGAACGCAGTACAGAACGCTCGTCGCTGCGCTCGACTGCAGGATGCCGTTCTCGAAATCATCGAAGATGACGATCGAGAGCAGGCGGGTGTCGGTCGTGAACAGGAACAGGGGCACCGTGAGCTCTCGCATCGACAGCATGAGGAGCAGGAGGAACGTCGATGTCAGCGGGATCCGCAGGAGCGGCGCCGTGATCTTCCAGATCGCCCTCGCTCTGCTCGCACCATGCATAACGGCGCTGTCTTCAAGGTCCGCGTGGATCTGCAGGATCCCCGAGCTAGCGCCCTGATAGCCCTGAGGCATCTGCGCCGCCAAGAAGGCGATGATCATGACGACGAGCGTGCCGTACACCGGCACCGGGATCAGCAGCCAGGTCCACAGCAGACCGAGACCGAGCACGATCGCGGGAACGGCGAGCGGGATCATGCTGACGTAGCCGAGGCCCGCACGCCCAGGGGTCTTCGTGCGGTTGACCACGTACGAGACGATGAAGGCGAGCACCGTGCCGAGCAGGGCGGCGGTGACCGAGACGATGACCGAGTTCACTGTCGACGAGTGCACGGTCGAGTTCGCCAGCACGTCGGCGAACGCATCGAAATTGAGCATGCCCGAGGCGAGGGATTCCGTGACGCTCGAGATGTACGGGGAGTCGTGCATCGCGACGAAGATCAGCGCCAGCAGCGGGAGCACGGTCGTGATCACGAAGTAGAAGGCCCCGAGCACGACGGCCGGCACACGGAACCAGCCGAGATCGACCTTCGAGAGCTTGAGCCCCTTGCCCGAGACGGTCGTGAAGGTCCGCTTGCTCACGATCCTGCGCTGAACGGCGGTGACGATGAGAACCACGACGACGAGCGCGATCGCGACCGCAGCGGCCTCGTTGCCTCTCGACGGGGCAGAGTTCATGAGGCGGTAGATGTAGGTCGGCAGCGTATCGAGGCCGCTGGCCGAGCCGATCATCTGCGCTACCGGGAAGTTCTCGACCGTGAGGACGAAGATCAAGATCGCGGCGCCGAGGATCGCGGGCGTCGCAAGAGGGAACGTCACCCGGCGCAGCACCTGCGCGGGGGTCGAGCCGTGCACACGCGCGGCCTCTTCGAGATCCGGATTCATCAGGCTGAACGACGAGTGGATCAGCAGGAATGCGTAGGGAGCGTAGTAGATCCCGAGCACCGCGATGAGTCCGGGCAGCGTGTAGATGTTGAAGAAGGGCGCGAGGCCCAGGTCGCGGGCCAGGATGTTCAGCAGGCCAGCATTCGGCCCTCCGAGAAGCCCCCAGGCGAGTGCACCGACGAAGCTCGGCAGGAACATTGGTACGAGGCCGGCGAAGTACAGGAAGCGGCGAGCCGGAGCGTTGCTGCGCGCCGTCACGAAAGCGAGGAACCCGCCGCACAGCAGCGCGACGACGGAGGCTCCGATGCCGACGATCAGGGAATTCCCCGCGGCGCGCATGGCGCCCGGGCTGAACACCGTCGCGAAGTTGTCGAGCGTGAGGCTTCCGAGGTCGATGTTTCCGGGGCGAGGAGGCGTGCCCGTGAAAGCCGAGATCACGACGAGCGCCACGGGCATCAGAATGAGGATGCCGAGGACCCCGTACAGCGCCGCGACGCCGGCGACGCGGCGCGGGCGGAAGTGCGCGGGCGCGGGTCCGCGGCGGTCGCCGCGACCGGTCCGCACTACTCCGGTCTCCGATGGAGCCGGAGGCGCGACGGTCATGCTGCCACCTCGGCTTCTCGGGCTGAGCGCTCCTCAGCTGCAGCGTCCGCCACCTCGAGCGGGAGCACCTGCACGGCGTCGAGCGGAAGCTGGATCCGCACGCGGTCTCCCTCGCGGGACCGCATCGCCTGCTGCTTCGTCCCCATCACCGACAGCTCGACGTCGTCGCCGACAGCGATGCGGAACGTCGCCGTCGCGCCGAGGAACTCCCGAGTGATGATCGTCCCCTCAATGATGTTGTGCCCGTCGGATGCGACGGCATCGCCGAAGAGGACGTCCTCCGCGCGAACGCAGGCCCGGAGCTCGTCCGCACGCCGATACGGCGAGACCATCAGGCGCACATCGCTGCCTGTGAGCCGAACCGTCGACGCGTCGACGGGCTCGACGGGAAGGATGTTCGCGACGCCGAGGAAGTCGGCGATCGATGCGCTGACGGGTCGCCCGTAGATCTCGTCCGGACGGCCGACCTGCACAATGCGGCCGAACTGCATCATCGCGATGTGGTCGGCGAGCGCGAGCGCCTCCTCCTGATCGTGCGTCACGTACACGGATGTGAGGCCGAGTCGATGCTGGAGATCGCGGAGGTCGCCGCGCAACCGATGACGCAGCCGTGCGTCGAGGTTCGACAGCGGCTCGTCGAGCAGCATGACCGACGGCTGCATGACGAGGCTGCGGGCGAGCGCGACGCGCTGCATCTGGCCGCCGGAGAGCATGCTCGCGCCGCGGTCGGCGAACCCGTCGAGCCCGACGAGCTCGAGCGTCTCCTCGACGCGTCGCGCAGTGTCAGCGCGCGAGACGCGCTTCATCTTGAGCGGGAATGCGACGTTCTCGAACACTGTCATGTGCGGCCAGATCGCGTACGACTGGAACACCATGCCGATGTTGCGCTTATGCGATGCACGGTTGATGCCGCGGTCCGAGTCGAACAGCACGTCTCCGCCGACCGTGATCCGTCCCCGGTCCGGCGTCTCGAGGCCGGCGACGCAGCGCATCGTGCTCGTCTTGCCGCAGCCTGATTGTCCGAGCAGCACGAGGGCCTCGCCCTGCTCGATCTCGAGACTCAGGTCGCGCACCGCGACGGAGTCGCCGTAGCTCAAGGTGAGGTTCTCGATGCTGATTCTCATGCCCTTGCTCCTTCGTGAGCCGTCGTTCGCTGCCCGGCGTCCTCGCCGAGCAGGTGCGCGAACCACTGCCGCGTCGCGCTCGTCACCCACGCGGGCGTGTCCAATGCATCGAGGTACGCTCTCGCGTCGTCCACCTCGTGCGCGCGGCGCGCCGCGTGCTGCTGCGATCCGTCGATCAGTCGCTGGATGAGCTGCGGGGCGTCGCCGGTGAACTCCGCCGCGATCTGCTCGCGCAGCCAGTCTTCGCACCCCGCGGCACGAGCGGCGGCGGTGCTCTCGAGGACGAGGGCGGCGAGACCCTTCATGAAGACGCTGCGTACCAGTTTCCGCCCGGCCGCGTCGCCCGCCTCGCCACCGATGACGAGCACGGGCGCGTGCGCGGCGGCGTAGAGCTCCGCGAATCGGTCCGCGCCGTCGCCGCTCACCATCAGGGGCGTCTTCGCACCCGCCCGGGGCACGGGCGCCAGCACGGCGACATCAACGAACAGGATTCCCCGTGCCGCAGCGGCCTCCCCCAGCGTGCGCTTGAGCGCGGGTGATCCTGTGTTGAAGTCGGCCAGCACGCTGCCGATGCGCATGGCGGACAGCGCATCGCGCGCGACACTCTCCGCCGCCCGGGCTCCGACCAGACTGACGACGACGTCGGCCGAGGCGACCGCGTCAGCCAGTTCCGGCTCCTGACGGATCCCGGGCTCGTCGAGCGTCGCGAACGGGTCATAGCCGGTCACGGTGCAACCCGCATCGCGCAGGCCTCTCGCGTAGAGCGCTCCGGCCTCACCGAGGCCGATCACAGCGATTGTTGTCATCTTCGACTCCTGGAACTGCTGGTTTCGACCGACACTAATGTCGGTACTCAATATTGGCAAGCACTTTGTCGACAATTTTGCCGACACATCAGATCACCGATGAGGTCTCGGGAAGACCCACCCATCGAAGAGCGGACGAGCGGTGCGCTGCGACGACGAGGTCGCGACCCAGACCCCGCCCTCCCCGCGACGCACGCGCACGCGTGCGTCCAACACGCCGGTCGGGTGTTCGACGGCCACGTTCTCCTCATCCTCGATGACAGCGACCTCCGCGGCCGTCGTGCCGGGGATCCGTGCGGCGGCGGCCACCGATGAGGCCATGAGCACACCCACAGAGGTGTGCACGCGATGCGGAATGAACGCGCGCGTGCGGATCGCGCCACCTGCCGCAGGCGGGGACACGAGGAACATCTTGGGCACTGTGAGCGACGTCACATCCGCCAGCCCCATCACCGCCCCCGCTTGCAACCTCAGCAGCTCGACGCGCTCACGAAGGCGCTCATCACCCTCGAGCTCCTCGGGGCTTTCTCCGCCCGACAGGCCCAGGTCCGCGGCGCGCAGCACCGCGATGGGCATGCCGTTGTCGACGAGGGTGACGCTGAACCCGTCGATGACGTCTGCCGTCGCGCCGGTCGGGAACAGCGGCCGCGCGTTCGCAACCGTCTCGAGCTCGACCGCGGCCGCGGTGCCCGGCACCCCATCGATCCGGGCGGAGCCGTCGTAGTCGGGCACGCCGCCCGGCGTCGGGAACGTTGCCGCAGCGATGTCGCCGGTGTTGAGCATACGGATCCGCACCGTGGTCACTTCGGGACCGGCGCGGACGAGGCCGCGCTCGACAGCGAAGGCCCCGACGCCGGCCAGCAGATTCCCGCAGGTCTGTGCGTCGCTCACCGCCGCAGCGTCGACGGCGACCTGCAGGAACAGATAGTCGACGTCGGCAGCCGGGTCAGCAGACGCCGAGATCACGGCACACTTGCTCGTCAGCGGATGCCCGCCCCCGATGCCGTCGATCTGCCGCGGATCCGGACTGCCCATGATGCGCAGCAGCAGGTCATCGCGAATGGCGGCGTCGCTCGGCAGGTCGTCGGCGAGGAAGTACGCCCCCTTCGATGTGCCGCCCCGCATGAGCATGCATCGAATCCGCTCACCGCCGGTCATAGTCCGCCTGCGCCACGTACTCGACCCCGAGCTCGGCGAGCACCGGCCGCAGACCGTTCCGGTCGAGGCTGAGGTCGCCCCGCTGATAGGCCTCGCGCGCGCCGGCCTCCTTGGCGACGCGTGCGTCGGAGCCTGCGAGAACCGCGCCGGCCCGCTCGCGTGGAACGCTCACAACGCCGTCATCGTCGGCGACCACGACATCGCCGGGGGAGATCACGGCGCCGCCGACGACGACAGGGACGTTGACCGAACCCGGCGTGGCCTTCACCGTGCCCTGCGCATTCACCGCGCCTGACCATACCGGGAAGCGCATCTCGCGCAGATCGGCGACGTCGCGCACACCGGCGGTCGTCACGAGGCCGCGCACGCCCCGTTGCTGGAGCGCCGTCGCGAACAGTTCGCCAAAGGACCCGTCAGACGACGGCGAGACCGTCGTGACGACGAGGATATCGCCGGGCCGGCACTGCTCGACGGCGGCGTGGATCATGAGGTTGTCTCCGGGCCAGCAGAGAACCGTGACAGCGGATCCGGCGAGCCTCGCACCCTGCTGGATCGGACGCAGATCCGCGCCGAAGAGGCCGGTGCGCCCCTGCGCCTCGTGAACGGTCGCGACGCCGTGGACCCCGAGCGCGTCGACGGTCTCCGCGTCCGGGCGGGCGATGTCGGTGACGATGACGTGGCTCATGCGAGCACCCCCGTCACCTCGGGGTAGTAGCGCATGTAGGCCTCGCCCATCGTGTCGTGCGGCAGTCCGAGGTTCGGACCGGCGTTGCGCTTGACCTGCACGCCCCGCCGAACGGCGAGGTCTGTGTAGTACGACCACATGTGCTTCTGGGCGGGCAGGCACTCCATCGCAGCGCGCTTGAGCGGAAACGCCTCGGTGATGTCGAGCAGCACGTTCGGCTTGAAATCACACTGCTCGCTCTGGTGCGGCTCGAAGAAGAACACGGGCGGTGCTCCGATGATCTCTTCCTTCGTGGGCACGCTGCCGTCTGCATGCGGCACGCCGATCGCCTGCGCGAGCACGCGGGCCTGGAGCGCCATCCGCGCCGCGGCGGGATGGTCGCCGTTGTACGGGTCGACGAGCGGATGCGTGAGCACGACCGTCGGGTTCACTCGGCGGAACACCTCGACCAACCGTGAGACGGCGTCCGCGGATTCGATCAGCGGATAGTCACCGACGTCGAGGAACTCGACATCGGCACCCAGGGCCGCCGCTGCGGCCTCCGCCTCGGCGCGACGGACCTGCTTGATCTCCTCCAGCGACCTACCCTGCAGCCATTGGCTCGCCGACTCACCGCGCTCGCCGTAGGACAGGCAGACGACCGTTGCGCGCTCACCGCGCTGCGTCGCTGCGGCGATCGCACCCCCCGCTCGCCAGACGAAGTCGCCAGCGTGGGCACTGACGACGAGAAGCGATCCATCGATCTGCGGCATTGAAGTCCTCCTTGATCCTCCCCGATCACCGATGCATCGGGGCGCTCCGCAAGAGCTCTGAGAACAGAAAACCACAGTCGTCAAGATTGGTCAAAAGATTGTTAACAATTATGTTCGCAACATATGCGGAGAATCTGCCGCGCCGGGCGTTACGCTCTACCTAGGGCGCCGCGGTCGCTGATGCCGCGCCGGATGCACGCGGGAGGACACTGGTGAGTTCAGAAGTCGCAGCGCCGTCCACAACGGACGTCACACGGCTGATGCGCGAAGCGATCCTTGCGGGCGAGTTCGCCCCACAGCAGCGCCTCGTCGAAGCGGATCTCAGCGAGCGGTTCGGCGTTTCCCGTGCGGCAGCGCGCTCGGCGCTGCTCACGCTCACGAGCGAGGGACTCGTCGAGCGACTTCCGAACCGTGGCGCGCGCGTGCGGGCCATCACCGTCGACGAAGCCGTGGAGATCGCGGAGGCGCGGGTCGCACTCGAGCCGGTCGCCGCGCGCAAGGCCGCCGAACGACTGACGGACGACGATGCCGCGGAGCTCGCCGCTCTGCGCGACGGCATCACGAGCGCACTCGAGGAGGGCGACCTGCTCGCGTACAGCTCGCTCAACAGAGAGCTCGACCGAACGGTCCAGCGCATCAGCCGGCACCGCACCACGGCCGAGATCCTCGAGCGTCTGCATGCGCAGTCCGCACGCCACCAGTTCAGGCTCGGTTTCACGCCGGGGCGCGCAAAGGTCTCGGGCCCCGAGCACCTCGAGATCATCGACGCGATCCTCGCGCGCGATCCCGACCGCGCCGAGACGGCGACCCGCGTGCACCTCGAAGGCGTGCTGGCAACACTGCGCAGCACGGCGTGAGCCCCCACGACCGGGCGAGAGCTTGCCCTGCTCGGCGGCCGGCGTCCCGTACCCTCGAGCCCATGACCACGATCCTGCTCACCGGCTTCGAACCGTTCGGCAACGACGCGCGCAATCCCTCGGGCGAGGCGGTGCGCGCCGTCGCGGCTCGGTGGGAGCGCGCCGAGACGCTGGTCACCGAGGTGCTGCCCGTCGCATACGACGCGGCGGGCGCGCGCATGCGCGAGCTCATCGCCGAACACGCCCCCGATGTCGTGATCGCGACAGGCGTCGCGGGCGGGCGACGCGTCGTCACGCCCGAACGCGTCGCGATCAACGTCCGCGACGCGCGGATCCCGGACAATTCGGGCGCGCAGCCCGTCGACGCGCCGAGCATCGACGGCGCGCCCGCGGCCTACTTCTCGACACTGCCCGTGAAGGCTATCGCGGCAGCGGTGAACGGAGCGGTCTCGGACACGGCCGGTACGTTCGTGTGCAACCACACGATGTTCGTCGCGCTGCACGAGACCGCCGGAACACCGGGGGTGCGCGCCGGGTTCATCCATGTTCCGTGGTCGCACGAGTCCGCGCCCGCGAACGCGCCCTCCCTTCCGCTCGACGAGATCGTGACCGCGCTTGAGCGGGCGATCGCCGTGACCGCCTCGGCCGCCTGACCCCCGAGCCGCTCGGCATCATTGCCGCCAGAAGCAGCAAGCAGTAAACAATCTGCTCAGCATCCCTCTGAACGATTGCGCATGCTGACACAGGCGGGCATGATCGGTTGGTGACCTCAGAGATCCCCGTTCCCCACCCCGCGCCCACGCACTCCGTCGCCGACGATGCGCTCGGCATCCTCTGCGGCACGATCGTCGTCTCGGTGGGCCTGTTCCTGCTGCGTGCGGGAGGGGTCGTGACGGGCGGCACAGCTGGTCTGACCCTGCTGCTCGATTACACGACGCCGGTGCCGTTCGGCGTGCTCTTCCTCGCGATCAACCTGCCGTTCTTCCTGCTCGCGATCCGCAGCAAGGGGTGGGGCTTCGTGCTGCGCAGCGCACTCGCGATCGCGCTCGTCTCGGTGTTCGCCTCGTTCCACGCGCTCCCCGGCATCGGGGCACTCGGCGAGATCACGCTGAACCCGTTCTACGCAGCGGTGATCGGGTCGGTCGTCGCCTCGGTCGGCGTCATCATCCTGTTCCGCCATGGCGCCAGCATGGGCGGATTCAACATCGTCGGCCTCATCCTGCAGGACAAGCTCGGGTGGCGTGCGGGCTACGTGATGATGGTCGGCGACGCCGCGGTCGTAGCCGCGTCCATCGCGACCTCGACCTGGCTCGTCGTCGCAGCCTCGGCCCTCGGCGTCGTCACCATGAACCTCGTGATCGCGTTCAACCATCGCCCGGGACGCTACGTGGCCGTCACTGCCCGACGCCCCTCGGCCCGCGTCTGACGCTCGGCTATACCCGCTCAAGGTCGAACAGCACGGCCTGCTGCGGCGCGAGAGCCGGCAGAGGCACACCCACGGTCGCCAGAACCGAGCCCGGCAGCGTGATACCGTCGCCCTCCGCGCGAACCATCCACTCCGGATCCGCGATGCCGATGCGCCGCGCGGACCCGAGCTCCGTACGCACCCGCACGCGGTAGGTCGCGCG
>Ga0308157_10003101_pt1 | contig 25099 bp, 18 predicted proteins | sample PhyBR1_FD_201035 | JGI IMG/M metagenome (GOLD analysis project Ga0308157, IMG submission 201035) | Phyllosphere microbial communities from UC Gill Tract Community Farm, Albany, California, United States - DLSLB.R1 | ecosystem: Host-associated > Plants > Phyllosphere > Unclassified | place: USA...
GGCAATTTTTCGTAAATAGGAAATTCGGTGGGCTTATCTTTACCCAAAATCCTACTTTATAGCTACTCTGCCCGTGAAATTATTACGTACTCTATTATGGCTGGGCGCCTGGCTGCTGGCTAGCCCGGCCTTTGCGGCGCCCCCCACTATGGTCGGCCGGCTGGTGCTGAAGCTGCGCGCCGATGCGCCCCCAGCCGCTGCTAGCCTGCGCGCGCTAGGGCCAGCGCTGGCGGCGCTGCACGCTTCGGCCATTACGCAAAAATTCCCTCTTAGCCAGCTGCCTAGCTACGAAGTGCCGGGCAGCGTGAACCTGCGCCTGGTGTACGAGCTGCAAGTGCCGGCCGGCCTGACACTGGCCAAAGCCCGGGCGCAGCTGCTGGCCACCGGGGTAGTTGAGTACGTGGAGCCGCTCTACATACGGGAGCCGCAGTACCAGCCCAATGACCCGCTGGCCGACTCGACAGCTGCCAACAAACAGTACCATTTGAGCCTCACGCAGGCCTACCGCGCCTGGGACTTCACGAAGGGCGACACTAGCCTCGTAATCGGGCTCACGGACACCGGCATCCGCTACACCCACGAGGATTTGCGACAACAGATAAAATACAATTATGCCGACCCCATCAACGGCGTGGACGATGACCGTGATGGCTACGTGGATAATTTTCGGGGCTGGGATTTCTCGAATAACACCAATGACCCCATGTACGAGGCCTTTACCGGCCACGCCACCCAGGTGGCGAGTATCGTATCGGCGCAGGCTGATAATGGCAAGGGGCTAGCCGGGGTGGGCTTTCGGTGCAAGTTTTTGCCGCTGCAGATATTTCCGGGCACCACTACCGGCTCTTTCGCGGGTTTTGAGGCCATTGTGTATGCCGCCGACCACGGCTGCCGGGTTATCAATATGTCGTGGGGCGGGGCCGGCGGCTACTCACGCTTCGAGCAGGATGTGTGTACCTACGCGGCCGTGAACCGCGATGCGGTGCTGGTGGCTGCGGCCGGCAACACGCCCATCAACGTGCTGTTTTACCCTGCCTCCTACGACCACGTACTGTCGGTATCGGCCACTAACTCGGCCGACGGCAAGGCCGATTTTGCCACCTACAACCGCCGGGTGGACCTGGTGGCGCCGGGCGTCAATATTGCCATTGCCTACGGCCGACCGACGGCCACGGCCGCCGGCGAGCCCGACGTAGACTACTGGACTGGCAACGGCACCTCGTTTGCCGCGCCGCAGGTGGCAGGCGCGGCGGCGCTGGTGCGGGTACGCTTTCCGCAACTCAATGCCGAGCAAGTGCAGGCCCAGCTGCGCCGCACCACTGATGCCAGTCTCTATGCGCTGCCGGCTAACATAGCCTACCAGGGCTACCTGGGCACGGGCCGCCTCAATATTGCGCGGGCCGTGGCCGCGCTGGCCCAGCGCGAGGCCCGGGTTGTCAGCAGCACCTTCAACCCAAGCCAGCCGGCGGGCTATGCCCCCGGCGACACCCTGCGGCTGGCGGCCACAGTGCGCAACCTGCTGCTGCCCGTGGCGGGCCTCACGCTCACGGTGCGCTCGCTGTCGCCGTACCTGCTGGTGCGCCAGGGCACCTTTGCGCTGGGCAATATGAACACGCTGAGCCAGGCCAGCAACGCCGCCGCGCCCTTCCGGCTGGCGGTGGCCGGCGAGGTGCCGCTCAATACTACGGCTACGCTCAACTACCATTTTACGGGTGATAACGGTTATGAATCAGACCAGTACGTAGACGTGCTGCTCAACCCCGACTTTGTGCAGCTCGACGCCGGCGACATCAGCATGAGCCTTACCAGCCGGGGCAATTTTGCTTATGACAACATCACGGGGGCCGGGGGCCGGGGCCTTAGCTACCGCGGCAGCGCGCCGCTACTCAGCGAGGGCGGCCTGCTGCTAGCTACCTCCGCCACACGGGTTTCGGACCACCTACGGGCTAGCCCCGGCGCGGTGCGGCAATCGTTTTTCACCCTCACCCAGGTGCAGCGGCTAGCCCCCGGCCCGCGCGCCGACCAGGAGGCGCGCGGCGCGTTTCGCGACTCGCTGCCCACGGCCACGGCGCCGCGCTCGGTGGGCGTGCGGGTGCAGCAGCGGGGCCAAAGCTGGGCCGCGCCCGCTGCCCGGCGCAACGTTATTCTGCTCGATTACTCGCTACGCAACCTCACGGCCGACACGCTACAACCGCTCTACGCCGGCGTATTCACCGACTGGGACCTACCCGGCGAAACCGGCCGCAACGTGGCCCGTTGGGACTCGGTGAACCGCGTGAGCTACACTTATGACCCCGTAGCCCCGCGCTATTACGCGGGCATTCAAGCGCTGGGGCCGCGCCCGGCCGGCGTGTACGCCATCGATAATGCCGCCCCGGCCGGCACGCCCATTTACCTCGGCGACGGCTTCAGCCCGGCCGAGAAGTTTCTGGCCCTTAGCGGCGGCTTCACCCGCACGCACCGCGAGGCCGGCACCCTCGCCCAAGGTACCGACGTGGCGCAGGTAGTGAGCACCCTGGTGCCACGCCTGGCCCCCGGCGACTCGGCCACCGTGGCGTTTGCCGTGCTGGTGGCTCCCACGCTGCCCGAGTTGCAGGCCGCTGCTCAGGCCGCGGCAGCAGGCTACCAGCAGGCGCTGGCCGCCCGGCCCACAGCGGCGGGCACCAGCTGGCAGCTCTACCCCAACCCCACTGCCGGCCGGGTGCGCATTGCGCTACCCGCCAGCCTGGGCCCGGCCACGGCGCAGGTGCTCGATGCGCTGGGTCGCCCCGTAGCCACGGCCCGCCTGGCAGCTGGCGGCGGCGAGCTAAGCCTGACCAGCCTCGCCCCCGGCCTGTATGTGGTGCGCATTTTGGGCACCAGCCTGATGCAGCGCGTAGTGCGCGAGTAGGCAAGTAACGCTTCGCCAGACAAGCAGGGCTAGCCCCACCTGCCTCTTTCAGAAGATTTAACCATCCTAAAAAAGGCCGGCTACTCGCGTGAGTAGCCGGCCTTTTTTAGTGAGGAAGTGGTTATCGGTCGGCTATTCTACTACCAAGCGGCCCACAAACTGGCCTCCGGCAGTGCCCACGCGCACGGCGTAGATGCCGGCCGGTAGGCCCGCCAGCTCCAGCGAAGCAGTAGCAGCGTCGCCCACGAGGGCAGCAAAGCGGCGTACCGGGCGGCCCAGCGCATCGAGTAGCTCAATGGTAGCCGGGCGGGCCGCCTGGCCGCTTGGCAGCCGCAAGCTCACGCGGCCGGTGGCGGGATTAGGATACAGCTCTAGGCCGGTGCGGGCGCTGGTACCGCGCGTAGCCAGCACCGTGGCGCAGGCCGTGGAGGTGTAGCTGCCAATGCCGGCGAAATTGTCGGTGCCCTGTGCCTGCCAGGTGGTAGCGGCCCCGCCCGCGCCAAACCAACGGCTGTTGCCGCGCCCGGTGGTGGGTAAGCGCACTAGCGAGTTGTCGCGGGTGGTGCCGCCGCTGGCCACGGCCCAGCCAGTGGCGCCGCCGGCCGGCGTGCGGCCTACCACACCGATAATATCCAGGGTATCAGTACCATCGAACAGCACCAGGGTTTGCGGGCCGCTGAAAAAGCCGACGCTTGATTGCACGTTGGCGGCGGCGCGCACCGCGGCGTCGGTTACGCCAGTGTTGGCCACCACGAAGACTTTGCCAGGGGCTAGCGAGCCGGTGAGGTTCTGGGTGGCCGTGGGCGTGGTGGCACCCGCCGCATACAGCGATACCCGGAGCGTGGAAAGGTCGAGGGCCGCGCTAGTGGGGTTGAAAATTTCTACCGCCTTGGTATTGCCAGTGCTCGACTCGAAGTACTTCGTGAAGAAGGCGTCGGTGCAGCTGCCGCCCACCAGAGCTGCGTCGTCGTTGATGATGGTGAGCGTGTGGCGGCTAGGCGTGCCGAGCACTACGGCCGCGTTGCTGGGCGTTCCCAGGCGCAACAGCACGGTTTCGCTGGGCTCGGGCAGCAAGTCGCCCACTATTGTCAGGCTCACTGGCTGGCTAAGGGTGGTGGCGCTGGCAAAGGTTACCTGCGCGGTAGCCAAGGTATAATCGCCGGGGCTGGTGGCGGTGCTGGCCGCCTCCACCGTCACGGGCACCGTGAGCGGGAAGGTGAGGCTGCCCGGGTCGCTCAGCGTAATGGTGGTAGTGTAGGTGCTGGTGCCGCTGTTGCCCTCGGCCTGGCTGCCCGTAGCGGCGCTGAAGCGCACGGTGGGCACCGCACCGTCGTCGTTGGTGATGGTGAGCGTGTGGGTGGCTGGGCCGCCGATGCTGGCTCCAGTACCTACGTTTTGCAGAGCGAGCACCACCGTTTCGTCGGCCTCGGGCTGGGTGTCGCCCGTTATGGTTAAGGCTACGGTCTGGCTGGTTTGGCCGGCGGCAAAGGTGACCGTGGTAGGCGAGGTATAACTGAAATCCGTACCGCTAGTGGCCGTCGAGCCGGCCGCATCCAAGGCTACCTGCACCGTGAGGGCGGCGGTGGGGGCCGGGCGCACGTTTAGCGTGGCGGTATACGTAGTGGGGCCGCTGTTGCCTTCCGCCTGGCTACCCGTGGCCACTGCAAATGACACCACTGGCCCGCTAGCCGCAAAACCCCAGGCCCGCGCTACCAGCGAAGGGTCGGTGATGTAAGGGTTATAGTTGCCCTGGCTGGCCGCCACGCGGCGGTTGCGCTCGCGCTCGTGCTCATCCACGGGGTCGGCCATGTGCCACTGGTACAGCGTAGCGAGGTCGGCCAGGCTACTGATATCGCCGTGGCCAGTGGCCACCAAATCGGGCTGGCCGGCGTGCATCGTGTAGAAGTAAAAGGCCGTGCGGGCTAGGTTGCCCTTGTGGTCTTCGCGGGGCTCAAACTGCGAGTTGGTGTCCTCGCTATATTCGTCGATGTTGGTGGCTGGGATACCCGTTTGGCTCTGGGTCAGGCGCATCCACAGGCGAGTCTGGGTGTCCGGAATCTCGGCAAATGGGTCCGAGCCGCGGTTGCTATTCCACTGAATATAAGTGGGATACAGGTGGTGCATGTCGGAGCGCATGCGCACCGTTTCGTTGAACCACGACTGCGGAATAGTGTGCTCGCAATTGATATTGCTTACTACGCCCGTACTGACGTTGCTGTAGTTATAGGGCACCATTTCGGAATAGCCCGAGTACACGCACACTACCGTATTGCTGTAGTTATCAGCGTAGTTATACATGCGGCCGCGGGCTTCGGAGTAGCTCAGCTCGCGGCGGTAGGGGTCGTACCAGTTCTGGCGCAGCCAATCGCGCAGCGCCGTGCCACTTAGGCTAGCCGGGGCCGCCGCCGGCTCGGCCGGAATGGTTTGGGCGCGGCCTACCACTGGGGCCAAGCTCAGCGCTAACAATAGCAAGCGTAGGATTTTTTTCATCAATGAGGAATAAGCAAAACGGCGAGCGGAATGACAAAAGTCGGGTGCGAACTAGCTTAGCCAAGGCTTTATCCTATTTATTAATCAAAGATTCACACTGTCATTACCTCACTAACGGCGAGCCCGCGCACAAAAAAGCCGGGCTCGTAGGAGTCCGGCTTTTTTGTGCGCGGGCTAGGCCCGGCTTATTTTACTACATGCTCGACGAGGAGCGCATGGTGCTGTCTTTGCGCATGCCTTTGTGCATACCCTTGTGCATGCCTTTGCGGTGCATTTTCATATCGTCGCTCTGCATGCTCATGTCACCATCCTTCCTGTCACCCTTGCGGGGTTTGGTGGTGGCTTTCATGCGGTTGCCTTTATCATCTTTGCCCTTTACCTTCATTTTGCCATCATCGGCCACCTTGGTTTTTACGGTCATGCCGTCGGTGGTAGTCTTCATTTTATCACCGCCATCTTCCGTTTGCACGGTTTGGGCGAAGGCGGTAGTAGTAGCAAATAATGCAATGGCCAGGGCGGCAGCGGAAAAGAGGTTCTTTTTCATGGGGAGGGAGTGAAAGAATACGTGGGAGCTATACGGCGGGAGCTGGCCGCGGGGTTTGCCAGCGGCTTATTTTTTACCTAATTCATTCACCATCAACAAAAACGCCCGGCAGCCGCAAGGCCGCCGGGCGGTGGGCTAGCCCAAACTGGGGCGCTGGCTAGGGCCGGCGGTTCACGGCATTGAGGTCTTCAAACGCCGATTTGAGGCGTGCGATGAAGGTTTCTTCGCCCTTACGCAGCCACACGCGGGGGTCGTAGTATTTTTTGTTGGGCGAGTCGGGGCCGTTGGGATTGCCAATCTGGCCCTGTAAGTAACCCTCGTTTTTCACGTAGTAATCCTTGATGCCCTCCCAGAACGCCCACTGCAAGTCGGTGTCGATATTCATCTTGATGGCCCCGTAGCCAATGGCTTCGCGGATTTCCTCCTGCGAGGAGCCCGAGCCGCCGTGAAATACGAAGTCGATGGGCAGCGCCGCCTCAATGTTGTGCTTCTGGCGCAAGTGCTCCTGCGAGTTATGCAAAATCTTGGGCTGAAGCTTCACGTTACCAGGCTTATACACGCCGTGCACGTTGCCGAACGCCGCCGCGATGGTGAAGCGCGGGCTGATTTCGCTGAGCTGCTCGTAGGCGTAGGCTACCTCCTCGGGCTGGGTGTAGAGCTTCGACGAATCTACGTCGGAGTTGTCCACGCCGTCTTCTTCACCGCCGGTCACCCCTAGCTCGATTTCGAGCGTCATGCCGATTTTGGCCATGCGCTGGAGGTATTCCTTGCAGATTTCGATGTTCTCCTCAATCGGCTCTTCCGACAAGTCGAGCATATGCGAGCTGAACAGCGGCTGGCCGTGCTCGGCAAAGAATTTTTCGCCCGCATCGAGCAGGCCATCAATCCAGGGCAGCAGCTTTTTGGCGGCGTGGTCGGTGTGCAAAATCACGGGTACGCCGTAAGCTTCGGCCATCAGGTGCACATGGTGCGCTCCCGAAATACCGCCCGCAATGCTGGCCTGCTGCTTGTCATTGGCTAGCCCCTTGCCGGCAAAAAACTGTGCGCCCCCGTTCGAAAACTGAATAATTACCGGCGAGTTGAGGTCGCGGGCGGCTTCGAGCACACCGTTCACGGTGTCGGTGCCGGTTACGTTCACGGCGGGCAGGGCGTAGCCGTGGGTCTTGGCGTGTTGGAACAGGGCCTGCACTTCGTCGCCGTGCAGCACGCCGGCGCGCAGGCCGGTCAAGGTGGAATTTGCCATAGTATAGAATAGGCGGGGCAACGGGCTCCGCATCCGCAAAGAAAACAGCCAGCCCGCCGTTATCGTTATCGCCCGCCAATAAACTGCCCCCTTAACCCATTCCAACCCAGCAAAGCGCCGCCCGGTGCCCGGCATTACGCCACTTATCTACCTAGCCCCCAGCGACCCCACTCGCTAGCCCACCAAAAAAGGGCTACCCCGCAGAGTAGCCCTTTCCTAGTCAGCCGGCACAGCCGGCGTATCCCCGCAATCAGTTAAATCCGTTAAATCTGCGGTCTAGACGTCGAGTTTGGCGTACTTGGCGTTTTGCTCGATGAAGTCGCGGCGCGGCGCCACTTCGTCGCCCATCAGCATCGAGAACAGGTGGTCGGCCTCGGCGGCCGAGTCCACGCTCACCTGCTTCAGCGAGCGCGTAGATGGCTGCATAGTCGTCGTCCAGAGCTGCTCGGCGTTCATTTCCCCTAGCCCTTTGTAGCGCTGCACGTTCACGGTTTCGGGGCGGCCGCGGCCGAGCTCCTCGGTGGCGGCGGCGCGGTCGTCCTCGCTCCAGCAGTAGCGCTCCTCCTTGCCGCGCTTCACGAGGTAGAGCGGCGGCAGGGCAATGTAAATGTGCCCCTGGTCAACTAGCTGGCGCATGTAACGGAAGAAGAACGTGAGAATCAGCGTGCGAATGTGCGAGCCGTCAATATCAGCGTCGGTCATGATAATGACCTTGTGGTAGCGCAGCTTGTCGAAGTTCAGCGGGCCGGTTTCGTTGCCATCATCATCGGTACCGAAGGCCAGCGACTTGCGCTCGTTGAACGTGACCCCTAGCGCGGTAATCATGTTCTTGATTTCCTCGTTTTCCAGGATTTTGTGTTCCTGGGCTTTCTCTACGTTCAGGATTTTACCGCGCAGCGGCAGAATGGCCTGGAATGCCCGGTTGCGGCCCATTTTGGCAGTGCCGCCGGCCGAGTCACCTTCGACGAGATATAGCTCGCAAACCTCAGGGTTCGAGTCGGAGCAGTCGGCGAGCTTGCCGGGCAAGGAGTTGGAGCCCAGCACGTTTTTGCGCTGCACCATATCCTTGGCCTTGCGGGCGGCAATACGGGCTTTAGCAGCCAGAATTACCTTATCCATGATGCGGTTGGCCTGGTTGGGGTTTTCTTCCAGGTACTGCGTCAGAATTTCGCCTACTACGGTGTTCACCGCGCCGCTCACTTCCGAGTTGCCGAGCTTGGTTTTGGTCTGGCCCTCAAACTGCGGCTCCTGCACTTTCACCGAGATAACGGCCGTGAGGCCCTCGCGGAAGTCGTCGCCGGTGATTTCCACCTTAGCCTTCTCAAACAACTGCTTCTTGTCGCCGTACGATTTCAACACCCGCGTCACGGCCGAGCGGAAGCCCGCCACGTGCGTGCCACCCTCGATGGTGTTGATGTTGTTAACGTACGAGTAAACGTTTTCCTGGTACGAGGTATTGTACTGAAGTGCTACTTCGACGGGCGTGCCGCCCTTCTCGCTTTCCACATAGATGGGCTCCGAGAGCAGCGACGGCCGCTCGGTGCCATCCAGGTATTGTACAAAGTCGCGCAGGCCGCCTTCCGAGTAAAACTCCTCATAGCGGAAGCCTTCGGCGTTGACGTGGCCCACGGCGGCGTCGCCCACCGGCTTCTCGCGGCGGTCGGTGAGGGTGATGCGGATGCCTTTGTTGAGGAACGACAAATCGCGCAGGCGGCCGGCGATGGTGGCGTAGCGGTACTCGGTTTCCGAGAAGATGCTGGGGTCGGGCAAGAACTGCACCTCCGTACCGTGCTCCTCGGTATCGCCAATTTCCTTCACCGGGTACAGCGGGTGCCCGATGGTATATTCCTGCTCGTACACGTGGCCCTTGCGGCGTACGGTCACTTTGAGCTCGGTGCTGAGCGCGTTTACGCAGCTTACGCCCACGCCGTGCAGGCCGCCCGATACCTTGTAGGAGTCTTTGTCAAACTTGCCGCCGGCGTGCAGCACGGTCAGCACTACTTCGAGGGCCGAGCGGCCTTCCTTGGCGTGCCAGTCGACGGGAATACCCCGGCCGTTGTCGCGGACGGTAACCGAATTATTTTCGTTAATCGTAACCTGAATTAAGTCGCAGTGCCCGGCTAAGGCCTCATCAATAGAGTTATCGACTACTTCCCACACCAAGTGGTGGAGGCCCTTGATACCCGTGTCGCCGATGTACATGCTGGGGCGCTTGCGCACCGCCTCCAGCCCTTCCAGCACCTGAATGCTATCGGCCGAATAATCGGCGGGGGCTTTCTTTTCTACTACTTCACTCATGCGAGAGAGGGGGTTAAACCGACCGGAAATACGGTCAGGAAGAGAACATTCAAAGGTACCGGTTACATTCCATTTTCCCTAGCTTTTGCCGGGCTTTTTCGGGGTATTTTAAGCCCATAAAAAAGCCTTTTTGAGGCCTGCCAGTGGCTTTTTACGAGCTTGCCAAAGCCTGCCAGCGGGGCATGAAAGCCTGGGCTCAGACAAACTGCAGCACCCACCTTTACCCGGCCAACGCCTTTGCTACCAGCCCGCTATTTTTCGGGTGCCCTGCCCCCCACTGCCCCCGAACCCAACTGCTGCCTGGCACCGCAAAGCACCCTAGCCAGAGCCGCCGGGGCACTGGCCCGCAGCCTTGGCGCCAGGTCGGGCGGCAGCCCGGCGCGCACAACCCGCCTTCTTGGCGCAGCGTACCAAAGTAACGCACGTTAATACTATTGCTTATGTCAACCCTCCCTCCTACCGAGCTATCGCGCCAGCTGCGCCTGGGCCAAAGCCCCGACCTCACGCGCCGTCGCTGGATAATAGGCCTCTCGCTGGTTACCGTCGTGGCCGGCCAAATCGTGACGCTGTACCAAACCGGCGTTATTTCGCACCTGCCCGACCCGCCCCTGGCAGTTTTTGATTCGGACAAGGTCGATGCCTCGGACTACGCCTACAAACGCCTGCAAATGCCTGATGCTCCGGCCATGATAGTAACGGGCGGCATCACGACGCTGCTAGCCTCGGCCGGCGGCCAGGAGCGCGCGCAGCAGCTGCCCTGGCTGCCAGTGGCGCTGCTCGGCAAGACTCTTATTGACTTGGTTACCAACGTACAGCTGGGGCGCGAGGAGTGGCAGACCAACAAAAAGCTTTGCTTTTACTGTCAGGCTTCTACCGTGGCTGCCACGGCCGCGGCCGTGCTGGCCGTGCCGGAAGCGCTGAAGGCATTTAAAACACTTTTCGGCAAAAAGCGCCGGGAAGCCTAAAGGAGCCAAAAGTAAAAAGCTGTGGCCAGCCAGATAATAGCTTTGCTACAAAGCTATTATCTGACTGAGCCACAGCTTCTGGCTAGCCTCCCTGCTAGCCTCCCTGCGGGCGGCCTACTCCGCCCGCACGTGTGGTGGGATACGTGCGGGCATGGGTTGTGGCACTGAGTCATAGGGGCGAGCCCGGGGGTACGGTGGGCTTTTGCCCAGCTGGCAACGCATGACCTAGCAGTGGGCCCGGCAACCGACGACGGGCGTTATCTATTGGGAATTAATCAGTTATGCAACAGCTTGTTCGCCAATAAGAAGTAAAATACCGCCACAGTAGCAACCGATACCCCTAGCCGCTGCTGCCTGGCTAGGCCTGTACATGGCCCTTTTGCCCGCCCTAGCCGACGTAGACTCAGCCCGCAATGGCTACCTGGCGTAGCCGCTGAAGATGGGCAAGGCTCTAAAATTCGCCTTTAAGCTGTGGCCGTTTGGGCAAAAAAAATACCTTCTCGCTGGCGAGAAGGTATTACAATCTGGGTCACTTAGTGGCCCCAATTGGATTCGAACCAATGACCGGCTACTTAGAAGGTAGCTGCTCTATCCAGCTGAGCTATGGGGTCAAAGCCAATACTAAAAATGTCGGGGTGGCAGGATTCGAACCTACGACCTTCTGCTCCCAAAGCAGACGCGATACCGGGCTACGCTACACCCCGAAAAACAACCACTTGGCAGTGAACCCGGATAGTTCGGCGCCATGGCTAATCCGTTTGATTGGGACAAAGGTACGCCAGCGACGCTGCCCCGGCAACTCCTAGCCCTACTTTAATGCGCTTCGCATGCCAGCAAGCTAGCGCGCGGGCTTGGCTTCTTCGGCGTCGCGCACGCTAGCCAGCCAGTGACGGGCATCTTCGGGGTTTTGAAAAATTTGCAGCTCGAACGGCAGGGGCATTCGGTGCTGCCGGGTAAAGATATCGTGGTGCTGGTCGGCCTGCACAATGTGAGCTACGTAGCGCAGGCCCAGGCGCTCGGCCTGGGGCACCCACACGTGCAGCAGCCACTCCAAGCTCTCAAACCAGGGGCCTACCAGCCGTGAATTATCGTTGAGCAAGTAGGTGCAGGCGTGCTGAGCCGCGTGCTGCAGGTAAGCTTCGGCACCCCGCATGGCTTCGGCCTGGTCGACGTAGCCGCGCCAGGTGGCTCGCAGCCAGCGCTCAGCTTCTTCGTGGGTTAGGGCACAAAAACTGTGGTCGCGGGGGTCGGTGTTGAGGTTTAACAGCATAGGTTCTTATCGCCAAATTTATAGTGGCTGCTCGTCCGGCGGCGCCGAGCAGGAATTACTGAAATTTTGCAGGGTTGTGGTTAGCTGGGGCTCGGCCACCGGCACCTGGCGCAGCAGCAGGCGGTGGTGGTGCGCATCCAGAAAGGTAATGAGCCAGTAGAATTCGTGGGTCTGTGCCTTGGTAAACGCCATCCGCCACCCCTCGAACTGGCGGGCCGGCCCCACCCCCCGGCTTAGGATGTGCACGTGGTGGTGGCGGCGGTCGCGCCGGATGCGCGCAAACAACCCTTCTACGTCGGCGGCGGCCCCTTCCAGTACTTGCACAAAATGGCCATTGCCGTAGCAGAGCAGCCCCGTAATGCCGTATTGGTCATTCCAGACCAGCGACGCTTCCAGCAGGTCGGCCAACTGCTCCTCGTCAAACGCGCGCACGGCTTGGCTGCAGTATAGCAGGTGATACACACCCGGCTCCTGGGTAGGCTGGGATTGCTCGGGCAGCTGCTGCAGGTAGGCGGTCAACTGCTCGCCGCCCCCCGTCGTGGGCGCCGCAGCCAGAGCCACCGCCCACTCAAGGGCGCGCTGCTGACGCGCCAGGTCGGGGTGTAAATTGGTCATAACCGTTTGATACGGCACCGGCCGGGCACCGTGCTAATATACACTAAAAAACCCGTATTTATACCAGAGATTTTTGTGTATTTGCTACGTGTTAGCCGCAACTGCTGGCTAGGCGCAATTACTGGGTGTTATCATCGTAGGCAATGCTCCATTTTTACCTGCTCGCGGGCTTCAGAAACTTCAGCCTACATATTTGAGCCTTAGACGCCACCCATTGCCAGGCTGTGGGTATAAAAAGGTGGCAGTGTTCGGCACGTGCTTACGCCTTACTCTGCCAAGAGCGCCCGCAAGTCGGCCAGGCGTCGCAGCACAAGGTGCAGTACCTCGTCGGGCACGGGAATGAGCGCCCCATAGCGCGTGAGCAGGTAGCGCACCAGTGCCGCCAGCGCGTGCACCTCGTCGTGCAGCTTGGGCCGCAGCCGCTGCCAGTGGGCCTCCCCTAGGCCAGGGGTTGTGTGGTAGTGGTGCCGCGTCACGATGGCCTGGCTCACCGTATCGGCCAGCCCCTGCAGCACGTGCTGCTCTTCGGCGGTAAACTCGCGGGGCTGCTGGTCGAGCAGGCACAGCGTGCCAATGCTGTGCGCATTGGCCAGACGCACCGGGGCGGCGGCGTAGAAGCGAATGCGCTGGTCCAGAGCGGCTTGAATGGCCTCAGCGTCGGTAGGCGTTGGCGCTGCCGCCGCTAGGTCGTGGTAGACCACCACGCGGTTGTGCTCGACGACCGTGGAGCACAGCATCTCGGCACGGGGCTGCGACATGGCACCAGGCCAGCCGTAGTGGGCGGCGGAGCTGACGTGGTGCGCCTCCACCAGATTGAAGAGCGAAATGGGCAGGCTGAAGATGCGCGCGGCTAGGCTCACGAATTCGTCGAATACGTCTTCGTGGAAAAAAGGCAGTACATCGTAGTGGTGCAAGGAAGCCAACCGAGCAGCTTCCGGTACGGGGGCAAGGGGTGCAACTAACATTTAAGACAACTGTAACTAAGTATAATACAATCAAATAGAACGCCAGGGTTTTCCGATTCCAAATATATAAAAAAAGCCCCGTGGCGAGCGGGGCGCTGCCAGGGGCTGGTTGTTCGGTAAGTGAAATTGCTTACGCCCGGGCGGCGAGGTACACCAAGGCTTCGTCTACTTTCTGAAACGTGCGGTAGCGCAGTGATGCCTCGGAGGCGCGCATCGACATCTCCAAAAAGGAAAGGCGCGCCACCACATCCTCGGGGAGCACGATAACGCCCGTCAGCGGGGCAGGGTGAGGCACTACCCCGCTGAGCCACTGGCTCATAAACCACTGCTTTTCGTCGGCCGAATAGGGCGTCATCTGCCGGTTGTCGGAGAGAAATTTATGCCAGCCCCGGGCCAGCAGCAGCCGTCCGAGATGGGTGAGCAGGGCGGCCAGGTCACCGGGCTGCCGCTTGCTGGGCAGGTAGCGCAGCTCGGCGTAGCCTTCGCGCGCATGTTCCAGCACCAGCCCCGCTGTACTGTGAAAAAATATAATTGAGTTATCCATCAACCTATAAGGCTACTTCAGCGGTAGCTGCGCCTAGTTGGCCATCCTTGTGCAGAAGAGGCAACAGCCAGCCAGCGAAGGATTCTTAACCGCTCATACGGTGACTTGAGCCGGGGAAGTTGCACCATCAGCAGTTCTATGCTGTCGCGCAGCGGCCAGCAGGGCCCACTTCGCTTCTTGGCGAGCCGAGTAGTTCTGCGGGCAACTCACTGCCTCAGTGGAATAGGCCCAACAACAATATGAGTAGCCCAAACCCACTTCCGGCAACAGCTACCACGCCTACTGCTCGCACGGCTACCTGCCGGACTTGGCGCGCCAGCGTTAGGCCAGCGAGCAGGATACTGAGTTGCATCAGTGCCGTCAGCGCCGGGGGAGACTCCATAGAGCCTTCACTCACCATGCCGTGTAGCAGGATAAAAACGACCATAATAGGCACTTGCAGCGCCAGCAGGCCTCGCCACTGTGGCCGGTATAATGTGGCATTGGGGTTTCCAGTAGCAAGACTGTGAACCCCAATGCCAGCATAGCGATGAACGCCCAGCCTTCGCCAATTGCTTTGAGACTATCGGCGTGGGCTAGCCAGCAGCAGGGGCAGCAGATAGCGTTGTTTCATGGCTAGGCCATTAGCCAACGCTACGCCAGCTACCGCCCGGCCACGCCGCCAACCCGCGGCCTCCCTACGTGCCGGGGGTAGCGGGTGCTTCTCTCCTACTCTTGGGGTGAACTCAGTGGTCGATAAAGCGTGCCTTACCATTAGGCGAGATAATAAGGTCTTTCGTATACTCTTCTATCCTAACGCAATACTCTTCTATCCGGTAGCTGTGCTCGCTGGCCACCCTCGCTACCGCCGTATCGTCTTGGGCTGCGTGGTCACTTAACAATTCCCAGAACCGACACTTTCGGGGGCACCGAAGGAAATAGGCTCGTAGGTGCTGGGGACCACGCCAAAGTAGCCTGCTTTCGGGTCGGGATGGCGCATGAAATCCATAGTGGCTTGCTCCTGCTCGGTTGGCGTAGGAAACAAACAGCTAGCAGCTGGCAGCAGCTGGCCTATAGAGCTGGTGGGGCATGGCGCGACGATAGAAAAAGCCCGGGGGTAAGCGGGGCTTCTTGACTTCAGGTTGGCTACTAGCGGCTGTTCCTTTCCAACGTCGACAGATATGGTCGAGGAGATAGTTTACCGGCTGCCCATACTGCGTGCCAGGGGCCAAATCCGGCAGGTAGCGCACAGCCACCACGACGGCCGAATCTACATCGGCCCGCACCCCCTTCACAATTTGCGGCTGGCGCACCACGCCTTTCTGCGTGACCACGAAATTCACGAACACGTGCCCACGCTGCGTTTTGGGAGGCGGCACCAACCGCTGCTCGATAGGGGACTTAATAGCTACCCTGTTGGGTATATTCTCCACGTAGGTGTAAACCTTATCGTTATTGGCGGGCATCATGGGACGCTCAGGCGGGGGCCGGCTCGGCGGTGTACTCCGCATGGTGGCAGGGCGGAAGGATAAGAAAGTTAAAAATTTCACTTATTATACCTATACCGCCGATTAGGATAGCCAGCGTCCCTGCTAGCCGTATCGGCCGGGGCCGAAAGGTCTGGACCCATGCCAAGCCGTTAAGCAGCACTAGCAGTGACAATAGATTGAGTACTTGCCCAGGATAGTCGGCTAGCAAGCGCGCCCACATAAGCAGCAGCAGCAGAGGAACTCCTAGTACATAGAGCACGCCCGACCATCGGGGCCAACTGTATAGTACGATAAGGAAGCTGATGACGACCAGCACCGTCACTCCTAGCATAAGCATCGCGAAAAAGGCTAAGCCCGCCCCATACGCACTGAGCGCATCGGCGTGAGCCAGTGAGGGCAGGAGCACGAGGGCAGGCAGGCGGCTGGCTTTTATCGGGCGAATTATAGAAGAAGCCTTGGGAGATATTGCGCGCGCAATACGGCATTAAAAAAGGCCCACTGCGTAATGCAGAGGGCCTTTTAGCGGAGAAGGGGGGATTCGAACCCCCGGTAACCTTTAGAGCTACGGCAGTTTAGCAAACTACTGGTTTCAGCCACTCACCCACTTCTCCGTGCAGGTGGCTCGCTAGTGCCCTGAGGGCCTTAGCGGCTGCAAATATACGTGGAGGCCCCGCATTTTCTGCAACTTTTCCGAAGTTTTTGCAGCAGGTTTTCGCAACTGCCTGCTACGAAAGCTGCTGCGCAGGCAGCTTACGCGCGGCGGCGCTAGCTTTGCGGGCTCGCAACCGTCCTTTGCGCGCATGTTTACCTGGGCTTATCCTGATTTTATGCTGGCCGCGGCGGGGCTAGGGCTGCTGGGAGTGCTCCTGCTGGCCTACTGCCGGCGCACGGCCCGGCTGGGCCGGCACCTAGGCCAGCCGGCCAGCCGGCTGGCCTGGAAGCTGCCGCTGCGCCTAGTGGCCGGCGCGCTGCTGCTACTGGCCTGGCTGGGGCCCGCGCTGGGGGTGCGCCAGCAGGCCGTGCGCAGCAGCGGTCAGGATGTGTGGCTGCTCGCCGACGTGTCGCGCTCGATGGACGCCGCCGATGTGGCCCCTACCCGCCTGCTGCGCACGCAGGCCCTGCTGGAAGAGCTGACCGCCGCCTTTCCGGCCGACCGGCTGGGGCTCATCGTGTTTGGCTCGCAGGCCTACGTGCAGTGCCCGCTCACCTACGACCAGGCTTCGCTGCAATTATTTATTACGACGCTCAGCACCCGGCTCACGGCGCCCGGGCCCACCACCTTGCGGGCGCCGCTCGACCTGCTGCTGACCCGCCTGGCGCCGCCGGTGGCGGCCGGGGCGGGCACCGCGCCGCCGCGCGCCGTAGCGGCCGTGCTGGTGAGCGACGGCGAGGACTTCGGCGAAAACCTGGAGCCGGTGCTGCGCACCCTGGGCCGCACCGGGGCGCGGGTGTACACGGTGGGCGTGGGCACGGCCGCCGGCGGGCCGGTACCCGCCCCCGGCGCCAAAACCAGCCTGCGCGATGGCCAGGGCCGCCCCGTAGTGAGCCACCTGCGCGAAGCCCCCCTGCTGCAGATAGCCGCCCAGACCGGCGGCCAGTACGTGCCCCTCAACGACCGTGAAAACGGTATGCCAGCCCTGCTCACGAGCCTGCGCAACCTGCCCCCGGCCGCGAGCGCCGCCACCGCCCGCACCGTAGCCGTGGCCGATAACCGCTACCGCTACCCGCTGGGCATCGCCCTGATTTTGCTATTGCTGGATAGTTTAATAACAGTGCGCGTGCTGCGCTTTAACCTATGAAAAGCCTGCTGCTTTGCTTATTGCTGCTCAGCAGCGGCTTGCCGGGCTGGCACTGGCTTGTGCGCGTGCGCGAGCAAAACACTGCCCAGGCGCGCGCGCGGGCTGCGCTGCAAGCACGGCGGCCCGCCGAGGCCGCCTATTATTTTCAGCAGGCGGTGGCCCTCACGGGGCGGGGCAGCCCTAACCCCACCCTGCTGCTGAGCCTGGGCCAGGCCCAGCAACAAGCCAGCCAGCTGGAGGCCGCCCGCGCTACTTATGGCCGCCTGCTGGCCCCGGCTGTGCCGGCAACTATTGGCAGCGTGGCCCGGCAACAACTGGCTAGCTTGCTGGTGCAGCAGCGCCAGGTAGCTCAGGCCGTGGGCCTGCTGCGCCAGGCCTTGCGGCTTAACCCCGCCAATGCCACGGCTCGCTACAACTACGAGCTGCTGAGCCAGTACCTGGCCGGCCAGCAGCCCGATAATCCCGCCCTGCCGCCCCCGGCCGCCGCTAGCCCGGCGCCCGCCAGGCAGCCCCACCGCCCCGATTCTACCCAGCGCGATAAGCAGAGCAACCGCCCCCAGCCCGCCGAAAAAGCCGGTACCGACCGCCCCGGCCAGGCCCCCGACCCTAGCCCAGCCTCAACCGCCGGCCCGGCCAGCGCGCCCCGGCCCAGCACTGCTGGCCAGCCCGACCGCCAGCGCCCTACCTCCACCACGGGCAGCAGCGCAACTGGCGGCTTCCGGCCGGGCGTCGGCGAGCGCCAGCCCCTGCCCAGCGGCACTGCGCCCGGTAGCCAGCGCGGCCTCGATGCCAGTGCCGGGGCTAGCGGCCCCGGCGCGCCAACCAGCCAGGGCCGCCGCCCCGGCACTGAGGCGGCCACCAACGCCGACTTGCAGTTGCAAACCCAGCGCGAGCGCCTCAAGGCCATGAACCTGACGCCCGCCCAGGCCCAGCAGGTGCTGGAAGCCCTGCGCGCGAGCGAGCAGCAATACCTGCAGCAGCGGCCGCGCCAGCAGCCGGGCCCACCGCCCGCGCCCGGCCAGCCCACCTGGTGAGTTGGCCGGGCGCCGTACTTTTGGAATGCGAACGAAGGTTTGTTAGTTTTTGAAGCCTAGCTTGTGGTGGCTAGCCCGGCCCACCGCGGCGGGCCGCTTGTTGTTGATTTTTCTTACCTCCCACCCTACCCCTACATGCAAGTAAAAGAAGTAGTTATCGTAGCTGCCGTGCGCACCCCCATCGGCTCATTTGGCGGGGCGCTGGCCTCACTCTCGGCCACCGAGCTGGGCGCCATCGCCCTCAAGGGCGCCCTCGACAAGGCGGGCGTAGCGCCCGAGTTGGTTGAGCAAGTGATTATGGGCAACGTTATTTCGGCGAACCTCGGCCAGGCGCCGGCCCGCCAGGCGGCCAAAAAAGCCGGCCTGCCCGATACCGTGGAGTGCACGACCGTGAACAAGGTGTGCGCCTCGGGCTCGAAGGCCATTATGTTTGCGGCTCAGGCTATTATGCTGGGCCAGGCTGAGGTTATTTTGGCCGGCGGCATGGAAAGCATGAGCAACGTGCCCTATTATCTCGACAAGGCTCGCTTTGGGGCTAAGTATGGTCATGGCCAGATGATTGACGGCCTCGTGCGCGATGGCCTCTGGGACCCCTACCACGACTACGCCATGGGCAACGCCGCCGATGCCACGGCCTCCCACTACGGCATCACCCGCGAGGACCAGGACGCCTTTGCCCGCCAGAGCTACGAGCGCAGCGCCGCCGCCGCGCAGGCCGGCAAAAAGAAGGAAGAGATTGTGCCCGTGACCATTACGGTGCGCGGCAAGGAAACCGTGGTAAGCGACGATGAGGAGTACACCAAGGTGCAGTTCGAGAAATTTGCGGGCCTGAAGGCCGCCTTCACTAAGGAAGGCACCGTGACGGCCGCCAACGCCTCGACCCTCAACGACGGGGCCGCCGCCGTGCTGCTCATGAGCCGCGAAAAAGCTGAGGAGTTGGGCATCAAGCCGCTAGCCCTCATCCGGGGCTTTGCCGACGCTGAGCAGGCACCGGAGTGGTTCACCACTTCGCCGTCCATCGCTATTCCGAAGGCGCTCAAGAACGCTGGCCTGGAGGCTAAAGATGTTGATTTTTACGAGATTAACGAAGCATTTTCGGTGGTGTCGCTGGCTAATAACAAGCTCCTCAACCTCGAAGGCACCAAGGTCAACGTGTACGGCGGTGCCGTGAGCCTGGGCCACCCGCTAGGGGCCTCCGGCGCACGCATCGTGACGACGCTGCTGAGCGTGCTCAACCAGGAAGGCGGCAAAATCGGCGTCACTGGCATCTGCAACGGCGGCGGCGGGGCTAGCTCTATTGTGCTCGAAAAGCTGTAAGCGCAGGGTTTCGCAAAGTTGGCAGAGTTCCGCAGAGTTTTTCTTTGCGGAACTCTCTTTGTTTAAAGAGCTTACCTAAAATTCTGGAACAGGCTTTGCGAAACTCTGCCAACTTCGCGAAACCCTGCGCTAAAAAAGACGCGGCCGGCGTTGTACTTCCCTATGCGATACTTGTTGCTTTTTCTGCTGCTGCCGCTGGCTAGTCAAGCCCAACGCTCACAGCGCGTTACAATTTATTTTGACTCGACCAAAGTTCATCCGCACGAAATTTTCCGCGCTCTTGTGGGCCGGGATACCGTGATGGAAGGGCCGTACAAGCGCTTTTACCCCAACGGCCGCCTCGAAGCCCAGACGCGCTACACCGATGGCAAGCGCGACTCGGTGTACGTGGAGTTTCACGCCAACCGCGGCCGGCGCCTGGAGGCTACTTATGTGGCTGGGGTGCGCCAGGGGCCCTTCAAAACCTACTATGCCGATGGCAAGGTGGCTCAGGTCGGCACCTTCGTGGAGGACGAGCCGAGCGGGCCGCTCACCACCTACTTTCCCACCGGTGAGATAAAGCTGCAAACCACGCTGGTGAAGGGCCAGCCCAACGGCGCCGTGCGTGAGCTGTATGCCAGCGGCCAGGCCGCCGCCGAGGTCACGTACGCCAATGGCCAGCCCAACGGCCCAGTGAAATTTTTCTACCCTAGCGGCAAGGTCCAAAGCGAGGGCACGTTGCGCAACGGCTTGCTAGCCAGCTCCTACAAAACATATTACGAAAGCGGCCAGCTCGAAAGTGAGACGGTGATGGATGATAAAACCGGCAAGGGCAGCTACCATGCCTACTATCCCGGCGGCCAGCTCCAAACTGAGGGCACTTACGCTCCGGCCGCCGTGCGCGAGCGCCAGGTGACCAACAAGCTCGGCGACGACCTCACCAAGCGCGTGGCCCCGCGCACCGGCACGGCCGCCCTCGATGGGCTAGCCACCTCCTACTACGAAAACGGCAAGGTGCGGGGCAAAACCACCTACCGCCTGGGCGTGCCCACCGGCCACGCCGTGGTGTACTTCGAAAACGGCCAGCTGAAGGAGGAAACCGACTACGCCGCCCAGGGCCGCGACCGCAAGGTGACGCGCTACTACGAGGCCGCCGGCCAGCCCCGCCAGGCCGAGGAGCAGTACAAAAACAACCGCCCCACCGGCACCTGGCGCGAGTTCTATCCCGATGGCAAAACCCCGCGCCAGGTGGAAGCCTACGGCCCCAGCGGCAAGCTCACCGGCGAGCGCCTCACGTATTTCGATACTGGTAAAGTGCAGATTCGCCAGGCCTTCGACGTCAACGGCCTGCAAACCGGGCCGGGCCAGGAGTACTACCCTAGCGGCCAGGCGCGCAAGGAAGCGAATTACCTGAAAGGTTTATTAGCCGGTGATTTCCAGGAGTTTCACGAAGATGGCAGCCCGGCCGTGAAAGGCCAGTACAAGAATGGGAAGCAAAGCGGCGAGTGGACCTACTACAAGGCCGATGGCCACAGCATCGAGCGCCAGGTAACCTACCGCGACGGCAAGCCCGCTGGCGCGGGCAGTCGCACCAAGCTCAATGGCAAGCCCTACGTGCCCAAAAAAAAGTAGCGTAGGCTTTAGCCTGCGAGCGAGCGCCGCGAGCAACCACGCGGCGGGCCCACCCCGCTAGCCCTCTAGTCAGCCCACACTTTCAAAAGTCAGATTACCGGCCGCTCTTTCGGCTGATAATCTGACTTTTGCCTTTGCACCACTCTGATTTCCAGCGTCCCCCTAACTGCAAAGTCGTCGTGCGTCAGCCTACTAGCTGCCGCTAGCTTAGCCCTTGCGCTGGCCACCCTGGCGGCGCATCAGCCGCTAGCGCCATGCCCCAGCTTTACCTGCCGCCCGTGGCCCACGGTGCTTTTTATTATCAATTGGCACAACTGGCGGCCTTTGGGCTGTACGTGGGCCTGTTACTCGCCCACGGCTACCGGCGCGGCTACCCCTGGCGGCAGTGGCTGCCCCTGGTAACCGCTGCCACCCTAGCCCTGATGCTGGGCTGTCAGCTCGTGTTTTTGCCCTTGGGCGAGTGGCTGGCCTGGCTGCGGGGCGATGCGGCCGTGGCGCACGCGCTAGCCCACGGGCCGCGCTCGGTGCTGGGCGGCGCGGTGGCCAGCCTGCTGGCCGTGCTGGTACTAAAGCGCGCGCTAGGCTTCCGGGGCTGGGCGGTGCTCGATGCCTTTGCCGGGCCGCTGTGCTGGGCGCTGGCAATGCAGTGCGTGGGCTGCGGGTTAGTGGGCTGCTGCTGGGGCGAAGTGGCCGCCCCAGGTAGCCTAGGAATGAGCTTCGGGCCGGGGACCATTCCCTACCTGGCGCAGCAGGCTCAAGGACTGTTGCCGCTCGGCGCGGCGCACGCGCTGCCAGTGGTGCCCACGCAGTTCTACCACCTGTTGCTATGCGGCGGGATAGGCCTGGTGCTGCACGCGCTGCGCCACCGGGCAGCTAGCTGGCCGGGCGGCAGCCGCTACCTACTGGCAATGAGCCTACTGTGCCTGGGCCGCTTTGGCATTGAGTTTTGGCGCGACCCGGCCGGCGAGCCGCTGCTGAGCGCGCCCCTGGTACTAGCCGGCTTTTCCCTCTTAAAAATCCAGTGGTTATTGCTGTTCGAAGGGCTAGCGCTACTGGCCGGCTGGGCCTGGTTGGTGCGCCGGCGGGTGGTGGCCCCGGTGGCCCCGCTTACGCTCCGGAGTCATTATTCAGCCGGGGTAGCGCTGGGTTTGCTGGCCGCCACGGGTTGGCTAGGGGGTAGCCTGCTGACACCGCCCGAAGTACTCACGCTGCAACTGCTGCTGCTGCTCGTGCTGCTGGCCGAGGCCCGCGCCCTGCTGCCGCGCCTGAGCTATGCACTGCCGCGCCTGGCGAGCCTGCCGCTGGCGGCAGTGCTGGGCGGGGTACTGCTATTGGCCACGGCGCAGGCGCCCGCGCCGCAGCAAGCGGCACCTCCTTCTCCCTCGCTAACAATAAGCACCGGACTACTAGCCAATTACCACGACGAAGACTTGCAGGTGTACCGCGGCGGTGGCAGCTGCAACGGCACTGGTGGTGGGGGCCACACCGAGTACTACAACCTTTACCACCGCACCCTGGCGGGCGGGGCCGACATCACCTCCCAAAAGATACAGCTCAATGGCCGCCGACGCGAATTGGGCGGCGGGCTGTGGGTGGGTGAGCAGCGCACTGGCTCCCACTTCCTGGGCTATGCGCCTGGGCCGTTCGTAGTTCAGCCTGATTCCGTAACCCGCAGCAGGCTGGTTGACGTGCACCTTTTTTTCGGGCAGGAGGCCGGCCACAACTGGCTGACGCTGCGCTACCGCCTTGGTATTCACTTAGGTAAGCTAGGTCAGTATGCCTACTATCCAGAATCCGGCAACGCTTCATCCGCCAACGCTTCCGAAACCAATTTTGCCCCAGAAGCGATGCTGCGCCTTGGACACCCGCAGCTCCTTTTTGCGCAGTACGACGCGGGCTACGGCGCCGAAAATGCGCTTGGGGCCTACACTACCCGTATAGCCCTGGGGTCGGGCCTGGGGCATGACGACGGCCGCCAGGTGCTGCTCGGCTACGCCAACTCCGTGCACTACGGCAACCCCGGCATGGGTTTCGCCAGCGCCAACCTGCGCCTGCCCGCTGGCACCGGCCTAACCGCGCTCAGTCTGGAGCCCTATTTTGCCACCGATTTCGACCGCCACACTATCCTCAGCCTGAAACTCAACTACCGGCTCGGCCGCTAGGGAGCAGTAGTGCGGCCTGCAAGTCCGCACTACTGCTCCCTAGCCGAATACCGGCACCACGCGCCCCTCCTCCACTTTGAGCGCGGCGTCGTACTTCTTGCCGGTTTTGGCCGAGAGAAAGCCTTTGATGACACCCGTTTCGCCGCGGCGCAGTAATTGGCGTAGCTGCGTGTCGGTCAGCTTTTTGCCGCCCCACTCGAAGGGCACCCGAAACTGACAGTCTTCGCGGAAGCGCGAGCAGCCGAAGGCGCTGCTGCCCTTGAGCATGGTACCCAGCTTGCACACCGGGCACGGAATCTGGCCAGGGTCGGTGGCAGTGGTGGGCTTGCTTTCGGCGGCGGGCACCAGCTCAGGGTTGAGGTTGGCGTCGAGCACCAACGCGCCGTCGAGCTTCTCGCCCGCCCCGGTCATAAAACCTTTGATAAGCTGGGTGCGGCCTTTCGTGAATAGGCTTTTGACCTGCGAGTCGGTCAGCTTTTTGCCCAAAATCTCGGTGGGCAGCCGAAACTGGCAACCCTCGCGGAAGCGGGCGCAGCCAAAGGCGGTTTTGCCGCGCAGCACGTGGCCGGTTTTACAAGCCGGGCACGTGCCCAGGCCGGCTGCAGCGGGCGGCCCGCTAGCCTTGCTCCCATTGGCCGACGCTGACTGGCCGCTGGTTTTTGAGGGGCTAGCGACCGCCGCTGGCGCGGTGCTTACTGCCGAGGTAGAGGTTACGGCCCGGCCGCTGCGGTCGGTTTTTACCTCCTGCACCATCTCGCGCACTAGGCCTTTCAGCTCATCCAAGAACTGGTCGGACGGCAGTTCATTACGCTCAATCTGACGCAGCTTCTTCTCCCACTGGCCGGTTAGCTCGGCCGATTTCAGGGTCGGATTCCGTATCAAGCCAATCAACTCAACGCCAGTGGGCGTAGGCAGCAGGCGCTTTTTATCGCGCCGGATGTAGTTGCGCTTGAACAGCGTTTCGATGATGGCAGCGCGGGTACTGGGGCGCCCGATGCCGTTTTCCTTCATGGCCAGGCGCAGTTCGTCGTCGTCGATGTTGCGGCCGGCCGTTTCCATCCCGCGCAGCAGGCTAGCCTCGGTGTAGTCTTTGGGCGGCTGGGTCATCTTGCTTTCCAACCGTGGCTGGTGCGGGCCACTTTCGCCCTTGGCGAAGCTGGGCAGCACGGTGCTTACCACGTCGTCGTTGTCCTCAGCGCCGGTGGCAGCTTTGTCAGCACCGGTGCCGGCCGGGGCAGCGGGCTTGGGCGCCGCTTGCTGGCTAGGGTCGCCGTAGACCACGCGCCAGCCGGGACTGAGAATCTGACGGCCACGCACCCGAAATAGGAAGCCGGCTGCCTCCGCTAGTACCGTGGTATTGCTCACCTCGCAGTCGGGGTAAAACGCGGCGATAAAGCGGCGCACAATGATGTCGTACACGCTGCTTTCCATGCCGCCGCCCGGCCCGCCGCTACCCGTCGGGATAATGGCGTGGTGGTCAGTTACCTTGTTGTTGTTGAATACCTTGGGCGTCTTCGGAATCTTTTTTTCCAGCAGCGGCCCAGTCAGGTTAGAGTACCCGATGCCCTTCAGGATGCCGGGGATTTTAGGGTACACATCGTCGGGCAAGAACGTGGTATCGACCCGCGGGTAACTCACGGCCTTCTTCTCGTAGAGGGCCTGCACAATCTTGAGCGTATCCTCGGCCGAGAGGCCCAGCTGGTTGTTGCACTGCACTTGCAGCGCCGTAAGGTCGAACAGGCGCGGCGGCGATTCGCGGCCCTTTTTAATCTCCACGTTCGTAACGGTGAGCGGCGCCGGCCGCACCGCCTCAAGGGCCTTGTTGGCCTCGTCTTCCTTCACGAAGTACCCTAGCGCGCGCAGGCGGCTTTGCTCGTCGGGCG
>Ga0308157_10003102_pt1 | contig 25067 bp, 17 predicted proteins | sample PhyBR1_FD_201035 | JGI IMG/M metagenome (GOLD analysis project Ga0308157, IMG submission 201035) | Phyllosphere microbial communities from UC Gill Tract Community Farm, Albany, California, United States - DLSLB.R1 | ecosystem: Host-associated > Plants > Phyllosphere > Unclassified | place: USA...
ACGCGGCCATCGGTGATGTCGTCTTCGAAAAGCACCTCCGTTTCGAGGCCCGCGTGCTGCTCATAGAAAGCCCGCTTCTTCTTTTCAGAAAGGCTGCGCAGCTGGGTGGTGCGCTCGGTGCGCACGCGCTCGGGTACGCGGCCGGCTAGGGTCGGGGCCAGGGTATTGGCCCGCTCCGAATACGGGAACACGTGCAGGTAGCTGATGGGCAGCTCGTTGAGGAACTGGTAGGTTTCTAGAAAGTCCGCCTCTGTTTCGCCCGGAAAGCCCACAATCACATCGACCCCGATGCCGGCGTGCGGCATTAGCTCCTTAATGCGCGCCACGCGGTCGGCGTAGAGCGCCCGGCGGTAGCGGCGGCGCATGAGGCCCAGAATCTTGTCCGACCCGCTTTGCAGCGGCAAGTGAAAATGGGGCATAAAGCGCCGCGAGGCCGCCACGGTCTGGATAACCTCGTCGGTAAGCAGGTTGGGCTCGCACGAACTGATGCGGTAGCGGCGCATCGCTTCGACCTGGTCCAGGGCTTGCACCAATTGGGTAAAGTTTTCGCGGCGCTCGCGCGCAGGACCTTGCAGGCCAAAGTCGCCCAGGTTCACGCCCGTGAGCACTACTTCCTGCACGCCCTGGCTAGCCAGCTTCTCAACCCGCTCGACCACCGAGGCGACGCTGCCCGAGCGGCTAGCCCCCCGCGCCAGCGGAATGGTGCAAAATGAGCACGAATAGTCGCAGCCATCCTGCACCTTCAAAAACGTGCGCGTGCGCTCGCCCAGCGACTGCGCCGGGTGAAACTCGTGCGCTTCGCTGATGGGCGAGGCAAACACCCGGCCCGGCCCGGCCGCCGCGCCCGCCGCGGGTAGCTCCAACTCGCTCAAAATCTCGGCTAGCCGAAATTTCTCGGCCGCGCCCAGCACGGCGCCTACGCCGGGGATATTGGCGATTTCCGCGGGCTTAAGCTGCGCGTAGCAGCCCACAATGGCCACGAAGGCGTTGGGGTTGTGCTTACGGGCCTGCTGCACCACGCGCCGGCACTTGCGGTCGGCATGGTCGGTAACGGAGCAGGTGTTCACGACGTACACGTCGGCGCCCTGCTCAAACTCGACGCGGCGCACGCCGCGCTCCTCAAACTGCCGGCCCAGAGCCGACGATTCGGAGAAGTTGAGCTTGCAGCCCAGCGTATAAAAGGCAACGGTTTGGGGAGTCATAACCTTACAAAGATACGGCGGCCCCGGTACCGGCCTGCGCGCTAGCTGCCTAGGCCCAGCAGCCCGCGGGCCGCGGCTAGCACTTGCGCCGGCGCAATCTGTCTGATGTTGGAGTCGTGAGCCGGTGGACTAAAATCGCCCTGAGCAAAGCGTGTTTCCTGGCTGGGTGGAAACAGGCCCCGACACGGCGCCCGCAGCAGCGCCGGCGGATAAAGGAAAAACTTACCGCAATTCTCGCCCATCAGCAGCACCAAGCAGGGTGTGCCGGCCTGGGCCACTAGGTGGGCCGCCACGGTATCATTACTAAGAAGAAGGCTAGCCCCGGCCACCAGGGAGACCCGGCAGGTCGGTTTGCCCGCAGCGGTTGCTGAGCGGTACCGCCGCCCCGGCCGCTTGCGCAATCTGGCGGGCTATTTCGGCATCGGCCGGGCTGCCAGCCCGCACCAGCTGCTAGCGGCTGCCGGCCTCTTGGTGCAGAGCCTGGGCTGGCTGCGCAAAATGCCCGGTGGGCCAGCGCTTTTGCCGGGCGCTGGCCCCCGGGAAGAGTACTATAGAAGGAGTCGCGGGCGCGGCGGGCACAACCCCCGCTGGCAGGGCTAGCGGGGCGGCCACCGCTGGCAATGTTTTCGCCGCCGACTCTAACCAGTTTTCAAAAAACTCCTGGTTGCGGTCGTACTTAAACAGTACGGCGCGGGTGCTGGGCAGCAGCCGGGTGTAGCCCGCATCGAGCAGTGCAAACCATGGCCCGGTGCGGTGCTCGCCCTGGCTAGCTACCCGCACCGGCGCCTGCATAAAGCGAATGAAGTTTGCCACACCCGCTTCGCGCCCGTGCAGGGGAATAGATGACCTCGCCAAAGCCGCGGGCGCCCACCTGACGCAGCACGCAGGCTCGGTAGGCAAGGTCCGTCGTGAAGCGCGCCGCCCGGAACGCCCACAGTTCACTGGCCAGTAAGGTCAAGTGCTGGCCGCAGCGCTGCACCTCGATGCTCAGGCGGCGCAGCCAAGGCCAGTACAGCAGATAATCGCCGATAGAGTCGTTGCGCACCACCAGCACGCGGCGAGCATCAGGTGCGGTTTGGGTAGCTAGCGCCGTCGCAAGGGTAGTGGCTAGGTCCTGAGTACTTTAGGTTAGTCGGCAACAGCATTCCTCAAATTGGTTGTTAAGATAATATGACCCCTTTGCCGACTATTTTAGGACGTTTGGCCAGTAAATGCACTAAAATGAGGGGGTGTCTATCAGAAATTAATAACTGATTCGTATTTTTGCCTTGAAATCAGACACCCTCTCATTTATTTCATGGCTATTCTCCGCTTTAAAGCTCTTGAACTAGTTGACCAGCGCCAGGCGCTCACGGTAAAGCCAGTGGCTACCCGCCGTTCCGACTCGTTTGGGCAAAACGTATTCAACCTGGAAGCAATGCGGGCCAACATGCCTGGCGAATACTTCAAGAAGTTGCAAGCGGCCATCAAGCACGGCACGCCCGTTGAGCGCAACGTAGCCGACGCCGTGGCTTCGGCCATGAAAACCTGGGCCATGGCCAAGGGGGCTTCGCACTACACGCACTGGTTTCAGCCCCTCACCGGTGCCACTGCCGAGAAGCACGATTCGTTTTTCGACCTGAACTCGGACGGCCGCCCGATTGAGAATTTTAAAGGCTCGGCACTGGTGCAGCAGGAGCCCGATGCCTCGTCGTTCCCCAACGGCGGTATCCGCAACACCTTCGAGGCCCGCGGCTACACGGCCTGGGACCCCACCTCGCCCGCCTTCATTATTGAAACGGTAGGCGCCAAAACGCTGTGCATTCCCACGATTTTCGTGGCTTACACCGGCGAGGCGCTCGACTACAAAGCCCCGCTGCTCAAGTCGCTGGCCGTGCTCGAAAAAGCCGCCCTCGACGTGTGCCAGTACTTCGACAAAGATGTGCAGCGCGTGAACACCACGCTCGGCATTGAGCAGGAATACTTCTTGGTCGACAAGGCGTTGTACGACGCCCGCCCCGACCTCGTGATGACTGGCCGCACCCTTTTCGGCCACGCGCCGGCCAAGGGCCAGCAGCTCGAAGACCACTACTTCGGCTCGATTCCGCCCCGCGTGCATGCCTTCATGTTTGACTTCGAGGAAGAAGCCAACGCGCTGGGTATTCCGCTGCGCACCCGCCACAACGAGGTGGCGCCCAACCAGTACGAGTGCGCTCCCACCTTCGAAGATGCCAACCTGGCCATCGACCACAACCAGCTGCTGATGGATGTGATGGACCGCGTAGCCCTCAAGCACAATTTCAAGGTGCTGCTGCACGAGAAGCCCTACGCCGGCGTCAACGGCTCGGGTAAGCACAATAACTGGGCGATGAGCACCGACACCGGTGTCAACCTGCTCGCCCCCGGCCGCCGCCCCAAGGAGAACCTGCAATTCCTGGCCTTCTTCATTACCACCGTGAAGGCCGTGCACCGCTACGGCGACTTGCTGCGCGCCAGCATCGCCTCGGCCAGCAACGACCACCGCCTGGGTGCCAACGAAGCCCCGCCGGCCATTATGTCGGTGTTCCTGGGCTCGATGCTCGACGGCGTGCTCGACGAGCTGGAGCGCACCGCCAAGCTGCCGCTCGACAAGGGCGACAACATCTACCTCAAGCTGGGTATCGATAAGATTCCGGCCATTTTGCTCGATAACACCGACCGCAACCGCACCTCGCCATTCGCGTTCACCGGCAACAAATTTGAGTTGCGCGCCGTAGGCTCCAGCGCCAACTGCTCGTCGGCCATGACTACGCTCAACGCCATTGTGGCCGACCAGCTCATCGATTTCAAAGCGGAGGTAGACGAGTTGATTGCCCAGGGTAAGAAAAAGGAAGTTGCTATTGTGGATGTGCTGCGCAATTACGTTATCTCTTCGAAAGACATTCGCTTTGAAGGCAATGGCTACTCGGACGAGTGGAAGGAGGAGGCGGCCCGCCGGGGCCTGGCCAACGTGCCCACCACGCCGCTAGCCCTCGACGCAATGACGCGCACCGACGCTGCCGAGCTGTTTGCCCGCCACGGCATTTTGTCGCACACCGAACTGCACGCCCGCCACGAAATTTTGCTGGAGGACTACACCAAGAAAATCCAAATTGAGAGCCGCGTGCTCGGCGACTTGGCCGTTAACCACGTGATTCCGACCGCGCTAGCCTACCAGAATAAGCTGGTACAGAACGTGCGCGGCCTGCGCGACCTCGGCCTCGACGACGAGAACAGCCAGGTGACGGTGGAGATGATTAAAGCCATCTCGCGCCACGTGTCAACTATCAAAACGACGGTGGACGCGATGATAGCCGCCCGCAAGGTGGCCAACAAAATTGAAGATGCCCGCGCGCGTGCTATTGCGTACTGCGACGAGGTGAAGGAAAAATTCGCGGCCATTCGCCGCGCGGCCGACAAGCTGGAACTGCTTGTGGCCGATGAGGACTGGCCCCTGGTGAAGTACCGCGAACTTTTGTTCCGGCACTAGCCCTGGGTTGGAGCCACGGACCAGCGCTGGGTGGGAATTCTCGCTGCGTCCGGGTTTGGAAAGGGTCGTGCCGGGTGGCGCGGCCTTTTTTTGTGCCTATACTTTTCTGGCTGGGCTTATCGGCCTTCCTGCTGCCACTAGGGCACTTGTGTGCCGGTAACCCCGGCCAGCCCCGGCCCGGTCCAAAGCCAATCTGCCACCCTTTTTGCAGGTAGGCGGCGGGCGGTCTGCCGCTGGCTCTGGAGTAGTTCTTGCTCCACGCGTTTGAGCCCGGTGCGCAGGCGTGTATTGCTTGCGGGTTAGCGGCAAGCCGCTAGGAAGTGTTTTGTCGAACATGAGCAGGGGAAGATAAGAATTCACGTTGTTTATTTTACTCGACCACCTCAGTGCGCACCGATATCCAGGCGCTACGCCTGCCACCTGGGCCTCCTGCTGAGTCATAACCAGCGGTTAGCAGGTGCAGCAGCGCATGGCCGCGCAGTCTTCCCTGCTGGGGTACACTTGTTGGGCGTGAGCGGCGTAGCTTTAGCGTATGAAGAAGTTTCTGCTTAGCGTGAGTATTCTTCTGGCCTTCGCCAGTTGCTCTAAGAACGATTCCGACCCGACTCCAACACCGAACCCACCCCCCGCAACACCGAGTTACAGCCAGCTTATTCTGGGCCGGTGGATGATGAGCACGTCGACAACCGAGCTATCTACCAATGGTCAAACAACTGTTACGACTACTGCCTATACCTATGGCGATGCTTCAGAAACGTTTACGATTAAAAACGTAACAGCGTACTCCAAGAATGTACTCGTAAGTAATAGTCCCTATTCAGTAGCTGGCAGTAGCTATACAGTTCAAAATGGTGGTTCAGCCACAACCTTTGACATTATATCCCTCGGCGCCAGCTCTTTTGTGCGCAGAGTTACTACTACCACCGCTTCTTCCATCCTGGTAACTACCACTACTCTGGTGCGCTAATTAGGCTAAGCTAGCTAGTACTAGGGGCTACATCCGTTCAGGGGCAGGCTATGCCAGTCGAGGCGGCAGGTAGTCGAAAAAAAAGCTGCCTCGGCATGAAGCCCTGACCGCCGCGGGCTGACGACCAAGGTGCATTGCTGGTCGACGCGCTGGGCAACCCGCTACGCGTGGCACCCGGCCCCTAGCAAGTCGATTGCCAACGGGCAACTGATTCGCTAGGGGCCGCCAAGGATGCAGGCAACCTCTTGGCCGACAAAGACTACACCCGGCGGTAACTGGTTAGCCAAGTAGGGCCGACCTGCTAATAACTCAGGCCGTGCCAGTGCAGATGTAACCCAGGGTTCGTTCCGGCTGGCAGTAGGACCTCCGCGTACTTAGGTGCAGAGCAAGACTACTTTGCCCCGCGTTCCTCACCATCTTCACCCTTGCAGGCGGTGGTGCGTGCGCCCGTTTTGGCCGCCATTTTATTGCACGCCTCTTTTTTAAATCATTTTAAGCAGCTTTTCACTGCACCGGGTGGCGGGGCCTTTTCACAGCAGGGTATTAGCTAATGTGTTCAGCGCTTCTACGGAATCTGCTTTTTCTTGGTTTGGTGCTATTTTATAATAAATTACTGCTAGGGTCAGTAAAGTCACGCAAGGTATTTCGCGTTTGGTAGCAGGTTGATAGCCAATGATGAAGAATACTTTTTTAGTATTAATTTTGAGTAAAATAGTAACTGAGGTGATAAGTGCAACTTCGGTATTATAAGAAAAATTTAATTTCGTGAACACTGACTCCTCCGTTCTAAAGCGTCTAAATGTCAATGTATTAGGTGCAGGTAAGCCCCCGCTTATCTTTTGCAATGGGTTTAATTGCAACCAGCACATCTGGAGTTACCTCACGCCAGCCCTAGTCAAGTATTATCAGCTCATTTTTTTTGACCAGGTAGGAACGGGCGAATCGGACCTGGGTGCGTATGATGCCCAGCAGTATGCGACGCTGGACGGCTACGCGCAGGATGTAGTGGAAATTTGCCAGGCGCTTGACCTGCACGAGGCCGTCGTGGTGGGGCATTCAGTCGGGGCAATGATTGGGCTGCTGGCGGCCGTGCGGGCCCCACAGCATTTTTCGAAGGCCGTTTTAATTGCGGCCTCGCCCTGCTACGTCAATGAGCCCGGCTACTACGGCGGCTTTGAGCAGCAGGACCTACTCGATTTACTCGCCGAGATGGACCGCAACTACCAGAGCTGGGCCACCACCTTTGCCACGCTGCTCATCGGGACCGAGCAGCAGAGCTCGCTGGGCTATGAGCTAGCCGGCTATTTCTGCCAGGCTGACCCCACTATTGCCAAGAAATTTGCCCGCCTCGGCTTTCTGGCTGATACCCGCGCCGACTTGCCCCTTCTGCAACTGCCCACCCTGCTGCTCCAGTGCTCGGAGGACATTGCCGTGCCGGAAGAGGTGAGCGCTTACCTGCTCGCCCACTTACCCCAGGCCACGCTGGTTACCCTGGCAACTACCGGCCACTGCCCACATTTAAGCGCGCCCTTCGAAGTAGTCGCTGCCCTACGGGAATTTATCGGCTAACCAGCGCCAAAGGGCTGCTTCTACGCGGGAGGCGGGCCGGCGGGTGCTAAGTGGGCGGCACCCAGGCTAGGGCCTCACACCGCTTGCATAGGAACAAGCTGCTCATCAATTGTGAGTTGCGCGTACAGCGCAGTGCCCGGTGCGGGAAACTTTAATTTTATGCGGCTTTATGAATAATTAATTTATAATATATAGTATATAATTAAAATAATTAATGGCTACGCGCTCGCTATCTGGTACTCGCAAATAGCAATTATGAAGGGGCCGTGTTCGTGGAGCAAGTCGTTGGCTTCTTCCAGCGTGATATGCCCGCGCATGTAGCTGGCGAGCAATTGCATGTCTTGCTCGCTGGGCGTGAGGGCCCGCCGGTCGGCCAGGCTTTGCCGGGCAGTGCGGCTGCGCGCGTTTCTCGGATTCATAAAAATCAACTAGAAATAAGGTAGTGGTAAGAATAGGGCTGTGCCACCCAAGTGCCTGATGCGACGGCAAATTGCCTTAAAATACTCAGGGGCGGAAAACCCTTCGCCCAAGCCAGCCCAAGGCTGTTTAAACGGTTCTTTTTTGTCTCTTAAAAACTGGCGGCCCCCTGCCTGCAAGAAGTTTTGGAGCCCTAGCGCGGCTGGCCGAATGAGTTTTGGGAGAGCGAATTTTGGCTGGCTACTAGGGTGCCCTGGCGCCGGACAGGTGCGCCGGGGCTGGGAGAGTAATATAAATTTTTCGTGAGGCGGGTCGAGTCGCCGACTTAGGAGCCCGCGCACTTTCTTTTGCCCCAGCACTCTCCACGCCTTGCCTCGTAGAGGGCCCGGTTCTTGGGGGGCAGCTGGGCTAGCCCGCGCCAGGCGCACAGGCAGCAAACCAAGCAAATCCCGGCCCGACAAGCGCCGAATGTTGCTTGCCGAAAACTGCGCGCGGGCAGTTGGGGCTAGATGCCGGCGGTAGTAAACCCTAGCACGGACGCATCAGCAGCCTCCCCGAGGTAGAAGGCGGGCGTAGTGGCGGCCATTTCATACCGTAGCACCACGTCGGTTTCGAAGGCGATAAAATACTCGCACAGCAGGGCCAGCGCTTTGGCCGGCCACTCGTTTGTGAGGTAGGCTTCCAGCTCGGGTACCGTGAGGTCTTGCAGGCTGATTTCGAGGGCGGGCAGCGTTTCCTGGTAGTCGCCCCCTAGTACGAAGTCGCGGCCCAGCGCCAGGTGGCCCAGCGTGCCACTGGTGGGCAGGGCCGTGGCCGCCGGCGCCGGCAGCGGCAGCCGCTGGGGGGGCAGCACGCGCAGGTGCACGGCCTGACCCAGCACGCTCTCGAAGCAGTGGCGCGTGCGCTCCAAATCGCCTACTATGCTGTGGGCCAGCGGCAGCAGGTACAGCAGGTTGGTGAGCACGGTGGGCGGCAGGCCGGCCTCGGCCAGGCCCCAGAAGCGAGCCAGCAGCTCGTTGTACCAGTGCGTGGCGAGGCTGGTGAAGTAGCGCTGCTCTTCCTGCTCAATACCCACGCGAAAGCGGAAAAACTCCTGCTCGAAAGGCGCAAAAAACAGCCGGGTAGCTTTTTCTTTGCGTCGCTGCGCGCGGCTGTCTTCCACCATTGCCGCAATGCTGGCTGCCTGCCCCGCGCCGGTGCCCGGTTGGTGAAATACTTGTTGGGGCAGCGCATCGTAGAGGCCTTCGCGGTGCACTTCGAGTACAGTGCGCACTACGGGGCGGTGGCGGCGCTCGAAAGGCTCTTCGTAGACCTCACCCAGGTCGCGGCGGTAGCGGCGAGCAAACAGCCCCACGGGGCGTACTAAAAAGTCATCAAACTCGTAGCCTTGCGTAAGTAGCTCGGTCAGAATAACTTCCAGGCGCAGGTCGAAGGGCTGGCGGCGCAGCTGGGCGAGCAGCTGCCGCACGGAGGCAGGGGAGGAGGACATAGGCGAAGCAAGATAGCCCGGCGCGGCGGCCGGGCCCCGCGCTAGCCTACGCCCAGGGCCCGGCCGGGGTTGGCCAGCCCCGGCAGCAACCATAAATTGCCCTGAGCAGTAGATTTCCCGTACTTTGGCGGGGCAAGTCCCCCGCTCGCTCGTATCGCCGGTTCGAAAGTCTTTTTAGCTGCTTCATGCTTCCCAATCCTACGTCGCAGGCCCGCTCGGTTGCCAATAGTGCTTTTTCGAACGTGAGTTCGCAGGTGCAGCGCAGTAAAGTGTTCATTAGCGTGCTGTTGTATGTGCTGGGCACGGGCCTGGGCTTCGGGCTGCTGGGTTTGGGGGCAGTGCGCAGCCCCTGGCCGTATCCGCTCACGCTGGGGCTGCTGCAGCTGGCCGTGCTGCTACTGGGCTGGCTATACGCGGCGCAGCTGCCGCGCTGGCTGCCCTGGCTAGCCCCCGGCAGCCGCTGGCAGGCCGCCCTGGTGCTGGTGCTCACGGCGGGGCTGGGCGCGGGTGCCATTTGGGCGTTGCGCTGGCTGCCCTGGGCCCAGGGCCACCTACCGCCGGCCAGCTTCGTGATGGGCGTAACGACCTTTCCCTGGCCGTTTTTCTTCTGGCAGTCGTACCGGGCCTGGCAGGCCGTGCCGCCCCGCCGCTACAAACTCTGGCACTATAACCCGCTAGCCCCCAGCCCCGACCTCACGCGCATGGACCTCAACCACTTTATGGTGGTGCACTTCTGGATGACGCGCCGGGCCGGGGAGTCGCTCTACCACGATTTTTCGTCGAAAGCGCCCTACCAGATGCGTTTAAACGATTTATTTTCCATCTTTCTTACCGATTATAACAAGCTAAAGCCCGAGCAGGCCCTGCAGTATGTCGATGGCCAGGGGCAGGCCTTTGGCTGGCTGTTTTATGCCAAGCAGCCGTGGTGGCGCCGCCGCCACTACTATGACCCTGACCGCACGTTCCAGGATAACTTTTTGCGGCAGGGCAGCATCATTGTGGCGCAGCGGGTGCCCACTGCCGAGCTGCCGCAGGCCTAGCGCGCCGGGCTTTCTACCTACTAGTTTACTTTCTTGCTCTTGCGGCTATGCTTCCAGACCTTACGCACTACCCCGTGAACTGGGTAGACGGGATGAAAATCTCCCGCCGCCACTTCACCGAAACCGACCAATTCACCACCGACCACCTGCGCGATGCCACGGCCCTGCTGCTGCGCCCCGATTTTTTTGGGCTGTTGCCCGCTGCCGGCGAGCTAGGCGCCCCGGCGGCCTTCGAGCTGTTGCTGAGCGTGGATGCCCAGGGCGAGGTGCAGGCCCGCCTCACGCAGTGCCGGGCCATCACGGCCGGGGGCGCCCGCATTGAGGTAGTACGCAGCGCCGCCCCGCTTACGTTGCGAACCAGCTTGGCGCAGCTGCTGGCCGCCTACAGCCTCACGGCCACTGAGGGCCTGCGCTTTAGCGTGGTGCTCACCGTGAACCCCTTCGAGCGGGTGCCCACGGGCACGCCGGCCCCCGAGGAGGTGCCCCCCCGCCACCCCTACACCCGCCCGGCCTACGGCCTGAGCCTAGTGCCTACCGACCAGGTGGGTAGCGCCGCCAGCGCCACGTTTGCGCTGGTAGTGGGCGAGCTGCTGTACGCGGAAGGCGCGCTGCGGCCAGTAGCGCAGTACATTCCGCCCAGTATGGCCCTGGCTAGCCACCCGGCGCTGCTGCAAGCCCTGCACCAGCTTGAATTTCAGCTGGGGGAATTGGAGACGGATGCGTTTAAAATTATTCATAAGGTGAAAATGCGCCCCGACAAGCGCAGTCCGCTCGCCGACCTGGTGCGCGAGCTGGCCGAGCGCACTGCTTTTGCCCTGGCGCAGCAGCTAACCACACTGCGGCTGCTGGCGCCCGCCCAGCCCCCAAGCTACCTGCTCGATGCGCTGTTGCGGGTAGCCAAGCAGGTGAAAACCTCGCTCGATATCCTCACCGAAGCCGAGCGCGAGGAGTTGCTGCGCTACTTCGAGCAGTGGTCGGAAACGCTGCCCGCTACCCTGCTCGGGGCCTTGCAGGGAGCCGTTACGCTCACGTACGACCACCACCGGGTGCACGAGCATTTGCAGCAGCAGCAGCAGCTGTGGCAGTTGCTGGGGCTTATTTTCCGGCAGCTCAGCCAGCTCGAATACATCGGTAAAAACCGCGAGGGCTGGCAGACCTTCATCAACGAAAACCCAGTGGCCCACCGCCCCATTATCGCAACGGTGCCCGAGCCCACCACCAGTGGGGGTGGCCTGCGCTGGAACCCGTTTTAAGTTATCTTGCCGCCCGCTGCTGCTAGCTTTTCGCCCGCATGACTCCCCTCAACCAACCCGAACGCCGCACGCGCCTCTGGCAATTTGTGCTTTTGTATCTGCTTGCCCTGCTGGTGCCGCTGGGCGCGTCGTACTACTTATTTTCGAACAACAGCCTGGCCGATGAGAACGCGCGCCTCAAGAAAGAGCTTGATATCACCCACCAGGAGCAAAACCGGCTCGTAACGCAGTTTGATACCCTGAGCCGCTACCTGCAGCGCATTGATAAGGTAGACCAGCGCCTGCGCGAGGAGAAAAACGACCTGGTGCTGGGGCGCCTCACCACCAGCAACCAGGATTACCTGAACGATATTGCCGTGAGCCTGAGCCAGCTGCGTATCGACTCGGCCCGGCTGCAGGTGCAGGCGCACCGGCTGCTGGTGCGCGACGAATTGCGCGATTTCGATTTGTTTCGCTCCAACCGCAGCACCATCGATGCCCTGCGCCAGCAGCTGTCCAAGAGTGGCGACCAAACGCAGAGCAATGCCCGCCTGGCCGAGGAGCTGGTGCAGGCCAAGCAGCACATTATTATGCTGGAAGCCGCGCTGAACCGTGGGCCCGCGGTGGCACCCGTGGCCAGTAGCGGGGGGGGCAACCCGGTGCCCCCGCCCGCCAGCGCGGGCACCAAGCTGCAGATTGCCCTGCTGCAAGACCAGCTGGCCTTTGCCAATGCCGACTGCATCCGGCAGCGGGCCGACGGCAAATCGCGCAAGGAGCGCAAGCGCCTGCTGCAGGAGTCGCGCACGGCTTTCATCAAAATTCTGCAAGACCCCGCCACCGAAGACCTTAAGCAGAGCATCGAGAAAACCCTGGAACCTATCAATGTGGAGCTGGGCCGCCCGGCCCGCTTCTTTGGGCTGCTGTAGGACTAGCCTGGGCTAGGTCCGCGCGGCCGGCGAGTGGGCCGCCAACAAAGAAAGGCTAGCCATCAACTGATGGCTAGCCTTTCTTTATGCGTTGCCTCACCCAGGCATTACCAGGGTGGGAGGTAAGCGGGTAGCTACTTCGCAACAACCTCCAGCTCGCCGCCCGTGCTAAAGAGCTGGTGGGGCACGAAGTAACCAACGTGGGGGGCGCCATTCACGCGAATGGTGCTCAGGCTGCGGCTGGCGCCGGACTTCTTCACAAGCACTACTTTGCCGTTGGGCATAGTCCAGCGTACCTCGTCGAAGACGGGCAGCGTGACGATGTAGCGCGCATCGGCCGCTGACAAGGGGTAGAGGCCGGTGGCGCTGAAGACGTACCACGCCGACATCTCGCCCGCGTCGTCCATGCCCGAAAAGGCCAGGCCTTTTTCGCCGGTGTTGTAGAACTTGGCCATGATTTCATCGAGCCGCTGCTGCGATTTTTCGGGCTTGCCCACGAAGTAATAGGAAAACGGCGTTTCGTGGTCGGGCTGGTTGCCGTGGCAATACTGGCCGATGAAGCCCGATACGTTGCGGGCAATGTAGCGCGGGTTCCAGGGCACCGTGAACAGGGAGTCCAGCTTGACCTCAAAGGGCCGCGGGCCGCCGTAGAGCGCCACCAGGCCCGGCATGTCGTGGGGCGCAAAGAAGGAAACCTGCCAGGCGTTGGCCTCGCGGTACATGTACTCGTAGTACGGGTATTGTGGGTTGAAATTATTGACCCACTGGCCGTTGGCCTGCCGGCCGCGCATAAACTTGGTGCCGGGGTCGAACACGTTGCAGTAATTTTTGGAGCGCGCCATCAGCGTGCGGTACTGGGCCGTGTCGTGCAGGACCTGGGCTAGCTGGGCCACGGCGTAGTCGTCGAAGGCATACTCCAGCGTTTTTGATACGCCAGCGGTGCCGGGGGTTTCGACTACGGGCGCGGCTACTTCGGTAGTGGCGATGTAGCCTTTTTCGATGTACTCCTTGATGTGGGGGCGCGTGCCGCCCGCCACGTTGGCGTTGCGCAGCAGCAGCCGGTACACGTCCGGCAGGTCGAAGTTGGTGACGCCACGCTGGTAGGCCCCGGCCACAAACGAGGCCGCGTGGTCGCCGTGGAAAAAGGTCGGAATAAAGCCCGTTTTATGCCCGATGTCCTGCATTGACTTGATGATGTCGGCCGTGACGCCCGGCGCGAGCATGCTCATCAGCACGTCTTTGTTGCGGTAAGTATCCCAGAGCGAGGGCAGCGTATAATACTGAAAATCGGCCTTCACCGGGTTGCCCTTCACGTCGGTGTATTCGCCGTTGGCGTCGCTGCGCAGGGCGGGCCACAGAAAAGAGCGGTAGAGGCAGGTGTAGAACATGGTTTGCTGCTGGGCCGTGCCGCCCTTCACCGATACCCTGGTCAGCAGCTGGTTCCAGGTGGTGGTGGCCGCCCGCTGCACCTCCTCAAACGAGCGGCTGCCCAGTTCCTGCGCCAGGTTTTGCTGGGCATTGCGGATGCTCACAAACGAGAGGCCGAGGCGCAGCTCCACGGGCTTGCGGCTGCCGTTGGCCAGGCGCAGCACGGCTAGGCCCTGCTTAGTGCCCTTGCCCTGCAGGGCAATATCCTGGATTTCATCGCTGAGCTGGGCGTAGAAGTAGGCGGTTTGGTCACCGGTTTTCTGGAAGCCCTGCACAGCTCTAGGGCCTACTTTTTCGATGGTCCAGTCGTTCACGTTCTCGTTCGACCTCCCCAGCTTGAACACCAGACTGCGGCCATCCGGCTGGGCGTAATAGTACTGGTGCAGGCCACAGCGCAGGGTCGAAGTCAGCCGCACCCGCACGTTATAGTCTTTGAGCGTCACGCCGTAGTAGCCGGGGGCTGCTGTTTCAGTAGCGTGCGAAAAGCGCGAGGAATAGCCGCCGCTGGCATTGGCCGCGCCCACCACGGGCAGCACGGGCAGGTGGCACAGGTTCCAGTGCCCCTTGTTGGTATGAGCAAAGGCTTGAATAACAGAGTCTTCGTATTGGTAGCCCGAGCCGGTATTAAACTCCGTGATGGGGCTGAGCTGCACCATGGCGTTGGGTAGGGCACTGCCCGGAAACGCCAGCCCGGCCCATACGCCGTGCCAGTCGGGCGGCGCCACGTAGCCCACCAGCTTGGGGTCGGTGAAGGCGGCCGTGCCGATGAGCGGGTTCACGTATTGCCCGGGCCCGCTGGCCGGGCGGCCAAGCCCCGCCTGCGGCATTACCTTGGTGCAGGAAGCAGCGCCTAACGCGCTAAGGGCGAGCAAATAGGGCAGGCGCTGACTGGTAAGCTTCATCTGGACAGGTAACTGGGTTGACGGGTAGTAGTCGGGGGCCTAGTTGGCCTGCTTTATAAAGCGCTTGGCCACCCGCTGTGCCCCCTCTTGCCACGAAACGGTGTACACGCCGGGGGCCAGGGCCGACGCATCGAGAGTGCCGGCCGGGGCGCTGGTAGTCAGCACCGGTTGGCCCAAGGAATTAGTTACCAAAACGTTGCCCGCTACCGGCGTGCGGTTGGCGTGCAGGGTCAGGCGGCTGGTTACCGGGTTGGGAAACAGGTCGGCGGCTTTGGCGGCCGCGGAGGTGGTAGTGGCGAGCGGCGTGCCCGTGACCTGCGCCACGCGCAGGATGGCCGCCGCGGCGCAAGCCTGCCCCATCATCTGCACCCTAGCCGGGAAGAGGTAGCGGCGGTCGAGGTTCCAGGTACCATCGGCATCGCTGTAGGAGCCGGGGTAGTAGCCGAGCTGGTCGCGGCCATAGTCGATGAGGTAATCCACGATATTGCGCGCCGCGTCGAGCCACTTGGCGTTGCGGTCCACTTCGTAGAAATCAACCAGCATTTCGACCATGTCGCTGCCACCCCAAAACGAGATTTCGCGCACGCCTTGGCCGGGCGAGTACCACTGCTTGAGGCAGGCGTTGGCCATCAGGGTGGCGTCGTCGAGGTAGCGGCTGTCGCTGGTGCGCTGGTAAAGGCGCAGTGCCAGCTGAATATCGGGCGTGGTCTGGTAAGCGCGGTAGCCGCCGCCGTTTTCGCCGTGGCCAGCCAGGCTCCAGCTGCCGTTGTTGTTGAAGGAGAACTGGTTAAGCAGATTGGTACTGCTATTGCGCAGCAGCCGGCTAGGGTCGTTGATGAGCTCGTAGTAGCGCTTGGCAATGTCCAGGTACTTAGGGTCGGTACTGTTCTTGGCCAGCAGGGCGCAGTGCAGCGCGGGCAAAATAGTAGCCTGCGAGTAGAACTTGCCCCAGCCCAGCTCGGCCTCTTTTTGCGGCACGCCCCAGCTGGCGTCGCGCGCGTCGAGGCAGTAGTTGAGGCCGATGAGCGAGCGGTCGAACAGGCCGGTTTCGGTGGGCAGCACCTGCTGGTAAGCATCCAGCAGGGCTAGCCCCACAATGGCGTTGTCGTCGTAGAGCGGGTCGGCGCCGGGCACGATGTCGGAGGCATACTTGCCGTTTTGCCGGTACTGGTCAAGGGCGTAGGCGTAAGACTTGAGCCGCGCCGTGTACTTGGCGGGGTTGGCGAGGGCGCCGTAGCGCAGCGCCCGCAGCATGTGCGAGGCTGGCCACACGTAGCTCGCGCCGCCGCGTTCCACTATAATATCCTCATTGCCATCTACTTGCTCTACATAGAGCTGCTTGCTGGCGTTGTAGAACTTGGTGTTGAGCTTGTCGAGAATGGCTTCGCCGGCCACCTGGTATTTATTTTGGCCGAAGGCCGCCGGGGCCGTGAGCAGGCAGCCGGCCACCAGCAGAGCTAGCCGGGGTGGGCCGGCAAAAAGCGTAAAGAAGCGCATCATAACTCGCTGGGCTAAAGGGTGGGAAAAGAAAGCAGCAATAGGGGATGGCGTAGGCTAGCCAGCCTCGGCCAGGTGGTAGGAAACCAGGTCGTCGATGGGTGAGCGGATGATTTTGCCCACCTGCATGCCGTGCGCCGTGGCCGCCTGCGCGAGCGCCGCGCGAAAATTGTATCCCACCGAGCCCACGCAGTTGAAGGTATGGCCCTGATAAGCAGGATACTTCCTGATGATATTCCGAAAGAACAAGTCAAATGCCTCGGCCACCAGTGCTTGGCAATAGCTCGCCTGGTTGTGGTCGTTCGCAAACTTGGCGAAGCTGGCAATGAAGCGATTAGGGAAGGGTTGGTTGTAGAGCTTATCGAAAATGGCCTCCCGCTCCAGGCCGTAGGTGGCCCGAAAGGCCACCGCCAGTTCGGCGGGCATATCGCCGCGCAGGTAGTCGCGCAGCAACGCCTTGCCGATGAAGGCCCCGCTGCCCTCGTCGCCCAGAAAATACCCTAGCGAATCCACGTTGTGCGCGACGGCTTCGCCATCGTAGAGGCACGAATTGGTGCCGGTGCCCAAAATGGCCGCAAACCCCGGCTGCCGCCCCAGCAGCGCCCGCGCCGCCGCCAGCAGGTCGTGGCCCACAAACACGCGGGCCCGGCCGAATACGGCCGTCATGGCATCGGCCACGGTGGCTATTTGCAGCGGCGTTACCACGCTGGCCCCGTAGTAATATACCTCTGTGATGTCGGCCGGGGTCAGGGTAGGGGGCAGGCCCTGGCGCAGCGAGGAGATGATGCCCGCCGTGCCGATAAACTCCGGGTTGTAGCCTTCGGTGTGGAAAAGGGAGCGGGTAGAATGGGCATCAACCAAACACCAGGTGGTTTTGGTAGAGCCGCCATCGGCTATCAGAATCATGTAGGAAGGGGGAGAGAGGACCGGGTTTGGCGAGCTTGCGGCTAGGGTGCCGCGCTCAGCTGGCGTAAGCTCCTGGCAAAGTAAACGCATAATTCAGACAAAATAAAAATTATTTTGCGCGTTTTAGTATGAAACAAACATTTTTATTGTCAATATTTGCAACAGCTAGCAAGAAGTTGCGCTCTAACCATACCGCGGCCTCTAGCCGATACCAGCCCGTAGCGGCTGCCACACCCGCCGGTGCACCAGTCCCGGTTTAGCCCGCTGCCCGGCTCCGTGCTGTTCCTGCGCCCGGTGCGCTTGTCTTTTTATTCCCTTAGCTACCCGTTGCATGCGCTCTTCCAACTATGACAAGTTTCCCTTTGTGCCGGTGTCGGCGGAGGCCAACGCTTGCCAAACTGGGTGGGCGCCGATTGCGGGCGCGCTGCAAGCGGCACTGTTAGCCGCGCCGCCCGCGCCGGGCCAGCCGCAGGTGCTGGCGGTGGAGTGCTACCCCGGCACCGACCTGGGCCAGCTGCGGCGCGAGCTGACCCAGGCTTTGCGGCCGGCGCAGTGCCTGGTGGCCGACGACTTTTTCCGTCCTACCGCCGATATCGACGCCCTGGTAGCCGGTTTGCTTACCGACGACCCTGTTTTTGGCCGCCTCAATGGGCTGACCATCAATGACTTTTTTGACTTGCAGCAGCTGCGAACGGCGCAAGCAAGCCTGGCCGCCGCGGCGGGGCAGCTGGTGCTGGTGCTGGGCACCGGGGCCACGCTGGTCTGCCCTAGCCCCGCCGTGCTGGTGTATGCCGACCTGGCCCGCTGGGAAATCCAGCTGCGGCAGCGGCGCGGCGAAATTGCCAACCTAGGCAGCGAGAACTTCACCGAGAAAGCCAGCCTCAAGTACAAGCGCGCCTTTTTCGTAGATTGGCGGGCCGCCGACCGCCTCAAGAAGCAGGCGCTGCCCCGCGCCGATTTTTTGCTCGATACCAACGACCCGGCCGCGCCCAAGCTCATCCGCGGCAACGACCTGCGGGCGGGGCTAGCGGCCACCGTGCGGCAGCCGTTTCGGGTGGTGCCGTTTTTCGACCCCGGCGTGTGGGGCGGGCAGTGGCTGCGCGAAGTGTGCGACCTGCCCGACGGCCCGCCCAACTACGCCTGGGGCTTCGACTGCGTGCCCGAGGAGAACTCGCTGCTGCTGGGCTTCGGCGCGGCGCGGGTGGAGATTCCGAGCATCGACCTCGTGTTTCTGCACCCCCGCGAGCTGCTGGGCGAGGCCGTGCACGGGCGCTTCGGCACCGAGTTTCCCATCCGCTTCGATTTTCTCGACACCATGGGCGGCGGCAACTTGTCGCTGCAAGTGCATCCGCTCACCGAGTATGCGCAGGACAAATTTGGCCTGGCCTACACCCAGGATGAGAGCTACTATATGCTGGCCGCCGAGCCCGGCGCCGTAGTGTACCTGGGGCTGAAGGAAAACGTGGCGCTGCCCAACATGCTGGCTGATTTGCAGCACGCCCAGGACGACCCCGCGGCCCCTTTTCCGGCTGAAAAATACATCAACGAGTTTCCGGCCCGCCCGCACGACCACTTTCTGATTCCGGCCGGCACCGTGCATTGCTCGGGGGCGGGCAGCATGGTGCTGGAAATTTCGGCCACCCCCTACATCTTCACTTTCAAGCTCTGGGACTGGGACCGCCTGGGGCTCGATGGCCAGCCCCGGCCCATTCACCTTGCCCACGGCGCGGCCAATATTCAGCCCGACCGCACCACCGCCTGGGTCGCGCAAAACCTGGTCAACCAGCTACAAGATGTGGCCAGCGGCCCCGGCTGGCGCGAGGAGCGCACTGGCCTGCACGAGCGCGAATTCATCGAAACACGCCGCCACTGGTTTGCCGACGTGGTGCCGCACCACACCCACGGCGGTGTGCAGGTGCTCAACTTGGTGCAGGGCACCCAGGCGCTGGTGGAAAGCCCCAGCGGGGCCTTCGAGCCCTTCGTGGTGCACTACGCCGAGACGTTTATCGTGCCCGCGGCAGTGGGGGCCTACACCATTCGGCCCCACGGCCCGGCCCTGGGCACCGAGTGCGCTACCCTGAAAGCCTACGTGCGCACCTAGCCTTGGGTCCGGCGCGGGGGCTAGCGGCTCGCCGGGCGGCCGCCACCTTTGTGGGGCAAATACTCTTAACAAAACTTCCGTGTCTGACATTTTAATTCCTGACAACGCCGCGGCGGTACGCGCCCAAACCATCGTCGAGAAGCTGCTGCACACCGGCACCGTGGCCGTGGATGAGCTGGCCACGCAATTCGGCGTGTCGGTGGCCACTGTGCGCCGCGACCTCATGGAGCTGGAGCAGCGCGGCCGGCTGCGGCGCACGCACGGCGGCGCCGTGCCCCGCGAGCCCCTGCTCTACGAGCCCTTCCGCTACGACTCCAGCTTTCACGAACAGATTGACCGCAACCTGGCCGAGAAGCGCCGCATTGGGCTAGCCGCGGCGGCCCTCATTCAGCCGGGCGAAATTATCTCCCTCACGGCCGGTACCACTACCACGCAAGTCACGCGCAGCCTGCGGCCGGGCGCCAACGTCACGGTCGTGACCAACACCGTGAACGTGGCCATGGAACTGAGCCACCGCCGCGACGTGCGCGTGTTCGTGACGGGCGGCTTCCTCACGGGCGGCTGGTTCTCCCTGGTGGGGCCGGCTACTGCGCAGGCGCTGGGTCAATTCTTTGTGGATAAGGTATTTATCGGCGTCAATGGCATTGATGCCCAGCGGGGCCTGACCTCGCTGCACCCCGACGAAGCCGCCATCATCCAGGTGATGGTGCGGCAGGCCAAGCAGCGCATTGTGGTGGCCGACCACACCAAGCTCGGCACCGTGGCCACCTCGCTCATCTGCCCCACTACCGAAATCCACCAGCTCATTACCGATACAGGGGCTACGGAGGAGCAAGTTGCTGCCTTCCGGGCGCTCGGCATCGAGGTGCTGCTGGTGTGAGTGAATGAGTTACTCCTCAAGCGGGGCGCCTCCCCCCCCGGCTCCCTCTCCGCAAAGGAGAGGGGGAGCCTGACGACTACTCAACGACACCCTACACCCGCCTACGGTCGGCTCCCCCTCTCCTTTGCGGGGAGGGGGCCGGGGGGAGAGGTGCCCCAGTCGCACAGCACACCTTGAAGTAGACGGTTCTTTTCCGAGTACTAACCTTTTCCCACCCTGCTATGCACGCTCCGACTGCCCCTAATGTCCCTTTGCGCAAAACGGCTGCCGGGCCTGCGCCCCCCGCCGGCAGCCCTGGCTACGTGTACCTTATTGCGGCCGTGGCGGCGCTGGGCGGGCTGCTGTTTGGGTTCGATACGGCCATTATTAATGGGGCCTTAATTTTTTTGAAAAAGGACTTCGGCCTGAGCGACTCGCAGACCGAGCTGGCGGCTAGCAGCATCCTGTTTGGGGCGGTGGCGGGCGCCGCTATTGCTGGCTGGCTCACCGACCGCTACGGGCGGCGGCGCCTGCTGTTTGGGGCGGCGCTGCTGTTTACCCTCTCGGCCGTGGCGGCGGCGCTGCCGCGCACGCTCACCGAGTTTGTGGTGGCGCGGCTGGCGGGCGGTATCGCCATTGGGGTAGCTTCGCTGCTGGTGCCGCTCTACATTGCTGAGATTGCGCCGGCCCGCATTCGCGGCAAGCTGGTGACGCTAAATCAACTAGCTATTGTGTCGGGCATTCTGCTGGCTTACGTGGCCAGCTACTACCTGGCGGGCCTGGGGCTAGCCTCGTGGCGCTGGATGTTCGCGGCCGCCGCCGTGCCTTCGCTGCTGTTTATGCTCACGCTGCTGCTGGTGCCCGAAAGCCCCCGCTGGCTGCTGGGCCGCGGCCGCGACGCCGAGGCGATGGGTACCCTCACGCGCCTCAACGGCCCCGCGGCAGCGGCCACCGAGGCCGCCGAAATCCAGGCGGCGCTGGCCGACGAGCAGGGCGAGGCCGCTAGCCTCAGCCAGCCGCGCCTGCGCCGGCCGCTGCGCATTGCGGTGGTGCTGGCCGTGTTGCAGCAAATCACGGGCATCAACACCATTCTCTACTACGGCTCCATTATTTTCACCGAGCACAGTGGGCAGAGCGCCTCGTCGGCCATTGGGGCCAATGCGCTCATCGGGGGCATCAACTTCGCGGGCACCGTGGTGGCGCTGTTCGTTATCGACCGCGTGGGGCGCAAGCCGCTGCTGCTGTTTGCCTCGGGCGGCATGGCGCTGGCGCTGAGCGCGCTGGTGGTAGGGTTGCAGCTGGGCGCGCCGGGGCCGTGGCTGCTGGGGCTCATCATGCTCTACGTGGCCTGCTTCGCGGTGGGGCTGGGGCCGGGCGTGTGGGTAGTCATCACCGAGATTTTTCCGAACGCCGTGCGCGGCCGGGCCGCCTCGCTGGCCACGGTGGCGCTGTGGGTAGCCTGCACGCTTATCTCGTTCACCTTCTTATCACTAGTGAAGACGGCGGGGCTAGCCGGAGCATTTGGGCTCTATGCCATACTTTCGGCGCTCACCTTTGGGTTTGTGTGGCGGGCCGTGCCCGAAACCAAGGGCCGCACCCTCGAAGAGATTGAGCAAGGCTGGCAGTAGCGGGGGAGAAGGCCAGCCAGTGGCTTGGCTGACAAATACGCTAATACGTTCGCGCACCGCGCAGCTTCCCCACCCATCGGCCCCGCTGCTTTCCCCTAACCTAACCCGTATATGACCTCGCCTGATGCCTCGCTGTGGAATGACTTTCTGGCGGGCAACAAGCAAGTGTTTGAGCGCATTTTTTTGGCGCACTACGACGACCTGTATCGCTACGGCATGCGCCTGACCGGCGATGAGGAGCTGGTAAAGGACTGCATTCAAAATCTGTTTCAGCGCCTCTGGCAGCGTCGTAAAGCGCTGGAGGCTATCGCCGAAATCAAGCCCTACCTGTTTGCGGCGTTGCGCCACCACATTACCGACGAGCTGCGGGCCCAAAAGCGCCGCTCGGCCCTGCAAAGCGACTACCCCGGCGAAGTGGAGCTAACCGTGCAGCACTCACCCGAGGATTTCTTAATCTCCCAGCAGCTTACCAGCGAGCAGCAGGCCCTGCTGCTCGGGGCCCTGCAGCAACTCAGCAACCGGCACCGCGAGGCATTGCACCTCAAATTTTTCGATGGCCTAGCCTACGACCGCATTGCCGAGATTATGGAGCTCAACCAGCAGTCGGTGCGCAACCTGGTGCACCAGGCCATTAAGCGGCTGCGCCAAGTGCTGCCCCACTCGCTACTGGTGCTGCTAAATGGCTTTTTGCTGAATTTTTTACTCTGATATTTATCTGAAAGTCAATATTTTAAGAAATAATTAATAAAAAATTCGCTCGGAATAGAGTACAAAACGCGGTTACGTACGTGGTCAGGAAAAGTTTAATTGTTTCCTGAATTATTCCTCTATGGTCTTTACGAACTACTCGGTTGATGATTTCGTAGCGGATGATTCGTTTCAGGCTTTTGTCGCCGACGCCGACTCGGAAGCGGGTCGTTTCTGGCAGGCGTGGCTAGCCGCGCACCCCGCTCAGAAAATCGCTGCCGACCAGGCCTACGCCCTGGTGCAGGGGCTGGGGCCTAGCCAGCTGTACCCGGTGCCGGCCAGCCTCAAGCAGCAGGAGTTGCTGCGCCTGCGGCAGTCGCTCCAGGCCGCCGGCCGGCAGCCCTGGCTACGCTGGCAGCGGCGCACCCGGCTGCTGGTGGGCACGTCGGTAGTGGCCGTGCTGGCGGCAGCGGGCTGGTGGCAATGGCCCACGGCCACCGGCCCTACCACGCACTACGCGGCCGGCCCCCACCAGCAGCGCACCCTCACGCTGCCCGACGGCTCGGTGGTGGTGCTTAATGGCCGCGCGACGCTAACCACCGCGGCCCGGTGGACTACCACCGCGCCCCGCGAGGTGTGGCTGACGGGGGAGGCCTACTTCCGGGTAGCGCACCTGGCGGCCCCGGCCGTGCGCGACATCGCCGCCGCCCCGGCCAGCGCCAAGTTTGTGGTGCACGCGGGCGGGCTTGATATCGCCGTGCTAGGCACCCAGTTTAATGTAAACAGCCAGCCGACCACCACCAAGGTCGTGCTCAACTCGGGCAAAGTAGCCGTGGACCGCCCCGGCTGGTTTACCACCGAAAACCTGCTGATGCAGCCCGGCGACCTCGTCGAAACTTCCGCCGCCGCACCGCACCTGGCCCGGCGGCGCGTGCAGCCGGCCCTGTACTCGGCCTGGACCCAGGGCGAGCTGCGCTTGCAGCAAACTTCGGTGCGCGCCATCGTGCAGCTGCTGCGCGACGCCTACGGCTGGCAGGTGGAAGCTACGGACTCCACCCTTCTGCACCAGACGCTCACGGGCGTCCTGCCTGCCAATACGCCTGACCTCCTGCTGCCCGCCCTGGCCAAGTCGCTAGGGGTGCAGGTAACGCGCACCGGCAACGTGGTGCGCTTCGAGCCGCTAGCCCGGTAAAGCTGGGCCTGGGCTTCTATTGTTTGCTTTCCCTTCTCTTTTCCCCACCCATCATATGGCAAACTTTACCCGCTACATGCGCTTGGCGCTGCTGCTGGGCGCCGTGCCCAGCGGCGCCAGCCGGGCCCAGGCAATTCTGGCCTTCGCTAGCCAGAGCCAGCATCCGTCGGTGGCTGCGGGCCGCGCCTCGGCGGCGGCCCAAGTATCGCTGGAAACCTTCATCCAGGAGCTGCAAACCACTTACAAGGTCAATTTTCTGTACCGCAACCAGCTCATCACGGGCCGGTACGTGGCCAAGGCCCACCCCGCCTTTAAGTCGCTGCCCGAAGCCTTGCGCTACGTGACGCAGCACAGCGGGCTGGAGTTTGAGCTGCTGCGCACGGGCCTCTACATCATTGTGCCCAAGCCCACGGCCAGCGCGGCCATACCGGCCATGCCCCTGGCCGGGGCGCCCGAGTCGGTGCCCAGCCTGCTGGCCTCAACCAGCAAGCAGCTGGTGCTGGCCGACGTGACCGTGACCGGCCGCGTAACCGATAGCAAAGGCGCCGGCCTGCCGGGCGTAACTATCGTGGTGAAAGGCACTTCGCAGGGCGCGACAACCAATGCCGAAGGCGGCTTCAGCCTGCAAGCGCCCGAGAACAGCGTGTTGGTATTCAGCTTTGTAGGCTATACCCGCAAGGAGGTGCCCATAACGGGCGCCACTACCAACCTGGCCGTAACGCTCGCCGATGAGGCCCAGGCCCTGACCGACGTGGTGGTGGTGGGCTACGGCACCCAGCAGCGCGCCAACGTAACGGGCGCCATTAACACCGTGAGCGGCGCTACCCTCGAAAACCGCCCGGTGGCCAACGTGGCGCAGGCCCTGCAAGGCTCGTCGCCCAACCTCACCATCCAGCAAAACAGCGCCGAGCCGGGCGCGGGCCTCAACATCAATATCCGGGGCGTGGGTACGCTGGGCAATGCGTCGCCGCTGATTATCGTGGACGGCATCGCGGGCTCGCTCAACGCCATTAACCCCAACGATATTGAGAGCGTGACCGTGCTCAAGGATGCCGCCTCGGCCGCCATCTACGGCTCGCGGGCGGCCAATGGCGTGCTGCTGGTAACCACCAAGCAGGGCGTGCTCAACCAGAAGCCGGTTATCAACTACAACACGGTGCTGGGCTACCAGGCGCCCAACTTCCAGCGCCGGCCCGTCACGGGCATCCAGTTTATGGAGCTCAAGAACGAGGCGCTCGTCAACTCGGGGCAGGCGCCGCAGTTTTCGCCCCAGCAGATGCGCGACTTTGCCGCCCAGGGCGACTACGAATGGCAGCTCAACGAGGTGCTCAAAAAGCAGGCATTTCAGCAAAACCACAGCTTGAGCGTGAGCGGCAGCTCGGGCAAAACCCGCTACTTGGTTTCGCTAGGATACGTGGACCAGAACAGCCTGTTCTTCGGGGATAACTTCGGCTTTAAGCGCCTCAACGGCCGCCTCAACCTCACCACGCAGGTCACGGACCGGCTCAAGCTGGGCGCCATTGTGTCGTATGCCCACG